>Ga0310822_100681_pt1 | contig 15270 bp, 10 predicted proteins | sample P4_ome_2_FD_201313 | JGI IMG/M metagenome (GOLD analysis project Ga0310822, IMG submission 201313) | Sorghum-adapted microbial communities from Joint BioEnergy Institute, Emeryville, California, United States - P4_Day56_Rep2 | ecosystem: Engineered > Bioreactor > SSF (Solid state fermentation) >... | reverse complement strand
ACGGGACGCCGCACATTGGAATGCGTTCTTCACCGCCCCCTTCGCGTCCGGTCAACGTAATCTCCAATTCCCGCGACGCGGTCAGCGCGTCCTCAAAGAAGAGTTCATAAAAATCACCCAGCCGAAAGAACAGAAATGCGTCCCGATACTGGGCTTTGATCGCGAGGTATTGCTGGATCATGGGGGTATATTTCATAATGTTTCTTCTCTCCTGTACCTGCATTTTCTCCTCTCTCATTATAACATACTGTGCTCATACGCTCGATGGTCGATAGAAGTCTCCGGTTGAAATGGCGGCAGCTTCCAGGCAGGACGGATGTCGACGTATTCCTCCCATTCACCTCTCTCTAGCACCTGCTGGGCGAATGGTTCTAAATACGAGGCATATCGGGCATATCCATCCACTTGACGCAGCTCTTCCCAGAGTCCGGACATCAGCGGCGCAAACGCATCACGGTTTCCTTGATAGAAGGCGTGATGCATTCGGGAACTAAGCAGCGGCAATGCGCGCAAATTCTGATACGATTCGGCAATCAGGTGGCTTAGCGCTATTACACCGCGAGCCACCTTTGGCGATGCGAGCCAGCTCGGCAGCGTCCGGTATTCAAATCCCCCGTGAAATTGCAGCCGCATGTCGCCCAACTGCCCGTAACGCGGCCTTCGCGCCAGCGAGCGCGGGCTTTCGATCAGAAAGACAGACAGCGCCAGATACGCATCCAACGCGCGCAGCAACTGCGAATTCGGCGCTATGCCGCTGAAATGGATATGACCGCCGATCGGGTACCCGGTAAGCGGCATGCCGCCCACTACCCATTCAATATGAGAGGAGCCGATTTTTCGGATACCTACCATCATAGCGCGATACAAGTTACGAAACAACTCTTTTGCGTCTTCCGCAGGCTCTGGACGCAGTTCCCCAAGCGGCAGGTGCGTCTTCGTCGTATCGCCCCTCAGGGTCGCACGGTCGCACCCTACAATCCCCTCCTTAGGAAAACAGCTCGATGCAAGTATCAGCTTACCGGCCGAATTACGCAGCACAAACTCCAAATCCGCCCCCAGCATAATCGATTGTTTCCGCATGTTATAGCGCCTACAGAATTGGGCGACATGAAAAACAAATTTCCGGGCCAGCGTATCCGTCATGCGAAATGTCGGAGCGATACCCAGCACATAGACTTCGCCGTTTAGACCGACGCCGAAATAGACGGCCGCAAAATCCAATCCCAGCGCATATACACTGCGTACCGCATACTGCCGCAAGCGGCGGATTTCCTTCGTTTTTTGATCGGATGCAATCTCCTCATAGTCATTCTCCCCCTCGCGAATACGGGTGTGCAGCCAGAGGCGAGGCTCGGAAGAACGATATAAACTAATGATATTCTGCTGAAAAACAATGGCTATGTAACGCCGAATAGTAGCCATGGCCGGCTTCCCTTTCTCTGCATACGAAATGCCAATATCTGCAAGCATTTTTTCCGTCGCAGCTGGATCTAACGCGTTGGCAATCGCCTCTTTTCCATTTAACACCACTGTACGCCGGTCGCAAGCGGAGAGTCCGGCATCTCCCCACTGCAGTATGAATGGCGGTTCTCCAATCAGATTTCCTCCTGCATTTCCCTTCCAATACTTAAGCAGAGAGGGGTCAGGTGTATCGGCCTGGCCATACAGCAGAAAACAAGTCATAGCCCCGCTTCCTTTCCCGTAAAATACTTTAAAAAGAAAAAGGGAGGATGCTCCCTCCCACGGTTATAAGCCCATATGCGTGTTAGTCGAGGAATGTGTCAGGATCAAGATCAGCGAAATCGTCCAGTTCCTCAAAATCGTCGGTGAAAGTGTCATCTTTTTCACCGTCATCGCAAGAGTCGCAAACCCAGACACACAACTTCGTTTCCCCGACAATTTCTACCGCATATTCGCGCTCGACCGTAACCACGACTCCACCGCCTGGCTTCACCTTCGCCTCCACGCAGTTTGGCTCCTGTGTCACACGCGCCGTTACTTCCACTTCCCCACGCAAGTTATGGTCATAATAAGACAGAGGAACGACTTCCACAAACTTCGCAGTTTCCTTCAACACCGTAGTCTCTGTGTTGTTGTTGTAGGAATACCAGAGGTTAATTTCGTATGCTCCGCTCACCTCGACCGTTTCGCCTATCTTGTCGGCCCGGTATGTGTGATTGATAACCCAGGCACCCAAGATAGTGACCGCTTTGTGGGATGGGGTAACGGTATGAGTGGCTTCGGAAAACTTACGCCCCCGGCCGCAGACAGCTTTGGTGACGATTTCCCGGCACTGCTTCTCTTTATTCGTACTCGACATGTTGTTACCTCCTCCATGCAACGTTTCCCTACATGTGTATGCAGGGCAATCATCACGGGTGCAACACAAAAGTCTGCTTTCGGTGCCGCGTCCGCCTGTGCCGCCCTGATCAGCACTGTGACTGATAATCCATAAATATGCAGGGCAAGCGCCCGGGGTGCTTGGAAAAGCAGGACAGAGCGGATGGCGAAATCCGGTAAAAAACTTCTGCTGTCTTAAGGTGCGTTGTCTATTTTTAATCCAAAAAAAGGGGCTGACCCAAAAGGTCACTTTATGTATCCTTTTGGGTCAGCCCCTTTTCCATCTTACCCGCATATATTCAAATAGCCTCAGTCTACCTTTATAAAATAATTATAGGTAAAATTCATAAAGATCTAGTTTCCGTTTAACGTACTCATCATCCGGCCTTAATCTTAATGCATATTTGAAATACCCTCTTGCTCGCTCGTATTCTTTCTTTTGATCATAAGCTTGGCCAAGTTTTTTGACTACGACCCAAATCCCAGGAGTTTCTTGATTAATTTTTTCCAATATTTGAATACTTTTCTCTTCTTGTCCACATAAACCATAGCATAATGCCAACTTGTAACGATAATCCAAGTTTTTCGGCTCCTTTTGATAAAGTTTTTGATAAATGCCCAGCGCTTCCTCATACTTTTTCATTTCCAAAAAGATTCTCGCCTTTACATTTTGTACGGCCATATTAAAACTTTCCTGACGGGTTGCTTCAATAGTGATTCCTTCAATGCTTTCGATGGTTCGTAATGCTTCAAATAAACGGTTGGTTTTAAAATATACATATGCAAGCTGCAGCGATATTTCCGGTAATGTATTGCCATTTGTGATTTCTGTCGTTAATATTTTCGCGGCCAGTGTAAATTTCCCGAGCTTGCAATTCATGATCGCTAATTCTAACGGATCGCGCTTATTTGCTAACGTTACACGAGGAACAAACTTTTCTGCTTGCTGTTGTTTAATGTGTTCCGTTACCGCTCTTTTGAAATCTGTACGAAAGTCGGTAATAGATGGGTATCTCATTTCAGGGTTTCTTTCCAGTGCTTTCATAATGACCTTTTCCATAAAAGGAGTAATGCTGTCATTTAATTCTCTCGGTTTCGGAAAGGGGACGTTATGAATCACATTAAAATACGTGTCATACGGTGTTTTACCTGTTAAAAGCTGGTATAACAATACTCCCAGTGAATAAATATCGGAATTTAAAAAACGTTTTTGTGAGTGAAGAACTTCAGGAGCAATATAAGCAAACGTCCCTGCTCCATCAATCGTTTTTACAAAGATATCTTCAATCAATCGACTCGTTCCAAAATCAGTTATTTTTACTGTTGAATCATTAATTAATATGTTATCCGGTTTAATATCCCCATGAGCGACGCACTGTGCATGCATGAATTCAACACCGTTCAATACTTTGTCAAAAATATCAAACATTTTTTGAAATGTTCGCGGATGGCTAATGCCTTTTTCGCTCAACTCTCTCGAAAGTGGCCTTCCATCAAACAACTCCATTTCAATGGTAAAATATCCATCCACTCTTCCCATCCAATAAATATTAATAATATTCTCATGAGTGACACCAACAAAACGCTCCCCTTCAACTAAAGCAGCATCCCCACGTTCCTGGCTTTTCGGAATTTTTAACGCTACGATTTCTCCATCATCACAGCGCAGGGCTTTCCACACATATCCGTATGTCCCTTCGCCAATCATTTCTTGCAAGATGTACTTATTGCCGATGTTCATATCCTTTTTCGGCTGGATCGAATAGCGCTTACGAGTCATTGTTGTTACCTCACTTGAATCCATTCATTAATGGTAAGATTTTCTTTCGTCCCGCTTGCCACAGCTTGAAAAATAAGATAATCCGTGACAAACGAATCAATACCAGGAATGAATCGCCCATTCGGCAATGTAAACCCTTCATCAAAAATGCGAATATATTTATCGATATCTTTCGGGATGGAACCACTGTAAGACCAATAAACAAAAAGAATAAGCGGCAAATCACTGCCAAGTTGATGATAAGCTAATAATAAATTCTCTATCTTCTCTCGTAACTTATCGTGTTTGGCTTTTGAATTCCCGAACCGCTCGAACTCTGAAACAAGTACAGGTTTTACATCTGCCTGCCGATACCATACCGAATCCGGTCGAACTTCACGGGTCACGCTGTGACCGTATTGTTGATTCGTTGGATAAATCGGACATTCCGATAAAGCGGTAATCCCCTGAATGTATCTCCCGATTTCTGTGATATAGTTCAATCCCGCTGAATGAACTGTTTCTGAATAATCACGAATACCATGAATCGAAATCATCGGAAAAAGTGAATGACGAATATTTCCACTTTTAAACTCTTCAATAATAGCTGATCTTAATTGTTCCTTATCCACCAAACACTCCCCATTCTTTGACAACTTCAGGTGATTGACCGCCATGAACCAGCGCTTTTATCCCAACTTTCACCAGAAGCGGTGCAGGGATCGAGCGACCTGTAATTAACGCTTCTCCTGTTGATAAAGCTGGAAGTTCATCAATATCTGCTTTCGTTAGCATATCGGATGTTTTTGTAATAAACCGCTGATCGTCCGGGTTTTTTAATCTCATTGTAATGATTGTATTACATTGAGACGTCACATCCGCATCTAGTTTAGAAGGACGTTGGGAAACAATTGCAAATCCTACGCCGAATTTACGGCCTTCTGCAGCGATTTTTTTAATAATTTTTTTGGAAATTGTTGGTATTCCGTTCGGTGCATAATTATGCCCTTCTTCATACACGAGGAAACATGGGCGAATCGGACGTTGTTTATCAGCGGCTGCTCGCATAATTTCACTTGATACAAGTGCAGTAACAATTTGCTTTGCATCATCGGATAGTCCCTGAAGATCGATAATAATCAAACGTCCGTATTTTTCGTTCATCTCCCCGATTAATGTATAAATATCGGTTGGTTCACCAATCGCCTTCGTATAAAAGCTTCTAGCCTCATTAATCACACGCTTTAATTTCATGGAAGCAACAGCTGCACTTCTTCCATTTAGCGCTCTTGCTTCCGCTTCCGTTATTTCATCCCAGTTACGCAACTCTTCTAAATCACCAGAAAGTAAGTCACGCAAATCTTTAATATCTCTTGGGGGATGTGGATATTTGTATTTCCAGTAACGAATAGCTACGTCAAGAACGCGTTGCTGCGGCTCTGTTAATCCTGGCAATATCTCTTCGAAGTCATCCATTTCAAAGCGATCAAATTGCAACGCCAAATGTTTATTCTTTCCTGTGTATTTGAAATCAAACTCTTCCATTTGTGGCGTATATACTTGAATCCCGCCACCTGCTGTTTGTAAGGCACGAAGTCTTTCCTGAATAAATATAATGCTTTCTCGATCTTTTTCGTCTTCAATATGATCCAGGTTTGTATTAAAGTGAATATCTCCTTTTTCAAAGGCCTTTCCATACTCGCCATGCGTATCAAATACAACAACGGTTCCATTCATTTGCGCCACCAGTCTTTCGATGATACGTCCAACTGTATACGATTTCCCTGAACCTGTCATCGCCAAAACGGCTAAATGCTCTGTTACCAGTTTATTAACATCCATATAAACAGGAACAATATTCTCTCCACGCTCATACCCAATTAAGTTGCCAATTGCGATGCTTTTGCTTTCATCAAACTGATAAAACCTAGACAAAAATTCATAGTCCACCCCATACACTTTGCTTCCAGGATCTAATGGGCGACGTGGAATACGAATTTGCCCGGTCGCTGGCTCTTTATAACCTACAAGATCAATGGAGCCAAATAACGTTTCTCCTGTCATTTGTGTTCCAGGCAACAGTTCAATCGCGTTTAACCCATCTCCTAAATCACTGTTATATAAAATATTACTGCGCGAGATAGAGGTAATCCGTCCGAGAACGTATGTCGCTTCCTCATCAGGGCGCTCCTTATGTAAAATTTTAATAAATTCTCCGCGCCGTGCGGAAAAGCTATCTTGCAGAATCATTTTTAAATCATTAGGATTTCCTGTATTTCCAATTAATTTACCAATATATTTCTCTTGACTCATATTTCATCCTCCCCAAAAAAATCCGCCTCTTCCGTCCAGACATTTTCCACTTCTTCTCTTTTAATCATTTCTCGTGCCTGTGTTTTAAAATATTGAATGATCGTACCACTTCGAATCGGTTTTAACGCATATTCAGCATACCAAAGCGGCAACGGAAGCGCTCTGGGTTGATCGACAGTAAAAAGTGAAATAATATAAGAGGCTAACTGATCAATCGCTCCTGAATCCCAGTCTTTATAACTACCAATCACTTCTACTAGCAAAGGTGTTGTTCTTATACCAGCCCGCAAGTGAAAATGAATAAGACCAAGTTCCCTTACGTTTACTGGCTCAAGGCGGTTTTCCGAAGTTAGAATGTCATACTGATATGCGGCTGTTCTCGTACGACGTGTTAAAATGCCGTGTAACATTTTTTTTACTCCGACCTTTTTAATTTTATAAAAAGAATCTTCAACATCTTGCAACTCCGAAAAATGAACGGCATCAATGATATATTTTTCTCGTTCTGCAGCTGTTAATCCATAAAAAACCGAGCCGAATCTTTTCGTACTTAGAGAAACGAGCTGAATTCCATTTGAATTAAATGGATACATGTTATCTTGATACATCGACCAAAATTGTTCAATTCGCTCTTTGCATTGTTGATATTCTTTCAATAGCTGCTCGTGTGATTCTAACGGAGCGTCAGCACGCTCTAATAGAAGCGGAGTATCCACAATCACGATTTGCGGAGGAGTAGCTTCCTGGACAATTTCCTCAAGCAAATCGTACATTTGGGAAATATGAATGAACTTTAGTTTTTTGGAAACATCAATATCATCCGCTTCGTCAATATCAACAAGACTATCTTGAAACGTTTGGTATATTGACCCTTCTTCAATATATAAATCTTGTCGAACAGTACCGGCACTATACAAAATCCCTCCAAATGCCGGAATGGTTTTACTAGCCGTCGCAATACCTGACACTCGAATCGTAAGGGGACTTTTCTTTTCAAGAGTACGAATAACACCACTGCCACGAAGTTTCGGAGCCATGTGATCAATAAAGCGCATTTTTGAGCTTAGTTTCGTTACTGTACCTGGTAAACCTAGCTGAATTTTTGCCACAAGACTGTTGGCGATGGCTGTATCGCGTTTATCTTTACCATTCTCCATCATTCTGCCTCCGCTTTTTTATTTCCCTTACGAACGCATGCAATCCCTTTTCACTGATATACTGAATTCCTATGGCAGTAATTGTGCCGTCCAGGTGAATATAGTTCGTATGTTGCAACTGTATAAAGGCATTTTCTACTTTATTTTCGTCTACTGAGATAAAAAAGTAGTTTTGGATTAATTGTACAAGTTGTTTACAATCAATTGTACCTGCAGCTGCAAGAAGCAATAAATATTGATGAATGGGTTCGATCATCATAATATTCCGTTCAACAGATTCTTCTTGTGCAGTTGTTTCCCTGTTTATGATTAGTGATTGAAATAACTGTCTGCATACTTCACTTTGTTGAAGCAATCGATAATCGAGAAGAGGTAATGTCGTTAATGTAATACAGCCGCTACCTGTATCATAATAAAAATCAACTGCAATTACTTTCCCTGCAGGTAACCGTATTTTAGGGGTAAGATTGGACACGATTTCTTCATAAACAGGAATGCCTTCATACGTACATTCATCTATTTCTTTAATGGAAAGCGAGTCATTCATTTGCAATAACGATGAAATATCTACATGATGAAAAGGGGGGGAAACCATTACCTGGTTCCCCCATATTCTTGCCCATTCAATCAAACGAATGCGCTCCGCATCAGACATTTTTAGAAGAACAATCCCTGGAATAACACAAATGCCTGGCTGCAATTCTGACATCTCTTTTTCCTCTACCTCAAACCATTCGCGTAACACCTTATATTCTGTACGCCTCGCAAACGATTTTACAATTTGCAAACGCGGCATTATAAAACCTCCACCTTTGAGCGAATCAACCCAATTTGCTCAAGCTCTCGCTTTTCATTCTGATAGTTCGTCCAATCCAGGTCTCCTTTATGAGCAACAACATCTTTAAAAAACTCAAATCGTACAAATTGAGCATGTTCCGTAAAGAATTGTTGGCCATACGCTTCTAGCTCTTTCATCTCTGCTGTTACTTTCTCGATTGTTTGCTCATACGAGTCTTCCTGAATCGCTATGTTTCGTTCAGCCTGGTACTGAGATTTACGTTCTAAGCGGAAGATACAGTTCACAGTGTCAATTAACAGCTCATCGAAATGTTCATTGCGTTTTTTTCTTGCCGTATTTTCTACTTTTGTTACCTGGGCAATTAAATCTGTAATATCATGTTTGTGTTCTTGCAACAATTTTTCTGTTTCATCAAGTAGTGTCGAAGGTTTTTCCTTTTTCGCTGTATAAATATCATCCACGGCTTCTTCGAATCCGGATTCTAAAAACAGCTGTAATTCTTTATATAGTAAAGATAGCTGTTCAATCCCTACTTCACCTTTACTATCTGTATCCGCCCGTTCATAGTAAGTAAGCCATTTCTCCACTTGCGGTTTATACTCTTCAAACATATCGACCATTTGCATCCATTTGTCTTTCAACTCTTGATAACGTCCTGCAATGCCGCTCTTCTCTTTCCATTCCACAGTTGTATGACTTATTTTCTTCAAACCGACTTGAGAAATAATTGTATTTAAGCGGTCAATCGCCTCTTTATAGTTGGCCAGTGATAAATGATAAGCAAGCGTTTCACTGTTTGAAACCATGGTTAGCTGTCTGGATGATTCAACATGATTCATCGCATTGACAATTTCGTTATGATAAAGCTCTAGCACATACGTAAAGGTTGAAATCGGTATATAATACGACTTGTACTCGTTCGTATTTTTCATTTCTTCTATTTTGGTTTGAATTTTTTCCAGAATATCTTTTTGAATGGTTGATATATATTCATGGAACTGTTGAACGAGTTTTAACTTTTCCCAAATCGGCATGTCTTTTCTATCAAATGTAATGATGGCAAAATTCCGTTCATTCGGCGGAAGGTTGTTCCATTTCTCTTCATTAAAAATAAAATCACATTCTTCGTGGAACTGTTCCAGGTAACTTAGTTGTTCTTTCCAGGTGGTCAATTGATTGTGTGTATGAATATGCAGCATTTTTACATCGATATGTTGCAATGCTTCATCAATTTTCTCCAAATTTCCATGTCTCTTATATCGCTTTAATAGATTCATTCGATCCTGATCAATCGTTTCTTTAAACTCATCGACCAATTTATCGTATTCATTTTCATACCATTGTTTAATTTTGTCGCGCTTTCCTTGCAATGTATGTGCTACTACATTCTCGACGTGAGCATTCTCATCGATTTGAACGATTTTTAATGCTTGTAAGAATCTCACCCATTGCTCCACAATTTTCGGCGGGGTCATTACATCGATCGAGCTAAAGAAGAATGAACTTTCCATCTCTTTCAACGTCACTCTCCTATTTCCGATAAACGATAACAGCGATGCAAATGCATTTGGGATTTGCACAACATACTGATCACTGTCAGTATGTTGAATAAATAAGCCTGCTCCCCGGTAGCCATCTTTCTCTAATTTGGCAGGGACTTTCGTTGCTTTTAACACATTTCGAAAACGGGTAAAATCTTCACTGTCAGTGAATTTCACTCCCTGTTTCGCACCAAGCTCCGCAACCGTTGCATCGTGAATGATCATCTTCTTATAGCCTTCCGCCAATAACGAAAGTTGATCTTGTTCTGATTTGGTAAAAATGATAGGGCGTAGCACATATCCTGCCTGATCGTTCGCTTCAAACCATGTTCGTGCTACTTTTGCAATCTCATCCGTAATGGCGCGAATTTTTGCGCGAAACGGCTGGGCTAATTGATGGGCGGACCGGCGAATATCCATCATCTCGCGCTCAACCGACAAAGCCTCCAGTATTTTCTTCTGAAAATTGGTCACCTGGAAAAAAAGTATGCAGCGTCCGATTCGCTCATATTTTCTTTTCACATTTTCAATATCGACTTCCGTATCAGCAGTAGATGACAAAATAATAATCGGATGGTTCCCAATGTCTAACAAACGGCTATCAACAAGTTCGTGTAAAGACGTTACTTTGCTGGCCCAAACAATATCGACGGTTTTTTTCGGGTGAACGCCTAAATACATATGATTTGTTACGTTAATACGCAGACCGCATTTTTCACCTTTTTTAATTTCAAGCCACTTCTCATCCGGATAATCCTGTTCAATGGCTCTCGCAAACCCGCGAAGAAGGCGATGAATTTCCCCATCTTTATCATATTGTTTGTGCAGTTGCTCTAAATGCTGTTGAAGCTGCTGATCTTTCTCTTCGTTTAATAAATAGTTGGCAATCCCCGTTTTCACAGCATACCGCCGATTTAATCGCTCAAGAAACGTGAAGCTTGGCCCAATATATGTTTCCACCTGCTCTGTTTTTATCCGCTGCTCAAGATACGTATACAAAAGTTCGGCCGCATCGATAACCTCATCCTTCGGATAAAGCATGCGTACTTGCGCTAAAAATGTCTCACGGTCTTTGCCAACAATAAATGTTCCTTTCGGCGCATTAATCGAGAACGTTTCCAGGCTACGCAATAAAACGTCCAAACTAAACGATTGACCGGTCGTTTCATACACAAATAAATGATCAGATTCGGCTTTATATTTGTTTTGCACAAGATAAAAGCCCAAATCATTTTTTGTCAGCGGTAATGCAACAAACTCGTTAAACAATGAAATACCTTCGATATGTTTGGCCGATAATAAAATTTGTTGTTCTTCCGGGCTATACCCCTTTCTTGGATAAGGAAGTTGGCGCAATAACGCTTTTTTCACAAATGAAATGTGAACCGGCTTCGTATCAATATAATCCAATTGCGAGTGATCAATTAAGCTTTCTTTAAAACGCGGCACGGAATAAGCGAGGTCTTGCAAAATTTCACCCGTTTCCCGATCTGGATACTGTTCAAGATATTGATCACAATGTGCCATAATCACATTGAGCCAGCCAAAATTGCCAGCAGCGATCGTATAAGCCGCTTCCACAAGCCCTGCAGGATACTCACGCAACTGACGGCTTTGCTGTAACGATTCAATATAATCGCTAATATCTGCATACGAGTTCTGGCTAATTTCTAATTTATCCAAACGGCGAGCTAACGCTTCCAGCGCTTTAATTTGGTCCCCAATCGCCGGTGAGCAGAGCAGCAAAAACGATATGTTCGGATGACGGGTTCGGCTGTCTTCGTGTTTAATCGCTGAAGTAATCACTTTAATCGCTTCGCCATCTACTTTCTTTTTCCGTTCCTCGCTATGTTCCTTAATCCCATCCATAAACAATTCATATTCGGATTCCACTTCATCAACAATAACCATCAGATGCTCAATACCAAACTGACGCAGGTAAGAAAGTCCATTTTGTACAAGCTGATCGAGCTGATTGACTTGCTGTAACAAATCATTCGCATCGTGCTTCCCAAATTCAATCCTTTCTGCAAGCTTCGCAGGAGAAAAACCGAGTGGAAGGAAATGATTATGAATATGTTTTACAATCGCACCCTGAATGGTACGGGCAGGTTGTTGTTCTGCCAATCTGGATAAGGCGACATACGCCCCGTACCCTACCCAATTCTCACCGTACAGAAGGTCTTCATGCATCTGTTCATAGCGAATGTATATAGGCAGAATACCATCGTCAAAGTCTGGCTGAAGCAAACGTACATGCTGTAATTCTCCTGATTGGTTGCGGATAGTCCACCCTTTATCAATGCCTAACGCTTCGCTAATGAGCTCATAAGCAATCCGCGATTTACCGATTCCCCATTTTGCGATGAGTGTAAACACGCGAGCCATTGGTGCAGACTTCAAATCTTGCAAGTACTCTTTGAAAGCATCATAAAACTCACGCTGACCGACCATCGGTTGTTGAACCGGAAATGTCGAAACCCCGTCTTTTAGCCAAACAGATCTGTACATTCTCTCAACCCCTTCATCGATTAAACTCGAGTTTCAATAATTGATATTCCCGCTTTCCTAAATATCCTCTTCCATGTCTGGGCTGTCCTGATTCATATTCAGCGATATAAAACAAGTCTTCACGCACCCCATGTGTAATGTAATAATCCACAAAGCGTGCAAGTCCTTGCTCCCAGGCAGGGTAAAATCGCTCCATCAAGCCCTGAAGCACCGGTTCGACCGCAATGAAACCACGGCCATCACATTCCTCCTGGATCTTTTGTTTTAACCATTCGATTTCTGATATAGACTGCGCATCCGCGATTGTAAATAAAGAACCAGGGCCCATATCTTCAAATGCTTTTTCCTTATTAAAAACAAGGATGCCTACATTTGTTTCTAAAAACCAATCCAGGTATTGAAACAACTGCATCGGCGCACGCATAAAAGAAGACAAATTCGTTTTTGCCGGCTCACTTCCAGTTGAGCCAACGAACGCCCAATCTTCCTCTAAAGCACATGCACATTGCAAAAGAATCTTTCGCCAATCCTCCCCTAACGCTTCGTCTTTATATGTATGAAGAAGAACATTCATATCGTTGATCGCGGGGTTGCTAGAAAACGGATAATAGACAGACTCTTCGAAAATCAACTTCCATTTGCTTAGCTGTTCAAATGATTGACCACCCGTTTCAAAATAGCCTCCATTACAGAGCAAATAAACAATCACTCTTGTTCGCGGAGAATATCGCAATAACTGTCTGGCAAGCAATACTTCCCAGTTGTTATTTTCCTCATAGGCAGCCACGAGCTCATTCGCTTCCTTCGTGCGTACGAAACATCCATCATCCATACGGGTTAAAAAATAAACACCTTTGATTTCAAACGTTTGTGGACTCTCCGTATATTCATATCCATGTAACCCGAACAATTCTTTCGAACGATCCAGCTTCTTGTCTTTTTCCGCAACATCTTTCCCTAAGTATAACTTTGCAATTTCTTTAATTGAGCACGCTTCGGTTCGCCTGGGAATTCGCGATAACATTTCACACCATAATTCAAAATTTCCTGGCTCTATCCAGAAACGTTCGATGGATAGTTTGATGTATTTCATCCTCTGTCCCTCAATTCATCAATCCATTGCTCAATTCGCTTCCGTACTTGTTTACTGCCTGCGATCAATGGAATAAATAAACTTGTATTGTACAATTCATCTTCAATATGGGTCGGAATACGATATTCTTCATCAACAATGGTTAAAAACCCACGATCATGCAGATTATGAAACACCGTGGCCAAACGATTGCTTTCTGCAGGAAACAACTGATAATTATTTATCTTGCAAAATTCTAAAGCAAACTCATCTACTGTCCCATAACGATACTCTTGATTTTTCGATGACATCAAAATGACATCCACCTGATCATTTACCGCATGAAAACGAATCGTTGCCTTTCCCTGTGCTTCTGTCTGTTCACGCACCACGCAGCAAAGAAAGACAAATAATTTCCACGGATATGTCAACAAATGTTTGAACAAGGGGTTGGCAAACTCGATAGCAGGTTCATACGGGGTTAAGATAGCAAACGGTCGGTTTTTGCCTGGCAACAATTGCAAATCACTGCCGATTTTACGCCCTTTTGCCCACTGTTCATCAATTTTTTTCCCCAGCGGAACATCCTGTCCAATCGCTTGTTCCTCGTACTGCTGAATATGATGGACATAATAAATAAGCCGTTGATAGTACGGCACTCCATTAAAAATGAAATGGTTCCGTTCACGAAAAGAAGGTTCACTTTTTTTCACACGCTGCTCTAACAAAGTAATGTCGTAACGATCCCCACTTTTTATTTCATCGAGAAGATTTACAACTTTTCTGGCCACCTTCGGCATTTTATAGACAAAATCGATGATCCCATCTATATCCTCTGCTTCGCGCATTTTTAACACCGTTAGCAGCGCTGTTTGTAATAAATAGTTTTGATACGCTTCATCAAAACAAAATAGTGTGTGAAGAAAATCGTCCTTGTTCGGAAATCGCTTCACAAATTCGATCCAATTGTTTGTGATAATTGCCTTTTTCTCATATACATACAACAATCCTCTATCAACAAATGGCTGAAGTTCAGCAACATATATTGTTTCGCCATAATGATAAAGCTTATCGAGATAATTATGTACTTTCTTCACTTCCATCCTGTTCACCTCCTGAATAAATCTGATTTGGTGTATGGATATGTTTTTGTGGAGTGAGGTAAGAGGCAGGAGGTAGGAAGCTAGAAAATGAATCTCCTATCCTCTCACTACCGCACAAATGTCGAAGCTATACATGAACCTCTTCAGAAATCTTCGACTCATCAAACTTCCCCTCGATAAGGTCTTCGACGTCTTGTTTGGCTGACGATATTAATTTATTAGATTGAAATTCAAATTTAATAGCTGTTGAAATTTTTTGATGTATCTCTTCTTGTAGTTCCCGCGAAATAACTGGGATTATAAAACTTAATAATTGTTCATTAAATAAGTATTGTTGTCTAATACCATAGGAATGTTTTTGAACTTCAAGAGCACCTACAATAGAATTTAATACACATGCTAAATATCCGGGCTGACATTTTTCATTAAGTCTCAAAGCTGCAACGTGTGCACCACTTAGTAAAGGAAGCATTTCACCGACTACCAAACAAGCTTCCCCCAAAGGTGGTCCTGCCGTCGTATATACGACATCGTTCTCTTGAATTGCCTGTTCTTCATTTTTTTTGTAGTACTCCTGTGAAACCTGTATTTTAGAATTATTAGTTTCAATCCTGTAAGGATCAATATCTGAAACAATAAGCGAAGGAATCCCCTTTTCTACTCTATCAATTTCAT
>Ga0310822_100679_pt1 | contig 15303 bp, 9 predicted proteins | sample P4_ome_2_FD_201313 | JGI IMG/M metagenome (GOLD analysis project Ga0310822, IMG submission 201313) | Sorghum-adapted microbial communities from Joint BioEnergy Institute, Emeryville, California, United States - P4_Day56_Rep2 | ecosystem: Engineered > Bioreactor > SSF (Solid state fermentation) >... | reverse complement strand
CTCTTCCAACAAGTCCAGATGACCCAATATTTCTGAAAACGTAAGCGGCAATTCTTTGAGATAAATAGCAGGGAAGAGAAGCTGAGTCAGCTCGAATACCGTTTTGTCTCCATCTGTTAGCAGTTCGCGGATTTTTTCCGCTCTATCGTCGTTACGACGCAAACGATAGGCGATTAATTCAGCCGGATTCTCAATCTCTTCTCCGTGCGCCGAAAGCATGCGTCGAACCGGTATCTCCGCTATTCTCTGCATTGCGTCACGATATACAAGCAGTGGTCTAGGTCGCTTCTGTCCAGAGCGCATAGGAGGCTCTACGAACGCATTAGACGAGATTTCTTTAATCAGGAAGTCACCAGACAGCATCAATCCATCCTGCTCCCGGTATAGCGCAAGGTGATTTTGCGTATGTCCCGGCGTGAAAACAGTTCGCCACTCTTCACAGCCTTCTAGCTTCTCGCCGCCTGTCATTGTTTGGTGAACGGGTGCAGGCTCGCTGTATATTGCCATCATTTCTTTAAAGCGCTCCACGTAGCCAAGCAGAGTTCGTGGTACACCATTCTCCTCATACAACGTGCGGAAGAAATCATCATGATGCTGCATAAACGCTTCATCCATCGTTACATACGGCACAGCGTCCGGATGCGCGATCACTTTAGCATCGGAACGCGTCACCACCTCGGCAGTCAGACCCGAATGATCCACATGCTGGTGCGTCAGGAAAACTTGGTCGATATTATGCCAGGCTAACCCGTTTTCTTTTAGGAAACGATCAAGCAATTCGAACGCCTCTTTCGTTTTTGGCCCGACATCTACAAGCGTACAGCTTTCTCCTTTTAACAGAAACACATTAATAGGCCCCACGCTGAACGGTGTAGGAATTTTCAATGGCAGCACTTCTATACTCTGGTTGGTCCTTTCCATGCTGTTCCTCCTATTTTATCTGACTGGATGTTCATTCATAAAAAACCATCATGGTATCTCAGCCGCAACCCCGACATGAAAATCATGAAGGGCGGCTGACTTTTGTGGTACGAAGGGAAAGAGAGAAGAGAACGAGACAATGATTTCAATGGGGAAAAAGGCGAACGCCTTTTTCTTCCCTGGATCTCATTTCCTCTTTCTCTCCTTCTTTTCTCATGATTTTCACAGAAAATAAAAGAAAGAAGCTCCGTTTTCCGAAGCCCTCTTTCCATATTATCGCTATGCAAGCTCAGCTTCAGCTACACATACCTGGTTACGTCCGGCGCGTTTGGCCTGGTATAGCGCTTCATCCGCTCGCTGGAACAATTGTTGAACATCTAAAATCCCATTTTCTTTTGTCCATGTCGCAACCCCGCCCGAAATGGTCACGGTTGGCCGCGTGATGCGCATAATATTCAACCGGAGACGCTCTGCTACCTGATGGGCAATTTCTTTCTGCACCTTTGGAAGATAGACAGCCATCTCTTCGCCTCCCCAACGGGCGGCAATATCGGAGGTACGAATGGATGCCGTTAGTTGATCTGCTACCTGAACAAGAATCTCGTCCCCTATCTGATGGCCGTACGTATCATTAATATTTTTGAAATGATCTACATCGATTAAAATGAGCGAGCCGCAAACATCCCGGCTCTGAGAAAACCGAATGCTGTCATACAGATACTTCCGGTTATACAGCCCCGTCAGATTGTCCGTAACCACCATACGTTCTACTTCGGCATGCAGTGAAGCATTGGTAATCGCTACTTTTACATGGCGAGTCAGCATCTCCAGACGCTTAAAGTCATCAAACGTATACCGATTCGGCTTGGAATCCATAAGCATGATGGCACCTGTCACTTCTTCCTTCTCCATAAACGGCACTGCCATTAGTGATTTATACGAAAAAGAGGGAAGTACGACTTCCGTCTCGGTAGCGTCCGCCAGCAGAAGTGACTCTTTCTTAACGAACAAATCATGCAGTTTACCCGTTTTAGGTATCGGCAGCACAAACTCCTTCGTTTCCTTTTGGGTGGAGGCGCGCATCACAAATGCATTCTCGTCATCAGACCAGGAAAAAATACAGCAATGCTCCGTCCGGAATGTTTCGGTCAACTTGCGAGTAATAAACGCCAACAAATCATGCAGCTTAATATTTTTGTTCAACTGCCGCGTCATCTCATCAATGAGCAGCAACTCTTTAATCAGACGACGGGATTGTTCATATAACTGCGCATTCTCGAACGCATTGCCTGCTGTATCGGCCAGCATCGTAATATATTCCACCTCACGGGACGGCAGCGAAATCGGTTTATCGCTGTATAGCTCAAGTACACCATATACGCCCTGCTTGCCGCGAAGCGGGGCGGCCAACGTTAAACTGCGGGTTCCTTCTGAACGCACCATAACCGTACGGGCTTCCATAAATGCCTGAGCACTCACATTGTTACCGTCGCTCGAAAAGGAAAACTGCTTGACTGGAAGCGTGGTAGAAAAAGAGTCATGTGACAGCCACAAATCTACCTCCATCTCCGGATAGAGCTTTTTGGTATTCTCAATAACAGCTCCCAGTACATCATCTACGTTGATGGAAGAATGAAACTTCTTTGTAATTTCAAAAAGCATCGCCTGCTTCTGCTCGTCGCGCTGTGCACGCATGTAGATGATAGAATTATAGACAACCAGACTTAAATCTTTGGTGAACCGGTATATAAAGTTTTGCTCCTGGGAAGTGAACGGATGGCTCGCATTGCGTAAGGCCGCCAGAAATCCGATAATTTTGTCTTTATAACGAAACGGAGAGATGAGACACCTTTCTTTAAAATCTTTTTCAAGCCCTAACAACTCTCGAATATTCGTATTTTCATTATGCAAAACTCTGCGTTCCGAGGAGAAATTCGAGACGATGTTCTCATATACCTTTCTGGGACTATGAAGAACTTCCGACTGCCACTGCAGCAATTTTCGATCACTGGAAGACCAGCGTGGAAGCATGCCATCCTGTTCCTCATCGAAAACGACCGCCACACAATCAGTAAGCGTCATATTGGAAGCTACATGTTGGACAATCGTCTGCATCACGCTATCCAAATACATATCTTGATTGACTGTCTGAATACATGAAGCTATTTCTCCCGTGATATACTGCTCCTGCGTCAGGCGGAATACACCAGAAAATCCTTGCAAAAAAGTAATCGCATGCTTCTCTTCAACCGAAAGAGGGAGAACCATTCCTATGTATCCCGGAAACCAGACATTTCTCAGAACAGGAAAACACACCGTTCGACTGCCTGTTTCCTCATGGACCTGACTCCATTCTTCCTCGCCTTGAAGCGGGTAAGAAGATTGCATGCCAAATACAGGGCTTCCGAATTTTTTGGAAGCGAGCACACGTCCGGATTGATCAGATACAAACAGCCATCCCCTTTCTATCAAAAAGGAAGGAAACGAGATAAACCGGAGACTTTTTTGAAATACATTCGCCAACTGAGCCGAATACAAATCGCGAAATACGATCTCTTCCGGTTTCTGGTTGATCATATGATTGTTCACAACTCCGCCTTCTTTCTCTCTTTACCGCTCTCTTACTCTTCGTCCAGATGGGTCCCGTCATTAACCGTATGAACCATCCATGTTTCGTTATCATATTGAATGTGATTAAGTGAAGTATTGACCAACTTCGTTTTTCCTGTACCGTGCAGCCCCTCGCTCATATGATGAAGCATGGCGTTAATTAACCCGCCATGACTAACCACCAGAATATGCTCAGCGTCACTTTCCTGCAAAATATTAGTCAGGCAAGCGATGCCGCGCTGCTGCATTGCCGGAAACGTCTCTACATTGTATTTGCTCTCGGTATCCGTCCACGGATCAAAGTCAGGAAATTGTTCGCGAATCGTGCGATAATCTTTACCTTCCAAATCACCATAGTTTCGCTCCCTGAGTTCCGTATGACAACAGACGGAAAGTCCGAGCAACTCCGCCACAGCGGATGCCGTATAGAAAGCACGCTGCAAATCGCTGGAGCACACCTGTGTAATCGGAAAATTCTTTAGACGTGCGGCCAGTCTCCTTGCCTGCTCCCTCCCCCGTTCGTTCAACGGAATATCGCTATGTCCCTGAATCAAACGTTGTGCATTCCAATCCGTTTCTCCATGACGTACCAGATACACATGCTTTGTAGTAATAATAGAAGACTCCACCCTTCCCTACTTTAACATCTACTACTATAATTATACGAAATATCAAACAATGTTTCACGCATTATTTCTATAGTTTTCCATTAATCATCTTACTTTCATTTTTTTGTAACGAAAAGAAGGCCTGATACGCTTTGTTCAGGCCTTCTCTTCTCTATCTGGCTTATTTCTTATTATGCATCATATCGAATACTTGCTGTACGTCTTTGTCTCCACGTCCGGACAGATTTACAATAATGGATTGATCCGCAGATAAAGTTGGAGCCAACTTCATGGCATAGGCTACGGCATGGGAACTCTCGATTGCCGGGATGATCCCTTCTGTTCGCGACAACGCATGGAACGCCTCCAGCGCTTCCTCATCATCAATAGCCACATATTCGGCGCGGCCGATCGCTTTGTAGTAGCTGTGCTCAGGTCCGACACCCGGATAGTCCAGGCCGGCAGCAACCGAATGGGTAGAGGCCGGCTCTCCGTCTTCGTCTTTCATCATGTAACATTTGAAGCCATGAATAATACCGGGCTCTCCTGCCGTAAGCGGCGCTGCGTGCTGTCCTGTAGCGAGTCCTCTGCCGCCCGGCTCCACACCGATAATGCCCACTTCCTTATCATCAAAAAACGGCGCAAACAAACCAATGGCGTTACTTCCCCCGCCAACGCAGGCGACAATATAGTCCGGCAGCCGCCCTTCTTTTTCCAGATGCTGAGCGCGTGCTTCGCGACCGATAACGGATTGGAAATGGCGTACAATCGTTGGATACGGATGCGGCCCAACCGCCGAGCCAAGCAGATAGAATGTATTTTCGTAGTTCTCAGCGTAATCCATTAGCGCAGCGTCCACCGCTTCCTTCAACGTGCGTGCACCGTCTTTCACCGCCACGACTTTCGCGCCGAGAAGTTCCATCCGAAATACGTTCAGCGCCTGCCGGCGGGTATCTTCTTCCCCCATATAAATCACGCACTCCATGCCAAACATCGCACATGCCGTGGCGGTTGCTACACCGTGCTGACCTGCACCTGTCTCGGCAATGACACGTTTTGCCCCCATCCGTTTAGCAAGCAGCACCTGTCCCATTACGTTATTGATTTTATGGGCACCCGTATGGTTCAAATCTTCACGCTTTAAATAAATCTTCGCTCCGCCCAACTTCTCGGTCAGACGCTGCGCGAAATAAAGGGGATTGGGGCGTCCCACATATTCCTTCAGATAGTATTCCAGCTCTTCGTTAAACTCAGACTCGTCTTTGTACTGTTCAAACGCCTTCTCCAGGTGGTCAAGGGCCGCCTGCAGCGGCTCCGGTACGAAGCTTCCGCCGAATTCTCCGAAATATCCTTTTTTTGTTTCCACTTTGCTCATCATTCTCTGGCTCCTCTCCACTTCGCTTTTTTTATTTTCTGTCACACCTGCTTTGTTTGATATTGTACTATATCTATATCTGTTTTTCATCCGTTTCTTTTTAGAATTTTCTATTTTATTTCTTTAAGAAAGAAGGCATACATGTCGTTGAATACAGAAAGATTTTTCACCCATCGTATTCAATTTTTGCGCCTGTTCCATGTAAGTTTGCACCTTCGATATCGACACCCGTAAAGTCAGCGGTTGACAAATCAAGCCCTTCAAGATTCACCTCGTAGAGAAACTTTTCTTTGCGGAGAATTTGAAGTAGCGTCTCTTTGTTTAAGCGTTCCATACCATCCCTTCTCTGTCATAAAAAACAAAAGTCAGCTCCTACTCATTATATCAGTAGAAGCTGGTTACTTTTATTACGAATTATTAGTTACTGTATGTCCATTTTCCATTATCGTAGATAGCTGATTGACTTACTGCTGTAGAAGCTTGTGTGCTACCAACGGGTGTAGCTGTGAAGTATGCAATAGAAAACCACCATGGCATCTCAGCCGCAACTCCGACATGAAAATCATGGAAAAGAGGCTGACTTTTGGGGTACGAAGGAAAAGAGAGGAAAGAATGAGGGGAGGATCTCAATGAAGAAAAAGGCGAACGCCTTTTTCTTCCTTAGATCTTTTTTCCTCCCTCTTCTCCTGTTTTCTTCATGATTTTCACAGAAAAAAGTTGACTTTCATCCATAAGCGGATATAATATTATTTATGTGCTTTACACAGGGTAGCAATGATTTTAGGTAAAAACGTCTGGTCACGTCATTAGCTTCCTCCCTTAAGGGCTGCGGCTGCCTGTCCCTTAACGGAGCATGCGGCGGAAACGCTACCGTCCGAAGAGCATGTAGCAAAGTAAGGAACTAGCCAGGCGGAAGTAAACACCTAATTAATCTTACTGTAAAGGGGAACGAATAGTTATGGCACGTTATACTGGCCCTCGCCACAAACTGGCTCGTCGTCTGGGTATCTCCCTGGACGGAACTGGAAAAGACATCAAACGCAACTTCCCGCCGGGACAACATGGACATGCTCGCCGCAAAATGAGCGAGTATGCAATTCAGCTGACTGAAAAGCAAAAACTTCGTCATATGTACGGTATGATGGAAAAACAATTCCGCAAAACGTTCGACGAAGCCAGCAAAATGTCCGGCGTTGTCGGTGAAAACTTCATGAAATTGCTCGAATCCCGTCTGGATAACCTGGTGTACCGTCTTGGTTTCGCACCGACTCGTCCGGCTGCCCGTCAGCTGACAACTCACGGTCACATCACGGTAAACGGCAAGAAAGTGAACATCCCTTCTTACCGCGTAAAACCGGGCGATGTTATCGGCCTTCGCGAAAAGAGCCGCAACCTGCAAATCGTGAAAGACTCTCTGGAAGCTCGCTCATACCTGCCGAACTACCTGAGCTTTGACGATGCGAAACTGGAAGGTACGTATACCCGTCTTCCGGACCGTGAAGAACTGCCGGTTGAAATCAACGAAAAACTTATCGTCGAGTTCTACTCTCGTTAATCGGGAAGAGCACGCACAGAACCCATCGGTATTATACCGATGGGTTTTTTATTTGACTAATGACAGGTATATAAGAAAGAGAGACAGGGTTGCTAAGATGCAGCCTTTCTTTTTCCACCCTATTGAGTGCAACCCTGTCCCCTCTTGCTCTTATGTTTTGTTTTATTTTAATGTTATCTTCGCGAATTTGCGTTTACCGACCTGGACGATCATGCCTTCCTCGACTGCGATGTGATCGTCTACGGAGCCTACTTTTTCTTCATTAATTTTGACGGCGCCCTGTTGGACCATGCGGCGCGCTTCGCCATTAGATGGAACGAGTCCGAGAGTGGATAGAAGTTTTACGACCCAAATCTTGCCGTCTTCGAGCTCGCCTGCCGGAACTTCTTTCTCCGGTATATCGGTCGGAAGCGCACGCTGTTGGAACACCGTCTTGAAATGATTTTCCGCATCATTTGCGGCATCCTCACCCCAGTACATCCGTACAAACGTTCGGGCCAGGCGCATCTTGGCGTCGCGCGGATGAACGGAGCCGTCTTCGAGCCCTTTTTTCAAACTTTCTAATTCCTCCATTGAGATGTCTGTAGCAAGTTCATAATATTTGATCATCAATTCGTCCGGAATGGACATCGCTTTGCCGTAGATTTCGTTTGGCGGCTCACTGATGCCGATATAATTGCCCAGGCTTTTGCTCATTTTCTGAACGCCGTCCAAGCCTTCGATAATCGGCATCGTCAGAGCACACTGCTGCTCCTGTCCGTATTCTTTCTGCAGTTGGCGTCCCATCAACAGGTTGAACTTCTGATCCGTTCCGCCAAGTTCCACGTCACTTTCCAGCGCCACCGAATCATATCCCTGCATTAACGGATAGAAAAACTCATGGATACTGATTGGCTGGTTGTTGGTATAGCGTTTCTCGAAATCGTCGCGCTCCAGCATCCGCGCTACGGTCACTTTGGCCGCCAGTCCAACCACATCAGCAAAATTCATCGGTGCAAGCCATGTGCTATTGTAATTGACTTCAATCTTATCTGCGTCGAGAATTTTCGCGAACTGCTCTACATATGTAGCCGCATTCGTTTTCACCTGTTCTTCAGTCAACTGTTTCCGCGTCTCCGATTTGCCCGTAGGGTCGCCGATACGGCCGGTAAAATCGCCGATGACAAGCTGCACGGTATGCCCCAGTTCCTGGAATTGGCGCAGTTTATGCAGTACGACCGTATGGCCCACATGGATATCCGGTGCGGACGGGTCCAATCCCAGCTTTACTTTCAGCGGCTTACCCGTCACGACTGAACGCTCGATTTTTTTCCGCATTTCTTCTTCCGGTATAATTTCCGCCACCCCGCGGCGAATGATATTCATTTGCCGCTCAACCTCACGAATCTGTTCTTCCGTCAGACTGACTTTGCTTTGTTCACTCATTTTGGCTACCTCCGTTTTCTAAAAAAATAAAAAACCCGCCCCACAAAGGGACGAGTTTATTCGCGGTACCACCCTTACTTAAGGACAGAAGTCCTTCGCTCACAAGGATAACGGCCTATTTGTACATAATCATCATAAGCCGTCCGCTCCGCAGAAAGAGATAATGCGGCGCAGAATTCGCTCCCGCGCTGTACTTCGCCGCCTGGCCGGGCCGGTTTGCACCTCCCACCGACTCTCTGCCGCTTCCGGGACTCAAGCCACTACTGATACGCGTTCATTGCGAATACAATGATATTGTTTTGACGTTATTCTCATAATAACTAAAAATAGCGTAAAGATGCAACATTTATCCTCTTGGACCGTCTTTATGATATAATGTTGCTGTTATTTGTAAGGGGGAGTAATATGGAAAAACAAAACGGTTCCGTGAATACGCCGGACAGGCCGAGACGAAAAAAGAGCTTCTGGCATACTCTTCTCATTGTTTTCCAGGTCTCAGCTATTTTATTCTTTATGGGCGTATTGTTCGCGGGCGGTACCGCCGCCGGCTATGTGGCTTCTCTTGTCAAATCGGACCCGGTTCGCAGCTATAATGAGATTTATCAAAAAATCTCCGCCAACAACCTGACCGGATTTGCCTATTTCAGAGACAAAAAGATGATTGGACAGCTCATTACAGCCGAAGACAGACGTCTCGTATCGCATAAAGAAGTTTCGCCTCATTTGATTGATGCCATTATCGCGACCGAAGATAAATATTTCTATGAACATAATGGTATCGTGCCTTCAGCTATCGCTCGTGCCGCTCTTCAACAAATTACGAATTCACCGGTCCAGACGGGAGGAAGTACGCTTACACAGCAATTAATTAAGCAAACCATCCTCTCTCCGAAGGTAACACCGGAAAGAAAATTCAAGGAAATCTTCCTTGCCCTCCGTATGGAACGGATGTTTAGCAAAGAACAAATTCTTGATGCTTACATTAACAAAATGTATTTTGGCCAAAACGCCAATCGTACTAACTTGTACGGGGTACAGGCTGCTGCCAAGGGAATTTTCGGCGTGGACGCCAAAGATTTAAACATCGCCCAATCTGCATACCTGGCAGGTATGCTCCAGGCACCGTATTCGTATATTCCGTTCAAGGAAAAAGGATTGAAACTTGGCAAAGAACGACAAAAACTCGTACTCAGCAGAATGCTGGAAAACGGGAAAATCACTAAACAACAATATGATGAAGCACTCGCCTATGATATCAAGGCTCACCTGCTAACAAATCCGCCTAAACCGGCAATCGAAAGATATCCTTATTTGATGATAGAAATCGAAGAGCGGGCAGCTAAAATTTTGCTGGATCAAGATTTCGAGAAAAATCCGGAGTTGAAAAACGAGCCTTACTCCAAACTCCTGGAAGAAAAACGAATGGCCGTACGCCAGGGCGGTTACCATATCTATACAACTATCGACCAAAAAATTTATGACAAAATGCATGCGATCGCAAAGGATCCGAACAACTTCGGTCCGGATCGGAATCCGATCGGAGACAAAAAAATGCCGCAACAGGTCGCTGCCGTCCTGCTCGATAACAAGACAGGTGCTATCATCGGCATGATTGAAGGTCGGGATAACGGCATTGAAAAGACAAACTTTGCGACATCGCCCCGTCAACCCGGCTCAACCATTAAATCCATTGGAGTATACGCGCCTGCCATTGAGGAAGGCATTATTTCACCAAACTCGATCGTAGTAGACGAAGAGACCGAATTCCGCGGCTATAAACCAAGCAATTATGGCGAAAGCTTCAAAGGACCGATGACCGTCCGTCAGGCGCTTGCGCGCTCGCAAAACATTCCGGCGGTGAAGGTATATTTCGAAACCGGGGTAGAGAAATCACTCAATTATGTTAAAAAAATGGGCGTTACCTCTATTGTGAAAGACGATTATTACCTGTCTACAGCACTTGGCGGCTTCACAAAAGGAATTTCCGTTGAAGAAATGACCAATGCTTACGCTACGTTTCCAAACGGCGGTAATTTTGTCGATGCCTACATGATTGAGCGTATTGTGGACAGTGAAGGGGAAACGGTATATCAGCATAAGCCAAAACCGGTCCGCGTTTTCTCACCGCAGACCTCGTGGATGATGACCGATATGATGCGCGATGTTATTGAGTATGGAACAGGCAGACAGATAGCACGCTATCGCATGGGTCGTGATGTTGCGGGTAAAACGGGCACGAGCCAGGAGTACCGTGACAGATGGTTTATCGGCTATACGCCCGATATCTCGCTTGGCGTATGGACCGGGTATGATATGAAATATAGCCTTCAAGGAAGGCACCGCGATGATGTATTAAGGATATGGGGGAAAATTTTCACTTCTGCGCTCGAAATCGATCCGAATCTCTCGCCTGCTGGTAACTATATGAAGCGTCCGCCAGGCACCTCAATGGCGGCCATCTATAACGCTAACCTGGCCACATCTAAGAATCCAGCTTCTTACGGCGGAAAAACGGAAGAAGAGAAGAAAGCAGAAGAACAAAAGAAAACGGAAAACGAAAACAAGCAAACTGAGCAGCCTGCCGGTTCCCAACCGACAGACGGTGAAAATAAGCAGACCGATCAAAACGACGGTACTTCTAATGGTAATCAGAAAGAACAAGGTGATCAGAAGCAAGACGAAGAACAACAGGGTTCTACGGATGGCAAAAAAGAAGCCGCGGAAACGTCATCGAAAAAACAAACCAGGCCTTCCGACGGACAATCGAATAATACATCAGAGAAAAAATCAGATAAAACGACAAATAAAACGGACGCTAAAAAAGGAGAGGGGTAGCCCCTCTCCTTTTTCTGTGAAAATCATGAAGAAAGAGGGAGAAGAGGGAGGAAAAAAGATCTAAGGAAGAAAAAGGCCTTCGCCTTTTTCTACATTAAAATCCTCTCCTCATTCTTTCCTCTCTTTTCCTTCGTACCACAAGAGTCAGCCGCTCTTCTCTGCATTTTCATGTCGGGGTTGCGGCTGAGACGCCATGGTGGTTTTTTGTGAAAATCCTGAAATAAAAAAAGAAGGAAGAGAAAAGAAGATCCAAGGAAATCTTACCTTCTTTCCCTTCCCGTTCTTTCTTCTTAGTCTTCCATCGTAGAAAGGTCACCAGTCGGCAGGCCCAACTCCCATGCTTTCAGGACACGGCGCATAATCTTACCGGATCGTGTTTTCGGCAGTTTGTCGCGAACTTCAATCTCACGCGGCGCTGCATGTGCAGCAAATCCCTCTTTTACAAACTTACGAATCTCTTCGAGCAATTCATCCGAAGCCTCATATCCATCGCGGAGCGCGATAAACGCTTTAATAATTTCACCACGTACCGGGTCCGGTTTACCGATAACACCGGCTTCGGCTACCGCTGGATGCTCGACTAATTTGCTCTCAACCTCGAACGGACCAACCCGCTCTCCTGCCGTCATAATCACATCATCTACACGCCCCTGGAACCAGAAGTAGCCTTCTTCATCCACATAGGCGGAGTCTCCGGACACATACCAGCCTTCGAAGCGGAAATACTCCTCGTACTTGGCCGGGTTGTTCCAAATTTTGCGCATCATGGAAGGCCAGCCTACCTTAATAGCCAGATTCCCCATTCGATTCGGCGGCAGCTCGTTTCCTTCATCATCGAGAATGGCCGCAACAATGCCAGGGAACGGTTTTCCCATCGATCCCGGTTTGATCGGCATGCTCGGATAGTTACAAATCAGCTGACCGCCTGTCTCCGTCATCCACCACGTATCATGAATCCGCTTGTTAAATACTTTCATTCCCCAGTATACAACTTCCGGATTCAGCGGCTCACCTACACTCAATACGTGACGAAGGCTGGACAAATCATATCGCTTCACCACTTCATCTCCCGCACCCATTAACATGCGGAATGAAGTTGGCGCACTGTACCAGACTGTTACTTTATATTTCTCTACCGTGGAATACCAGTCCTGCGGGCTGAAACGGCCGCCGCGAACTACGTTGGTTGCTCCATTCAACCACGGACCGAAGATGCCATACGCCGTGCCTGTTACCCAGCCCGGGTCAGCCGTGCACCAGTAGACATCATCTTCTTGTAAATCCAGCACCCACTTAGCTGTCTGATAGTGCTGAATCATCGCGTTATGAACATGGAAGACTCCTTTCGGCTTTCCTGTTGAACCTGATGTATAGTGAAGAATAAGTCCATCTTCACGATCTACCCACTCGATTTCGAAATCGGCAGACGCTTGTTCCATTTCTTTCTCGTAGCTTATCTGACCTTCTTTCAGGTTGCCGTCGCCGCCGACAAGAATCACGTATTTCAGGGCCGGCAGCTCTCCAACCGGTACCCGTGGCAGAAGGTCCGGTGTCGTAACAATAGCTACCGCTTCGCTATCTTCCAAACGGTCACGCACAGCCCCCTCCATGAATGCTTCAAACAACGGTCCTACGATAGCACCCACTTTAATCGTCCCAAGAAGACTTACATAAAGCTCAGGTGAGCGCGGCATAAAAATAAATACGCGGTCACCTTTTGCAATTCCCAGCTTACGCAGTACATTACCAAATTTATCAGATAGCGTTTTCATTTCTGCAAACGTATATTTTTCATCGCGTGTTGCACTGCTGTAATAAAGCGCTATTTTATTTTCGCGAGAGGTGCCTACGTGCCGATCAATTGCTTCGTGAGCCATATTGACCTTGCCTGTCTTATACCAGGTAAATTGCTTCTCTACGTCCTCCCAGTTAAAGTTATTATATGCTTCTTCATAAGAAGGCATATTATAGCCGCTCCCTACAACCGGAAGTACTTTCTTGTCCATCATTTCTTTCATAACGATAGCTCCTCTCCCACTAATTTTAATTGGTCCTAACTACTGTAATTCTTTTTTAGTTTTGAAAACCCTTTCTCAGTTTTGATTATATCAAATAATCTGTTATTTTATCAATTATAATCGTTCACATGTTTTTCAAATTTATTGTTGGCAACTTAACAGAAAATATAGGATAATTTTTGCAAAAGAGAAAAATGATACAACATGGTAAGATGTGAAAAGAGTGAACCATAAAAAACGCTGTATCATCAGGAAATAGAAAAGCCGGCATGTATTCTGCAGATTGAAGGCCCGGTTCAGCCGAATCGTATCGGTAAATGCGTGCCGCTTGCATCTGCTCAGGCATTCGATCGCATCCATTTTCAAAATCGATTTATGTGTTAAAAAATTCTTTACTATTAGACAAATAAATGGAATAAAATGATAGATAAAATAGGGAAGAATTAGGGGGAAATGCACGATGCTTGTGGAAGATATTATGAAGCGAAATGTTGTCACCGTCGGGCCTACGGATTCAATCCGGCTCGCGCTTTTGAAAGTTCAGCAATACCGGATTCGCCATCTGCCGGTTGTTGTGCAAGGAAAACTGGTAGGAATCATATCTGATCGGGACGTGCGGGACGCATGCCCTTCCACTATCAACGCGCCTCATGCAGACGATGAACAAATCCTGAGTACCCCCGTGTCTTCTATCATGCGCAAGGACGTCATTTGTGCTCATCCGCTTGATTTTGTGGAAGAAGCCGCTCTTGCGTTGTATGATAACCGTATCGGTTGTCTTCCTGTTGTTGTTGATGACGAACTGAAAGGTATTATTACAGAAACCGACATTCTACATACACTTGTTGAATTAATGGGCGTCCACTACCCAAGTTCCCATATCGAAGTGGAAGTCGACGACCGGACCGGCCTGCTTGCAGACGTCGCAAACATTTTTAAGGAGGCGAATTGCAACGTCACCAGCGTACTCGTCATGCCCGGTCAGCATCTCGGAAAGAAAAACCTGGTGTTCAGGGTACAAACCATCGACCCGCGCCACGTTGTTTCCAAAATTGAAGAGGCCGGTTACCGCATCATATGGCCCAGAGAATCAGAGGGATTAGTATGAAGATAAAAACTGCCTTTATTTATAGCGACGAATATTTACAGTACTTCTTTAATGATGACCACCCGTTTAACCAACGGCGACTCGTCATGACAATGGATTTGCTTCGCATGATGGGTCTGCTTGATGATAGCGATATTGTAGCGCCCCGCATAGCGAAGGACGAGGAACTGGCACTCGTCCATGATCAGCAGTACATTGATGTGGTCAGAAAGTGCGGCCATGCGGAACGGGAAGTTGCCATCGCAAGCAGTTTCGGATTAGGAACGGAAGATTGTCCCATCTTTCCTAATATGCATGAAGCTACGGCCTTAACTGTGGGAGGAACGCTGCACGCCGCAGATCTGGTCATGTCCGGAGAATACCGCCATGCCGTGAATCTGGCTGGCGGGCTGCACCACGGCTTCCGCGGCCGGGCTTCCGGTTTCTGCATCTATAATGATTGTTCGGTTGCTATTGCCTATTTGCGTAAGGAATATGATGCCCGTGTTCTCTATATTGATACGGATGCACATCATGGCGATGGTGTGCAGTGGGCATTTTACGACGATCCGAATGTACTTACACTTTCCTTCCATGAGACAGGTAAATATCTTTTTCCAGGTACAGGAAACATTACAGAACGCGGTGACGGTCAGGGATACGGCTTCTCTGTTAATGTTCCGCTTGATGCGTTTACGGAGGACGACTCCTGGCTTGAAGCTTACTATAGCATCCTGCCTACTGTGGCACGTGGTTTTAAGCCGGATGTCATTCTAACGCAAAACGGGTGTGATTCGCACACATTCGATCCGCTCACCCATCTCTCTGCTTCGATGCGTATTTATCAGGAGATTCCTAAACTGGCGCGC
>Ga0310822_100672_pt1 | contig 15417 bp, 13 predicted proteins | sample P4_ome_2_FD_201313 | JGI IMG/M metagenome (GOLD analysis project Ga0310822, IMG submission 201313) | Sorghum-adapted microbial communities from Joint BioEnergy Institute, Emeryville, California, United States - P4_Day56_Rep2 | ecosystem: Engineered > Bioreactor > SSF (Solid state fermentation) >... | reverse complement strand
TTAATTTAATCACCTCGCTCTTATGCAATATTCGGTCGAGAATCGCGGTTGTGATGGCCGGATCGCCGAGAAGCTCCCCCCAGTCCTCCGGCCCTTTATTCGAGGTCAATATGATAGCTCATAAGCCCCCAAATTACCTTTGAGTCTTTTCGTCTTATCCCCTACAATGTGAATAACACAACTGGAGGGATAAGAAATGCAACGCAAAAGTTACAGCATCGAGTTCAAACAGCAGCTCATTCAGGAAGCTCAGGAAGTCGGCAATGCCAGTCAGGTGGCAAGAAAGCACGGGATTGATGGCAAGATGCTTGCCCGCTGGATACGTCAGTCCAAGCAAACGAATTGGAAACAAACGAACCCGGAAGCCAAGAAAATGGTAAGTTATACGCCTTCCCCGAAGGAATTTCAGACGCTGGAGCATGAAAACGATAAGTTGAAGAAACTCCTCGGCGAAAAAGATCTGGAAATCGCCATTTTACGTGATCTCCTAAAAAAGTCGAACCCCGCCTTTCGGACAAAATAGCGATCGCCGACCAATGGATTGCGCGGGGATATAAAGCAGCTCTGGTACTGCGAATTGTCGGTGTCAGTGAAGCGACGTATTATTACCGTAAGAAAAATCTGAAGCAAGATCGTATGTATAACGGTGGCCGGCCGGTTCCCGGATATTCTTTCGACCAGACACAGCATCCCGTAAGCGATGAACAGATCAAAGAATGGCTGATGAAGCTGATCGCCGGAGACGGAGCCCATTATGGCTATCGAAAGCTGACCGTATGCCTCAGACGCCAATACGGACTGATCGTCAACAAGAAAAAAGTATACCGTCTTTGCCGAGAGCTTGACATTTTAAAGCCCGAACGAAGGAAACGCCTCCATTTCCCGAGAAGGTTAGCGAATAACCGTGAAATCCGAGGCTCGAATCAGCTTTGGGAAATGGACGTTAAATACGGATATATCGCTGCAGAGCAACGTTTTTTCTTTCTGCTGAATCTCATTGATGTGTATGACCGTTCCATCATCGATTACCATATGGGAAAGACCTTTCCGGTTTCAATCCAGAGGGGTCTTTTCGACTGTTTACGAGGGATTTCTACCCAAATTCCCTTGTTTCCGCTTTTTTGGTCTATAATAGAATCGGCTCATATGCCGGTAAATCCAAATTACTAGAAAAGGGGGCTACCGGATTGATTCGATTCAAAAAGGGAAGCAAATCCGTCTTTCGCAAGCATCTGCTGTTGTTTTTGCTGACCATTCTGATTCCGACAGTCCTGATTCTTTCCTTTCAGGTCTACCGGGTTTCCAAGGATGCCATTCTGCAAACTGAAAACGTTTCCATTGGTAAACTGGACCGGATGGCACGCAACCTGGACATCGTCCTCGAGCAGCTGGATCAGATCACCTTGCAAATTTCGCTTACTCCCGACGTCCTGGAGCTGCTGACCCGGCCGTTCGGCCAGCCGGCCTATCAATATGCCCAGGTTAAAGAGCAGTTAAGAAGCTGGATGACCTCGAATCCGCTGTTTCAATCGTTATATTTGGAAATCCTTCAGAACCGGAAGGTCCTGACGACCGGTGAAGGAATTTACGATGAAGCCGATTTCTACGACGGAGCTTTCATGAAGGAGCTGCAATCCGCCAGCCCTGCCCGCAGTACGCCCTGGATCGGACTGCGCCGGTCCCGGGAAGACGGGAATAACGAAGTTTTGACATTCGCCAAACTGATTCCGCCGACGCAATCCGCCCCGCTAGGGCTGCTGGCGTTGAATTTGCGCAAAGAATTGTTTCTGAAAACGGTAATGTCTCTGAACAACGAAAAGCCTGATCGGGTTCTTGTCTTCGACCCGGAAGGACGGCTGATCTCCGCGCCGATTGCCGGATTCGACGCGGATCAAGCGGCTGCTTTGGCCACGGTGGGCAAAGTCTATACGGAAGCGGTCCGGGTGGAAGGGACGAAATATATACTGGCGGGCCGCAGGGATGCATCCAACGGCTGGATCATTGTGCAGCTGACGCCAATGGAGGCCTATAACCGGCAGGTGGCCGCCGCCGTCCGGCAATCCGTTCTCATCTGCCTGCTTGTGCTTGCTGTCGGGATAGGATTGTCTTATTTGTTTGCCTCGATTTTGTATGATCCATGGAGAAAGCTTGCGGACAGGCTGCAAGGATTTGGGCTAAAAAATTCTGCCGAAAACCGGGACGCGTATACGTTTGTCAATCATGCCATACACAATTTACTGGCGGTTATCCGGAAGAACGAGCCAATCGTGCGGGATCATCTGGTGTACGATCTGCTTCACGACCATATGCCGGATGCCGAAAGCACCGCCGATTTGTTCCGTCATGCAGGCTTTGTTTTTCCGCATTTCGCAGTGCTTGTCGTTTTGGACGAGTCCATGGAGGAACGGAATCACAGTGCGCAACGGCTGTTGTATTTATTCAGCCTGGCGGAGGAAACCCTTCGCTCCCGCTTTCCTTCGGCCGGAACGATCCTTGAGCGGGCCAGGTTCGGCTTTATCCTGAATGTCGACAGCGGCGAATTCGACGCCGGTCTAGAGGCCCGAATCGAGGATGCCTGCCGGGAAATCCGGCGTCTTGCCTCCGAACGGTTTCAAGCGGAACTATCGTTCTGCGTCAGCTCCATCCGCCCGCAGGATCGGCTCCATGAAGCTTACGAGCAGGTAAAACGGACACTCGCCTATAAGGCATTTATGTCTTCGGATATTTATTTTGCCGGCAAATCCGACGGCTCCGCCGCCCACTTCCGCTATCCCGCCGCTTACCAGAAACTGCTGCTGGGCGCAATCCTCTCCGGCGACAGGGAGGCAGCCGAAGGCTACGCGGCGGAGCTGTTCGAACAGTACCTGATCGGAAGCGGCTACCCTTACGACAAGCTGCTGCAAACCATTATCATGCTGATGAGTCATGTGCTGAGTTCGCTGATCTCGGAGGGATACGATATCGGACCGCTGATGGACGAAATTGATTTGCTGCAGCTGCAGCAGTGCGTGAACCGGCATGAGCTGCAGCAGCTGATTATCCGGCAGATCGGACGCGTGATCGGCTATTTGGAGTCCGTTCGGGAGAAGACGAGCGGCTACGGCGCAGCGGTGAAGCAGGCGATCGCGTACATGAACGAGCATTATTCCGACAACTTGTCTATGGCCGACGTTGCCGGGGCGGCCGGCATCAGTGCATCCCACTTGAGCCGCTGCTTCAAGGCGGAGGTTGGCAAATCGCCACAGGAATACCTGACGGAACTGAGAATCGGCATAAGCAAACAGCTGCTTGCAGACAAGAGTCTGTCGCTGCAGCAGATTATCGGGATGATCGGATACAACGATGTGCACACATTCATCCGGTCCTTCAAGAAGGTGGAAGGGACAACCCCCGGCGAATACCGGAAACGGCGCCTTAACGGAATGTAGGCGGAAGCGCCCGACTAAGCCCGTGCCCCTTGCCTGGGGTCGGGCGGAATCGGATGGATGAAATTTGACAGTGATGTACACAATCCGGCATCGCGCGTCCCGCGCGGGATTTCGGCCATATCGATCAAAAACTGGGGATGGATCGGCGCGGTGCCGAAAGCTATTATGAAAGCGCAATCAACAGCAACTAACGGGTTCTGAATGAACCTGGAAAGGAGGAATGACCTTGACCATGCCCGTTCCAACGACTGCCGAAAGCCGCTCCAAGCGATCCGCAGTGAAGACAAGAGCGAGGGACAGGATGAGGGAAATCAGGAAGCACAAGCATTATTTTCTGCTGCTCGCCCCCGGTATCATTTACTTCCTGTTGTTTAACTATTGGCCGATGCTGGGCATAACGATCGCATTCAAGGATTTTCGGCTTATGGACGGAGTGCTGGGAAGCCCGTGGGCCGGACTGAAATGGTTTCATCTTCTGTTCCAGTCTCCCGATTTCTGGGTAGCGCTGCGCAATACGGTGATTATCAGCTTTTACAAGCTGATTTTCAACTTTCCGGCGCCGATTCTTTTGGCCCTGCTGCTGAATGAAGTGTACCACACGGGCTTCAAGCGCATCGTGCAAACGATTGTCTATTTTCCGCACTTCGTCTCCTGGGTCATTCTTGGCGGCATTTTGTTCTCACTGTTCTCGACTGGAAGCGGCCTGCTTGCGCTATTCGGGCAGTCGGTTTCTCCCCTGATGGATCCGGGCAAGTTCCGGAGCATGCTGGTGTTGACGGAAATGTGGAAAGAGGTCGGCTGGAGTACCATTATTTATTTGGCCGCGATTTCCGGCATCAATCCCGAGTTGTATGATGCGGCGCGGATGGACGGTGCGAACCGTTATCATCTGATCCGCCATATCACCTTGCCTTCCATCGCCGGCACGATTGTCATTTTGCTGATTTTAAGAACGGGTCATATTCTGAACGTCGGTTTCGACCAAATCTTCATTTTGTACAACCCGCTCGTTTACAATGTCGCCGATGTGCTCGAAACCTACGTGTACCGGGTGGGTATTACGATGGGGCGCTACTCCTTCGCTACCGCCGCGGGACTGTTCCAGTCGGTGGTCGGACTGCTGCTGCTGCTGTTCACAAACCGGGTCGCCAAGCGGTTCGGCGAGCAGGGAATCTGGTGAGGTGCCTATGATTCATTCGTTTTCGTCAAAGGTATTCAATTGCGTGAACAACGTTTTCTTGTTGCTGCTGTCGGCCATCATGATGTTTCCGTTGTGGCGGGAAATCTCCATCTCCCTGAGTTCAAAGGAAGAGGCTTTGCGCGGAGGCCTGTTCCTGTGGCCGAGGGAATTCACCTTCAGCGCCTACCGGTATATTCTGGGTACCGATTATATTTGGGCCGCCTACGGCAATTCCATCTTTGTCACCGTTGTCGGCACGGCGCTTGCCCTGCTGTTCACTTCCAGTACGGCTTATCCGCTGGCGAAGCGGACGCTGCCCTGGAAATCCGTTTTCTCGGTAATCATTGTGTTTACGATGATTTTCAACGGTGGCCTGATTCCGACCTATCTTGTCATGCGGCAGCTGCATCTGATCAATACGATCTGGGCGCTGATCGCACTCAACCTGATTTCGGCCTTCAACGTGATCATCATGATGAATTTTATCCGTGCCCTTCCGGAAGAGCTTGAGGAGTCGGCAATGATGGACGGAGCAAATCCGATCCGCATTTTCTTCTCGCTGATTCTGCCGCTGTGCAAGCCGGTGCTTGCCACATTGGCGTTGTGGATCGCGGTAGGGCTTTGGAACAATTTCTACCAGGCGTTTATTTACTTGAATGACAAATCCCTGACGACCCTGCCTGTGCTCTTGCGGCTCATTATCGTAGGACAGCAGCAGGAGTCGCAACTGGGCCAGGCGTCCGATACGGCGACGGAGTCGGTCATAGCGGCCACCATCCTGGTGACCCTGCTGCCGATTCTGGCGGTGTATCCGTTCCTGCAGAAATATTTTATCAAGGGGGCGCTGCTGGGCTCTGTCAAAGCATGATTCAAATGGCTGAAGAATAACGAAACGGGAGGTCAATCCATGAAAAAAAACGGTACATGGACATTGGCTGCAGCGGGTGTCATTGCCCTCGGCGCCCTGACTGCAGGCTGCACTGCCAAAAGCGGGGGTCCGGGTTCGTCCCCGGCGGATCCCTCCACGGCCGCGGACGGCGGCCAAAGCACGTCAAATGAGAAAACAATTACGTATCAGTTCCTGCGCAATTGGGCCGCCACGGAATATCCGGCCGACGGCGGAGAGGGCCGGATCGAAGTATTGAAAGCATTGGAGAAAGCGGGCATCAGGGGCTTCGACTTCAAGATGCAGTTTGCCAGCGGCGACGATTACAACACGAAGCTGAACCTGCTGGCCACCTCCGGCCAGCTTCCGGATTACTTCGACATCGATCCGCAGATGCTTCCGCGTTTCGTGGATCAGGGGCTGATCCAGCCTCTTGACGAGTATTTGAAGGAGGCGCCGCATCTGGTGAAATCCGTACCGGAGGAGTATTGGAAGCAGGTAACCTTCAACGGCAAAATTTACGCCGTTCCCAACGGCACGCGGCCGGAGAAGTTCAACCTGCCGACCGTGAACGGCTATAACATCCGGCAGGATTGGCTGGATAATCTCGGGCTGAAGAAGCCGACGACTCTGGATGAGCTGCACGATGTACTGAAGGCGTTCGTAACCCGGGATCCGGACAAGAACGGCAAGAACGATACCATCGGCCTCGGAGTGAACAAAAACTCCACTTTTGCTCCCATCTTTGGCGCTTTCGGCATCCAGCCGACCTTCTGGATGGAGCGGAACGGCAAGATCCAGAAAGGGCTGACTCTCCCCGAGATGAAACAGGCGCTGGCCGTTCTGCAGCAGTGGTACAAAGAAGGCCTGATCGACCATGACTTTCCGATCATGGAGCCCAAACAGATGCAGGAAAAACTGACCAACTCGATCACCGGGCTCTGGGACGGCGATGGGTACTACGTCGACAAGAGCGGAAACAATGTCGTCGAGGCGTTGTTTAACAAGACTCCCGGTGCCAAAGTCGCTATTCTGGAGGCGCCCAAGGGACCGGACGGCAAACAGGGTTATGCGGAGGCCAACTCTTACGCCGCTTCTCCGCTGCGCGCCTTGTCGGCCAAGGCCCAGGATCCGAAGAAGCTGTTCCAGTACCTGGACTGGATGGCCAACGACGGGGAGAACGGCGGAATGAACCTTGTACTGTACGGCATTGAAGGCAAGGATTATACCTATGACAAGGAAACCAATACGATCAATCAGAAGACGACCTACAGCGATCTTTACAAGCGCGGGTATTCCAATCCGATCCGGATGATGTTTATCACCGATCGCCGCTGGGCGAAGCCTCCGGTGCGCGAGGCCATCGAGGTTGTGAACCGGCACTTGATCAGGAATGCGATGTGGAACGTGGTGCCGGCGGAAATGGATTATCCGGATCTGGAGAAAAAGCTGTACCAGGAATACCTGGTCAAGATTATTACGGGCGTATGGCCGGTCGACAAGTATGACGAATTCATTCAAAAATATTACGACCAGGGCGGCAGGGAAATCGAAAAGCAGGCGAACGAGCTGTATAAGAAGCTGAACCACAAGTAGATTGCCGCTCATCCGGCCCGGCCCTTCGCCGCGAAGGCAAGGGGGCGGGCTATCAAATTTTTCTCTGGGGGAAGATGCGCCATGAAACCGAATCTCCTGTTTATCACCGTTGATCAGATGCGCTGGGACTGCTTGAGCTTACTTGGCCGCACCGTCGTAGAGACGCCGAATCTGGATCAACTGGCTGCAAGCGGTGTGCTGTTCGATAGCGCCTATTCGGCAACGCCGACCTGTATTCCCGCGCGTGCCGCAATCATGACCGGCATGAGCCAGCGCTCGCACGGGCGGGTCGGCTACCAGGACCGCGTACCCTGGCAGTACGAGCACACGGTGGCGGGCGAGCTCGCAAAAGCGGGATATCATACGCAGGGTGTCGGGAAGATGCACGTCTACCCGGCCCGGAACCTGTGCGGCTTTCATAACGTCGTGCTGCACGACGGCTACCTGCATCATAACCGAATGAAGCATGAGACTGAATATGACCGGTACTTCGACCAATGTGACGATTATCTGGTCTGGCTGCGGGAGCAGGCAGGGGCGCAGTATGACCTGACCGACCTCGGCCTTGACTGCAACGCATCGACAGTGGCAAGGCCTTGGCACTTGCCGGAGTATCTGCATCCGACGAACTGGGTGGTCTCGCAATCGATCGATTTCCTGCGCCGCCGCGATCCGGGCAAGCCTTTCTTCCTGTGGACCTCGTTCGTACGGCCGCACTCACCGCTAGATCCCCCGCAGGCTTATTTCGAGATGTACAAAGATTTGGAACTTCCGGAACCGCCGGTTGGCGATTGGGTGGACGAAGAAGCGGCAGTCCGGGGGGCCAACGATCCGACAACGATATTCGGAAAGCTGCCGAAGCGCAGGCTGGACCGGGCCCGCGCCGGTTATTACGCGCTGATTACGCATATTGACGACCAGATCGGACGGCTGCTTAACGCGTTGCAGGAATACGGAGTGCTTCGCAACACGCTTATCGTATTCGCCTCCGACCATGGCGAAATGCTGGGCGACCATCACTATTTCCGCAAATCCCTTCCCTATGAGGGCAGCGCCAAAGTTCCGCTGATCGTATGCGACCCGGGCGGACGCCTGGGCCTCAAGCCCGGAATGAGGGTCAGCCGGGTGGTCGAGCTTCGCGATATTATGCCGACTTTGCTCGAGGCGGCGGGCGCGGACATCCCGGATACGGTTGACGGGGCGAGTCTGCTTCCGCTATGCCGGGGCAGGGAAGACGTTTCGTGGCGAAATTACATTCATGGGGAGCATGCGTACGGGGCGCGTTCGCATCATTTCGCTACGGACGGACAGGAAAAGTATATCTGGTTCTCGCAGACGGGAGAGGAACAGTTCTTCGATCTTCGCAGTGATCCCGACGAATGTGTCAATCTGGCCGGACGGCCGGAATGGGCGGACCGGGTCGCTGAGTGGCGGGAACGCATCATCCGCGAGCTGGAGGGCCGGGAGGAAGGCTACGTCCTTCACGGACGCCTGCAAGCTGGCCGGAGGCCGAAAACCTGCCTGGAAGTGGTCGCACCGAAAGGAGCGGGAAGCGCGTGACAACGACCGAACATTTTGCTGATTACGATAGATCAGCGGGGGTTCGACGCGATTTCAGGCGCCGGGGAACCGGCATAGGTATACGACGCATATGAATTGGCTCGTAGATACCGGCATTGCCTTCCTCCGTTGCTTACGGACAGCCGGATCTGCTGCATGAGGGCGCAGGCCGCGGTTATGACCGGCAGTACGGCTATACGCCGGGGCTCGTCGGCAATCAGTCCGACCTTAGATCGCTGGCTACGCATCCTACGCTCCGGGAGTGCCGATTTTATTCGGATGAAGCGGACAGGAGTTTTTGTTATTTTGGATAAATCGCGGGAACGCGTGCTCCCTGCCAGTCAAGAAGGCATTTTTCACAAGATGGATCATGAACATGTGGAGCGGGTGGAGCAGGTTGTAGGGATTGGGCGGGGAACGAGGCAGACCTTTAAATAGTGTTAACCCTTCCAAATATTTTGCTACTAAAATCCGTTATCATGAAGATAAGGGAATATCAATTGCTTCATCACGGGGGACGAGACAAAATGGCGGCTTACGATCTGGACAAATTCAAAGGCATTCTGGTCGCGATGTACGCGTGTTACGACGGGAAGGGCGAGGTCAGCCCGAATGCGGTGAAGCGGCTGGCCCGTTACTATGCCGGCACCGGAATCAAGGGCCTATACGTGGGCGGCAGCAGCGGGGAAGGCATGCTGCAGTCGGTCGACGAGCGAAAACGGGTCCTGGAAGCGGTGATGGAGGAAGTCGGCCGGGAGCTGACCGTCATTGCCCATGTTGGCGCGCCTTCCACCCGCGACAGTGTGGAACTCGCCATTCACGCGGAGTCGGTCGGCGCGGATGCTATTTCGGCGGTGCCCTCCATCTATTACCGGCTTTCTCCGCAAAGTGTCGAACGGCATTGGCAGGCCATGATCGACAGCACTTCGCTTCCTTTCTTCATTTACCATATTCCGCAGACGACGGGTTTTCATCTTTCCACCGCACTGCTTGCCAGGATGGCCGCCCAGAACAAAGTGATCGGCGTCAAGATATCGTCCGAAAGCACGTACGAGCTTCAGCAGTTCAAAGCGGCCGGGGGACCGGACTTCCTTGTGCTGAACGGACCGGACGAGCAGTATTTGGCAGGCCGGAGTATCGGGGCCGACGGGGGAATCGGCGGCACGTATGGCGTTATGCCCGAGCTCTTCCTGAAGATCGAGCAGTGCTTCCGGGAAGGGAGAATGGAGGAAGCGCTGGAGTGGCAGAATCGGGTGAACGAGATCGTTACCGAGCTGCTTGCGCTTCCTTCGCTGTACGGCGGGTGCAAGGCAATCCTGAAGCTGCGCGGCCTGGATTGCGGCGAGCCGCGGCTGCCGCTGCTGCCGATCCCCGCATCGGAGATGGAACGCGTCGCCAGGCTGAATGAAAAAATCCTGCGTTATATCGGGCAAGCCAGAGATCAAGCATAAGGAGGGATCGCAATGGGGGCGGGAGCCGATCTTCTTCAAAAACGGGGACTGATTGTTTCGTGCCAGGCCCTGGAGCACGAGCCGCTGCACGGCGGGGATACGATGGCCAAAATGGCGGTCGCCGCCTTCCAGGCCGGCGCGGTCGGAATCCGTACGAACGGAGTTCCGGATATCCGGGCGATCAAGCGGGCGGTTCCACTGCCGGTAATCGGGCTCATCAAGCGAAGCATTCCCGGCTCGGAGGTATTTATTACCCCGACGGTGGAAGAAGTAAGGGAGATTATCGGGGCGGGCGCCGAGATTGTGGCCCTCGACGTTACGAACCGTGAGCAGCGGCTTGAACAAGCCGGACGGCTGATTAACTATGCCCACCAGGCGGGCGCCGCCGTCATGGCCGATGTGTCCACCCTCGAGGAAGGACTCGCTGCGGAAAGGCTCGGAGCCGACTTCATCGGTACGACGTTGTCCGGGTATACGCCCTACAGTCCCAGGCTCGAGGGGCCGGATCTCGAACTGGTTCGGCAGCTTAGCGGGCGCGTCCATGTTCCGGTCATTGCCGAAGGCCGGATCGGGTCTCCGCGGGAAGCGGCCGCGGCGCTGGAGGCCGGGGCCCATTGTGTCGTTGTCGGAAGCGCGATCACCCGGCCGCAGCTGATTGCCGCCCGCTACGTGGAAGCGATGGCGCAAATCCTGGGATAGAGGGGGGCAAAGCGGCGTGGGACCCGTGTACAAACCTTATTCCGACTACGCGATCGGTGTCGATGTCGGCGGCACGAAAATTAATGCGGGGATCGTCAGGGACAGCGGCGAAGTGCTGCACCGCGTCGTCCTGCCTACCCTGGCGGGCAAGGCCGAAGTGGTACGGCGCGTGTACGATGCAATCGATGGCTTGCTGCACGAAGCCGGAAAGAGGAAGGCGGATTGGCTTCAGGTCAGGGGAATCGGCATTGGCACCGCCGGCCAGGTCGACTGGGCCGACGGCAGCATCCGCTTCGCCAACGATCTGCTCCCGGGTTATACGGGCACGCCCCTCAAGCGGCTTGTCCGGGAGCGATACGGGGTGCCGGTCTGCGTCGATAACGATGTGAATGTATTGGCGCTGACCGAGAGGAAGCTCGGCGTCTTTCGCGGCGCCCGCTACCTGCTCTGCCTTGCGCTTGGAACGGGGATCGGCGGAGCGGTTATCGCAGAGGGGCGGTTGCTGCACGGCGCCTGGGGCGGCGCAGGCGAATTCGGGCACATCTCCGTGGACTTCAGAGGGGCCCCGTGTATATGCGGCGGCTTCGGCTGCCTGGAGCAATACGTCTCCGGCACTGGCATTGCCAGCCGGATGCGGGAGCGGCTGGCGGCTCTCGGTGTACAGAAGCCGCCGGACCTTGATGCCCGCCAGATCATAGCCCGCTGGCAGAACGGCGATCCCGCCTCCGCCGCGGTCATGGAGGAAGCATGCGCGGCACTCGGATCGGCAATCGCCTCCCTGGCGCATACGTTCAACCCCGAAGGGATCGTCCTTGGGGGAGGTGTGGCCGAGGCGGGGAAGCCGTTCTTCGACCGCATCCGGGAAGAGACAGCCAAGCGGGGGATGCCGTCCTTCCTGCGTGGAGTCCGCATCGAGCCGGCATACCGCGGCAGCTGGAGCGGGTTAATCGGGGCCGCGCTGCAAATGTGGGAGGCTGCGGAAGAAGGCGGAGGTTCGGCCCAGGGATAATCGTTGGATCGGGCGAAATCCGAATCAGGCTTTATCCCGGCCGACAAAGCAAACCCGCTTCCGCGGATAGAACGGCATCGGCGGCGGCAGCGGAATCGCACGAGCCGCACATCTTGCGGCTTTTTTTTGTTGCAGAAAATGGATATTCGCAAATGGTGACAGAAAAAGAAAGAAGATGCTATGCTAAAGAGATCATCAGGCGGATCTTCAACACGAATTCTCTTCATGTCGGCACGAAAGGGGAGAGCGCAGTGTACAAGGCATTGGTGGTGGACGATGAGAAAAACATCAGGGAAAGGTTGACCGCTTCCTTTCCGTGGAATGAGGCCGGCTTCGAGGTGATCGGCTCGGCGCGGGATGGTTTGGAAGCGCTTAACATCGTTGAGAAAAACACTCCCGACGTTGTCCTGACCGATATTCTCATGCCGGAGATGAGCGGTTTGGAGCTGGCGCAGGTGCTGCAAGCGCGTTATCCGCATATCAAGGTGCTGATTTTGTCCGCCTACGACGAATTCAAATACGCCCAGGAAGCGGTTCGTCTCGGCATTAAAGGGTATTTGTTGAAACCGCTCATGAAGGACGAATTTCTCGCGGTCATGACCGGTATGGCCAATGCGCTGGGCAAGGAGTCGGAAATGCGATCCGCCCGGCTTCAGGACCTCCCGGATCCGCGGGAGGAATTCATGCTGATCGACCTGATCAAAGGGGAGAACGTGCGGCAATATACCGATGCATGGCTGCAGGATTACATGAGGCTGATCGTCTGCTCGTTCGGCAAAGGATTCGAGAACGATCTCGGCTTGTCCATCCGGCAAATGCTCACGCAAGAAGCGATGGGATTTTGGCGGGACAACCGGGTTCCGACGCTGTTTTATGGAAATGATCTGGTAATGTTTTTCCATGAGAGGAGACCCATCAGCAAATATGATCTGAAGGGAAAGCTGGAGAGCTTCTCCGATTTTCTTGGAACCTTCATGAAGACCGTTTTCGAAAAAAATTGCACCCTATCCATCGGGGTCGGCAATCTGATAAAGAATCCGGAAAACATCCGAATCTCATATAATCAAGCGGTTTACGCGCTGGGCTATCAATATTTCGATGCGAGCCGGTCCATTTTGTTCTACCAGGATCTGTCCGCCTCCGAGCCGGGGGAAGCGGGCACGGACGAAGCCGCGCAGCTGAGCGCGGCCATGGACCGGCTAGTGGAAAGCATTCTCGCCCGTCATGCGGATGAACACGTTGTCCGGCTACAGGAATTTTTGGACACATTGGAGCAGGGAAAGCGGGGGAAGATCGGGGAAATCCGGGTCGCCATATCCGAGTTCATCCTGTCTCTGCTGCTTAAGGCCAAAGAGAGAGGTCTTCGGGTGCCGGGCCTGGTCAAAACGCAGGCCATCGGGCAAATTTACGCGGCCGAAACTCTAGCGGATTTGAAAAAGTGGCTGAGGCAAACGGTGGCATCCATGACCGAAGTCCCCATCCCTGCAGAAGAACGGGAGGGCAACCGGTACGTTCAGCTTGCCAAACAGCATGTTCAAAACCACTATTCGCAAAAAATTACCCTGGAAGACATGGCAAACAAACTGTTCCTTCACCCCGCTTATTTCAGTACGGTCTTCAAAAAGGAAACCGGACAAAATTTTATTGATTATGTCAACGGGGTGAGAGTCCGCAAGGCGATGGAGCTTCTCAGGAACGAAGACAGAAAAATCAAGGACATTTGCGTTCAGGTGGGTTTTCCCAATCATTCCTATTTTAACAAAGTATTCAAGAAACTCATTGGCGTCAAACCCCATACCTTCCGGGCAAACCGCAAGAACGGAAGCTGATTGCGCAAGGAGGACGGACATCATGATGAAGCGGGTTACCGGGAAAACAAGGAAAATTTCCTTCCGGAATTTTCTGATGTTTTTTTCTTTGGGAGCCGTACTGATTTTGCTGCTGCTGTTAAGCAGTTTTTTATTTATGAGGACAAAGCATTTTATCGATAGCAAAAAGCAGTACATCATCAGCACCCGGATGAACCAGATCTCCTTCGAGGTCAATAACAGCTTCAGCGACATCTATTACATGATCAACAATTTGAAGACAAACGAGCGGTTCCTTTCTTATATCAACGGGCTGGGCGGAAGCGATAAAAGCGGCATCGACAAATATTATCTGTCCCTGGATTTCGAAAAGTTTCTATACAACATCCGGCAGGAGAATTCGTTGATCGATACGATTCTGGTCATCACCCCGCAGAGCCAGTTCAGCTCCGACCATCAGTATCTGGACTTCCATCTGAATGGGGTTCGGGCGGCAAGCGGGCTGGAAAAAGTCTTCAATTTCGTCTCCCCGGGCAAAGCGTCGGAAAGTCTGGTGCCGCCCGCCGGCACCGAACACAGCAGCCTTGCCGTCGAAGCCATCCGCTCGCTGGACAGCCGAATGTTTTTCGCCGCAAATGTAACGGGCACTGACGGAAGCGGCAAAGGGGTCATAATCATCCTGCTGAATCCCGATGATTTCAGAGACAAAATTCCATATAATGAAAACATTTTGCTTTATGATGCGGACCGTCATCTCCTGTTCAGCGGAGGGCAATACGAAATTCCCGGCGTACCAAGGGCTGCCTCGGAGAAAGAAGGCACCGTTTTTTTTGCGGAGAAAGGCCTGGAGGCCCACTTTACGACCATGCCCTTTAACGGATTCCGGCTCATTTACGTGGAAGGAGTGGATTATTACCATGAGCAGCTTCTGCTGATGGTCAAATTGACCGCGGGAACGATATTTTTGGCCATCTTTGTCGCTTTCGGATCCTCCAGAGTCATCTCGAGAAAGGTGCTTTATCCGGTATACAGGCTGATCAAGCTGTTCAATGACTACGATCTGTCCAAAGACAAGAGGAAGGCTGATCAGGGTCTCATCCTGGGCAAGAGCAGGCTGAATTTGCGGGAGCGGTTTTTGTTTTATTTTATTCTGACGATCCTGCTGCCGCTTCTGGTTTACATGTCTGTATTTTACTGGAAGTCTTCCGCCATCGTCGCCGACGATTTGCAGAAGAGTCATGCCTCGCTGTTTGAGAAAACCGTCAGTCTCCTGGAGAGCGACATGAATCGGAAGGAAGTGCTGATGGCGCGGATTTCGTTCGATACGGAGGTGCAAAACAATATCGTGGCGGGCGATTCGGCAAAGCTGGAGAAAGAGCTTCTTTACGAGATCTACCACCTGGGTCTGAGCCGCGATTCGATCAGCATTTATGACCGTTCGAATGCCTTGATCTTTTCTAACCGGTATAAACAAATCGGGCAGCTGGATCCCGCTTTTTCCGGCAAACTGAAGGCGTCGGGCCGGTCGATCAGCTATACGCTGACCAAAGATGAATTTGGCAACGCTTCGGTCAAGCTGGGAATGCCGATCATCTCTCTGAAGAACTTCCCGGAGATGATCGGGTACATTACGGTCGATCTGGACAGCGGATTTTTGTCCAATCTCTATGGGGAATTCAAGCAGAGCGGCAGCGACACGTTTATCGTCGATCAGGACAACAGGATTGTCTCCCACCCTGATGCCGGCATGATCGGGAAGGAATGGAAAAACGCGAATTTGGAAGGAACCGGGCAAGACTA
>Ga0310822_100669_pt1 | contig 15505 bp, 11 predicted proteins | sample P4_ome_2_FD_201313 | JGI IMG/M metagenome (GOLD analysis project Ga0310822, IMG submission 201313) | Sorghum-adapted microbial communities from Joint BioEnergy Institute, Emeryville, California, United States - P4_Day56_Rep2 | ecosystem: Engineered > Bioreactor > SSF (Solid state fermentation) >... | reverse complement strand
GGGCGATCTCGCCGGCGCTCGTCTCCAGATTCTTTTTCATACTCTGAAACATAAGATCGGTAGTCTGGGCCATCTTCTCGCTATAGGCGCGGTTGATGTCGAGGATGTCATCTGTCATCACCTGCTTGACCACCAGATAGATGCCGGCGCCGCAGCTCAGCACGATCAAAAACGTCGAGACGGAAAACAAAAAGATCAGCCAGAAGCGCAGGGTAAAGTGTTTATAGGAATCCATCAGGTTTGCTCCCCTCTACATAACAATAGAGGAGATACCCTTTTTTGCTTTCACCGAAACTCGTTGCCTTTTATTTCCTCGTTATATTTCCCGCCTCGTCAACCCCTGCCCCATACGAGAGCTTCGCAACCTTCTCCCTGAGCTTTTTCGCATTGTCTCCTGCCTGGGGAACGGGCTGGCCATTTACAATTTTAGCCGGGATGATCTTGCCGTCTGTCTTGTTCTGGGCAAACGTCAAAGTGACGATCAGCGACTCGGAGCCCTTTGGATTTCGCGGCGTCGTAAAGACGAAATTGCCCACGCTGTAAAAGATCGGGGCCTCTTTGTACCATTCGACCCCCATGAGGGAATGGCTATGGGACCCCACAATCGCATCCACTCCATTGTCGATCAGCAAACGGGCCATCTGGCGGGCGTACGGCTCAGGGTAGTCCTTGTACTCCAAATTCCAATGCATGATCGCAATGGTGATGTCGGACTCTGCCACAGCCTTGCGAACATAGCCGAGCATCGGCTCCCGTGAATAGGCGTGAGCCAGCCCCGCCTTGTTCTTCCCCGCAAACCACTTCTGATTGGGCAGTACACGGCTCAGCCCGATGATTGCTACCTTCTTTCCTTTGATCGTCTGGATATAGGGGGCAAACGCCTCCTCCTCCGCCTTTCCTCCGCCTACGTAAGCGATATCGTTCTCGCGCAAATGCTGCATCGTATCCAAAAAGGCGTCCATTCCGAAGTCCATCGTGTGGTTGTTGGCCAAATTGACGACGTCGAAGCCGGCATTCGCAAGGCCCGCCAACGCTTCCGGCTTGGCCCGGAAGGTAAATTCCTTGTGCTCGGGGGATCCCCGTCTGCTGACGGCTGTCTCCAGATTCCCCACCGTCAGATCAGCCTGCTTGAGCAGCTCGGCCGTTTTGGCAAAAGGATAGTCCACTCCGTAGCGTTCAATTTGCACTCCGACGCTCTTGTCCAGCAAAATGTCGCCCACTACCGTGACCGTGATCGGCTCATCTGTCTGCGGAGCAGGCGGGTCTTGCTGCGCCTGGGCCGATTGCCGCACTGCCGCGCTCGTTTCCGCCCCCGCAAACGCGGGAAAGAGGCTGAGATTGGCAAGCGACCAGGCAGTCAGGATGGAGACAACCGCTTTCCACATGTCGATCTTGTTTCACCTCTTTGCTCGTTTGCCTCATTCTATGAGGGCAAGAGCGTGAAACATGACGAAAAGCGAAAGCCGCCCGGATGCCCAGGCGGCCCTCTGTTTTCTGTTTTTAAGGAGCGCTGTTTCGTATTGGAACAGCTTGGGGCGGACAAAAAAGGCTGTTGCAGCGCCTGCGTCCAATCTGATTATCCGTCCGTTTTTGCGTCCTGTCTGCCCCTTATTCATTCTTGCGTCGCGCCTGAGCCTTATTCTTGCGTCGCGCCTGCTCCTTTTGCTTCCTCCCGCAGCGTCCGCCGCAAAATCTTGCCTACGGCCGTTTTCGGCAGGGCGTCGCGGAACTCGATAATTCTCGGCACCTTGTAGGCGGCCATGTTCTCCCGGCAAAAATCGGTGATTTCCTCTTCGGTCAGGACAACTCCCTTTTTCGGAACCACGAACGCTTTTATCGTCTCTCCTCGATACGCATCAGGCACGCCGATGACGACAGCCTCTTGCACAGCCGCGTGCTGATAGAGGACTTCCTCTACTTCACGCGGATAAATATTGAAGCCTCCGGCGATAATCAAATCCTTTTTCCGGTCGATGATATAGTAATATCCCTCTTCGTCCTTGTAGGCGATATCTCCTGTGAACAGCCATCCGTCTTTGAGCGTTGCCGCCGTCTCTTCCGGCATTCCCCAATAGCCGCTCATCACTTGCGGCCCGCGCACGACCAACTCTCCCGCTTCATTCGGCCCCAGCTCCGTCTCGCCGTCCTGCAGGCTGACGATTTTTGACTCCGTAAACGGTATAGCCGTCCCGATCGACCCGGCCTTTCGCTTATCCCTCGGGTTGAAGTGAGTGACCGGGGAGGCTTCGGTCAGGCCGAAGCCTTCGAGAATCATGCCTTGCGTCTTGGCTTCAAAGCCTTTGATGACCTCAACAGGAAGCGGTGCGGAGCCGCTTGCGCACAGGCGGATGGACGAGATGCCGTACTCTTCCGCCTGCGGATGGGCATTGACCGCCACGTACATCGTCGGCACCCCCGGGAATACCGTCGGTTTCGTATCCTTGATCGTCTGCAGCACTTCCTCCAGGTCGAACCGGGGCAGCATGACCTGCTGCGATCCTCCAAAAATGGCCATGTTCATGCAAACGGTCATCCCGTAGACGTGAAAGAGCGGAATCACAGTCAAGATCCGGTCGGGATTGTCGACGTCTCCTCCCATGATGATGTGTGACTGATAGGCGTTGGCATACAGGTTTTGATGGGTCAGCATCGCCCCTTTGGAGCGCCCTGTAGTACCGCCTGTATACTGGAGTACCGCGATGTCATCTGGAGACACTGACACCTCCGGCAAATCCTCGGCAAGTGCCATGACGTTTTCAAAACGGAGCCATCCGGCTGGAAGCTCCGAATCCGTAGGAGGCAGTTCAACGATGATTCTCGCCGCCAAGCCTTCAGCGCTTTTTACCTTTTCGACCACCGGCAAAAAGGGAGCAAAGGTGATCAAGGCTTTGGCACCCGAGTCGGTCAAATAATGCTCCAGCTCGGCCGGAACCGCCATGGGATTGACCTGTACAACGATTCCACCCAGCTGCAGAATGCCGTAGTAGGCTGCCACGTAATGCGGACAATTGGGCAGCATGACCGCCACTCGGTCTCCCTGCCCGATCCCGAGGCTGTGCAGTCCGGCGGCGAACTTCTTGACCAGCACTCCCAGTGTCCCGTAATCCCATTGCTGTCCTTTGAAATAAACGGCGCAACGCCAAGGAAAGCGCTTACAAGTTTGTTCCAGCATTTGCGGCAAGGTACTTTGCAAAAGTTCGTTTGTGCTCATCGTCCTACACTCCCTCATCATTTTGATTCGAAAGCTTCCGTTCAGACATGTGCTGCCGATGCCAACATATTCGCGGTACTTTATCCTATTACCTCTCTCCTAATTTTACAGCTTGTTCGCCATTTTTCCTGCCTGTTTTCAGAAGAAAACAAAAACTCGTCAAAAAATGCCCCCTTTCTGCCAGTTGTTACCCCCCTGTAACGAAATCTTGTCGAAAATCGTCTACACTCAGTGTACATCCTATCGAGGTGGAGTTTATTGTGAAAAATAACCAAACTCAAAATCTAAAAAGAAAACGAAAGAGCAAGCGTCGCATCGTTTTTTTGCTAATCCCCATTCTGGTCCTGCTGTTCGTCTCAACCGGGTATGCGGTCGATCTGTACCGCAAGGCAGCCATGCTGGAGGAAAAGTCCCATCAGGAGCTGCAGCGGGGAACGATCTCACCCAAGCGTGTGGAAAAGAAGGATGCTTTGGCAGACAGCTTTTCTGTCCTGCTCATGGGTGTCGATGACAGCGAGCAAAGACATAAGCAGTACGGGGAAGCCATCCGCACGGACGCCCTTCTGCTTGCGACCTTCAACAAAAAAGACCGCTCCGTGAAGCTGCTCAGCATTCCGCGCGATTCTTACGTATACGTGCCGGTTGAGCAGAAAAAGGACAAGATCAATCACGCGCATGCCTTCGGCGGCGTGGACGCTGCGGTGGAAACCGTGGAAGGTCTGCTCGACGTCCCGGTCGATTACTACGTAAAAGTAAATTTCACGGCGTTTATGGAAATCGTCGACGCGCTCGGCGGGGTCGAGGTAGATGTTCCGATCACGTTTACGGAGCAGGACAGCAAAGACAGGCCGCGTGCGATCAAGCTGAAAAAAGGGCTGCAGACGTTAAACGGCGAAGAAGCCCTGGCGCTGGTCCGGACCCGAAAAATAGACAGCGACATGGAGCGCGGCAAACGCCAGCAGCTCGTGCTGGAAGCGATCTTCCACAAAACGCTGTCGTTCGGCTCTGTCACCAAGTACGGAGCGCTGCTGGAGGCGCTGGGCGACAATGTGAAGACGAACCTGCGGCTGTCTGACCTGGAGGCGTTCTATTATTTTGCCAAGGGAAGCAGCGTCAATATTGAGAAGCTGCAGTTGAAAGGCAGCAGCATGTACAAGAACAACATTTATTACTACAAGCTGGACGAGCAGGACTTGGCCGAGATCCGCAAAACGCTGCAGGAGCATTTGGGACTCGCAAAAAGCAGTACGCTGCCGCAAGCTTCGTAATACATGTACACCCCCCGCAAGACCATGCATCCAAAAAAGAAGGCTGTCCCTCAAGCAAGAGCATCTGCTTGGAGGACAGCCTTCTCGGCTAGTTGGCATGAACAGGTTTTGACAAATGGTGTTCGATCGCGGAAACAGCCGCTTACAGCGTGAGACCACCGTCAACAACGACGATAGAGCCTGTCATGTAGGACGCGCCCGGGGAAGCCATGAAAGCGACCACACTCGCGATTTGATTCGGATCAGCCATGTAGCCGATGCGCGGGAATTGGATTTCCGGAACATTTCCGGTTTCTTTGATCGTTTGCTCAAAACCGGCTACCAGGTTGGTCGCTACGCCGCCAGGGCAGATGGCATTGATGCGGACGCCGGTTTTCGCGTATTCCATCGCAGCGGACTTGGTCAGGCTGACGACTGCGTGCTTGGAAGCGGAGTAAACGCCCAGGCTGTGCTCGGGCTTCACGCCTGCCGTGGATGCCGTGTTGATGATCACGCCGGAGCCTTGCTTTTCCATTACTTTGATGACGTATTTCATGCCGAGGAACACGCCTTTGGTGTTTACGGCGAAAATGCGGTCAAACTCGGAATCCGGAATATCTGCGAACAGGTACGGTTTTTGGATGATTCCCGCGTTGTTGAAAAAGACATCGATCCGGCCGAACGTCTCGACCGCTTGATTGACATAGTTTTGCACATCGGCGCTTTCGGCCACGTTTGCTTTTACGAAGATCGCTTCTGCGCCTTTTTCCTTTACGAGCGCGAGCGTTTCTTCACCGAACTGCTCGTTGAAATCGACCAGTACCAGGCGATAGCCGAGCTCGGCCAGCTTGATCGAAGTCGCGCGGCCCATGCCGCTCCCTGCACCAGTGATTACAGCTACTTGTTGTTGTGTTGTCATGTCATTTCACTCCTTGTCAGGTTGGTAATGCTTGAGGTTGGCAACCATTTTTTCGTAGTGCTGCAGAAGCTGCGTCAATTCCTCGGGAGCAAAGCCGCTCCAAAGCGTTTCCGTCAAATGATGGTACTTGTCCAGAATCCGCTTCAAAACGTCCGACCCGGTCGGTGTGATCTCGAGGAGCGTTACCCGGCGATCCTCTGCGGAGACAGATCGTTTGATATACCCTTTTTTGACCAGCTTGTTGGCCAGATTCGTAACGGCTGGAAGACTGATCTCCAGTTGTGCCGCCACATCCGAGCTCTTTTTTGTTCCCTCGTCCTGCAAGATCTCCAGCATATACACCTGAGAACCGGAAATATCCGGGTCGAGGGCCTTGCCATAGGCCACGATAAACTTGTGCATCATGATGGAAAACTGTTTGGATAGTGACTGTTTTACATCCATGGCAGGCTATACCATCTCCCTAGTTTATTAAAACGTTTAATAGTTAATACTTTTAACTTTTTCAGTTTTAGTCTAAATCATTTGATCAGCTCATGTCAACGTGCCTTGCAAAAAATTCATGAACCGGAGCTTGGCTCCGTTCGACTATATAAATGAGGAGAACATTTGTGAGAGGGTGTTGGATTATCAATGCACAGCTTTCTTCCTGCTAAAAGAAAAGCCGGAGGAATACCCTCCGGTTTTTTTGGTGCGCATTTAACTGTTTGATCTTACCCACAAACGGCAATCACCCGCTCTACACAAACACAAACCCGATCACCAGATACAGCAAAGCCGAGATGACCGCGACTGTCAGCGCGTACGGAAGCTGCGTCTTGACGTGGTCGATGTGGTCAGAAGCCGCTCCTGTGGAGGCGAGGACCGATGTGTCGGACAGCGGCGAGCAGTGGTCCCCGAAGACGCCTCCCCCGGCGACTGCTGCAATCGTGGCGACGACCAGAATGGAAACCTCTCCGCCGGAAAAGGTGAAAGCGAGCGGAGCAGCCAGCGGCATGACGATGGCGAAGGTGCCCCACGAGGTCCCGGTGGCAAAGGAAATGACGGCGCAGGTAATAAAAATCAGGAACGGCAGCAAATGAGGAGTGAGCCAGCCTTCCGTGACGGAAATGATGTAGTGGGCTGTCCCCATGTCTTTGCTGAGCTGGTTGAGCGAAAAGGCAAAAGCCAGAACGAGAATGGCCGGCATGACGCCTTTCATCCCCGCTGTCGCCGTCTTCATGATGTCGGCAAACGGCACCCCTTGAATACGCATGATAATGCCGAGTATGACCGCTGCCGCCAAAAAGGCTTCCATCGTTTTGGCCGACTTCATGGTCATAAAGGTGCCGACGGCGATAGAGATGACGATGATCACCGGCAGGATGAAATTCAGGAACACATTTGTCTTGATTCCCTCGTAAGGAGGCGTGTCGGTCAGCTCCGAGCCCATCAGCGGGTCTGCGCCGTCGCGAAGCACCTTCCCTTCCTCCAATGCCCGTTTCTCCGCCTTTTTCATCGGGCCAAATTCCGGAATGACGCGGAGCGCAAGCAAACCGACGAAGAGAACCGACAGGATGGCGTAAAAGTTGAACGGGATGGTCTTTAAGAACAGGGACATGGCGTCTGCTTCATTGGCGATGGTGCCGACGCCGATCAGCAGGCCGGTAAAGTAGGCCGCCCAGCCCGTAATCGGCACCAGCACGCTGACCGGCGCCGAGGTGGAGTCGGCGATATAGGCCAGCTTTTCCCGGGAGATTCTCGCCTTGTCAGCCAGATTGCGCATCGTCGAGCCGACAAACAGCGGGCTGAAATAGTCGCTGAAGAACACGAACATGCCCAAAAACCAGGCGACAAGCTGTGTTTTCACACGTGTGAACCGCCTGCGCTCCAGCATCAGTGTTACATTCTGGATCGCTCCGGTCCGCTGGAAAAATGCGATCATCACGCCGATAAACAGCTCCAGGAGCAACAGTCCGGAAAAGCTGGTCGTACCGAGCGCGGTTTTCAGCAAGGCGGGAAATCCCATCAGGCCTTGTCCCGACAGCAGGATGCCGAGAAAACAGGCTACTGCAAGCGAAAACACGGTATTTCTTGTCCAAAACGCGAGAATGACAGAGACCGTCGCGGGAACCAGCGAAATGATGCCGAGATGAACTGCTTCTGTCGCCTCCATAGACAGCACTTCCCCCTTTTTTCCTTTTGTTTGTAAATGCTATTTCGCCGGCAAGCCGAGCAGTTCTTCTGCTGTCGTACGCTCGCGCTGCTGGATCAAAGCGGTTTCCTCATGAGTCAATATCCCTTTGTACGACGTCAATCCCCGGCGCAGATACGGATTGCGACGAGCTGCCTCGTCCGCTCCGTGGTCGGCAATCGACTTGATGTGCGGAAATACGGATGCCGCATAAGCAATCGAAGTCGTATGAGGGGCAGCGCCCGGAATGTTGTCGACGCCGAAGTGGATAATGCCGTCGACTTCATAGACAGGCTCCTCGTACGTCGTCGGTCTGTATGTCTCCACTGCTCCGCCGACGTCTGCGCTAATGTCGACGATAACCGCCTTTTTGCGCATGAGCTGCAGCATATCGCGTGTGATCAGATGGTCCTTGCGGTGCTTTGGCCATTTGACGCAGTTCATCACCAAATCGACGTGAGGCAGCACCTGGCGGATGTTGCTCCGGTTGGAAAACATCGTGTCTACCCCTTTTGGCAGCAAATACTGCGCTTCCCGAAGGACGCCGATATTCACGTCCATCATTGTTACCCGAGCTCCAAGCGAGGAGAGGACATTGGCTGCGCTGCGTCCGACAATTCCCGCACCGATGACGAGCGCCTGGATGCCGGGTACGCCTCCGATGCCGCCGACAAGCTTGCCCATCCCGCCATTCACGCTAAGCAAATAATGGGCGCCCCAGAGCGCTCCCAGCTTTCCAGCCACTTCTCCATTGGGAGAGCCGTACTGATGCGTATCCTCGGCGGTAAAGGCGATGACCTTTTTGTCCAGCAGTACATTCACCTCTTCCCGGTTGGCAGCGGGATGAAGGCAAGTAAACAGGATTTGTCCTTCCCGCAGCAGGTGGTATTCCTCCGGCAAAATCTCTTTTACCTTTACGATCAGCTCCGCTTCGGCGTAGATTTCCTCCATGCCGTCTCTCAGCTCGGCGCCCGCTTCGGCATAGGACTGATCGGGAAACCCGGCATTTTCGCCTGTCCCTTTGCCGATCAGGACGGTGTGGCCGCCGCCGGTCAATTCGGCCACTTCCGTCGGGGTAAGCACGACGCGCGACTCCCCCGGCTTCAATTCTTTAAACGTTCCGATAATCATGGAAGGCATCCTCCTTGTTTGCAAATGCAATGATGCCGTCTTCTCAAAGCAAGGACCATGCCAGCCATTTTGTGGAATATTCTCAAAAAAAAGACGGGCATCTCTCCTTTTTCGGGAGGATACACCATCTATCGAAAGGAAAATTCCAGTTTCATTCGCACAGCGTGTTAATTTTCGGGCACTTCTTTGTACGTTTTTGGGCAGAAGCAAAATTGGCAGAAAATCGATTGGAGCCCCGTTTTTACTGCTATTTGATTTCATAGTCGCGGATTTTGTTTTGCAGCGACTGCCGGGGAATGTTCAGCAAAAGTGCCGCTTTCGAGACATTTCCCCCTGTTTTCGCCAGCGCTCGCCGGATCAGCCGCGTTTCCAGAGAAGCGACCGCTTCCTTGAGAGGCACAAGCTCATCTTGTTCTTCCTGTGCTTCCTGTGCTTCCTGTGCCTCCTGTTTTTCCTGGCCCTCGCCTGCTCCCGTCACTTCCCCGTAATCCTCTCCAATTGTTGCTCCCCACGCTTTTCCTTCCGAAGCGGCTGTCTGTTCGGGTGCCTGCTCGTCCCTCAGGTGGTTCATGATCGGCTCCAAATCGCTGCGTTGAAGCGTTTCGTCACCGTCTTCCTTGAGCTGCAGGGCAAATTCGACGACGTATTCAAACTCCCGGATATTCCCCGGCCAATCGTGCATCTGCAAATACTCGTACACGCCTTTGGCGATGTGGCGGACGCTTTTGCCCATCAGATGGTTGTACTTGTTGATAAAATAGGGCAGGAGCAGCTCGATATCCTCGGGCCGCTCGCGCAGCGGCGGCAGGTGCAAGGCCATCACGCACAGCCGGTAGTACAGGTCTGGGCGGAGCTGTCCATCCTTGACGCACTGACGGGGATGCTTGTTGGTGGCAGCGATCACCCGCACGTCTACTTTGCGGACATGCTTGTCCCCCAGTCTTCGGATGAGGCCATCCTCCAGCACACGCAGCAATTTTGCCTGCAGGGAATGGGGCATCGAGTTGAATTCGTCGAGAAAAATCGTGCCGCCATCGGCCAGCTCGAACAGCCCCGGATTGTCCTCCGCCCCGGTAAAGCTGCCTTTCTTCGTCCCGAACAGGATGCTCTCCATCAGGCTTTCGGGAATGGCCGCACAGTTCTGGGCGATAAAAGGCTTGTGCGAGCGGCCGCTTGCATGATGCAGGGCCTGGGCGAACAGCTCCTTCCCCGTGCCCGTCTCACCGAACAGGCAAAGCGGCGAGCGGCCGCGAGCCATTTTCTTTGCTTGCCTCTTCAGCTCCAGCATTTGCTCGTTGCCCGTCACGATATCGTCCAGCGTGTATCTGGCTCCTTCCGGCTGGATATTCGCTTGCTCCGCTTTGCTTGGTATGAACAGGCTGGCGTCCAGTTCGATCAGCTCGTCTACCGGCTCCCCCCGCTTGCTGATATCCTTGGACAGCTCAATCGCCCCGATCACCCGCCCGTTTGTCTTGATCGGCAGCGTAACATTGGTCGTTTCGATTTTTTTACCGGTAAAATCAATGATTTCCTGACGCTTGCGAAAAGTCGGACGCCCCGTTTTCAGCGCATGGTAGAGTGTACTTGTTTGTTCATTCAGCATAGGAAAGGAAGTAAACAGATTTTCCCCGACGATTTCATCCGTCTTCTCGCTCCCGGATGCGAAGCGGGGGTTGAATTTCACCGAAAAGAGGATCGTTCCCGACGTATCGATGATCGTAATTCCGTCAATATACGTGATCTCCTGCAGCAGCTCAACCCGATGCATGCGGTCCGCCTCCTTGTTCACAAAGATTTATCCCATCTTATCAACACTGATCGGGTTCTACAATCATTTCGATTCGTTCGTTCAATTGATTTAAAGCTACTTCTTTCTTTGAAACTATGTTACGATTTTGATGAAAGTAAACAACGTTGTTTAACATCAAAAATATCCTGTAGGAGTTGTATACACATGGATACAGCAGTAACCAAACGGGTAGAAAAAGACTTCCTCGGCGAAAAAGAAGTGCCGAAACACGCCTACTACGGTGTACAAACGCTTCGTGCCCTGGAAAACTTCCCGATCACCGGATATCGAATCCACGAATCGCTGATCAAGGCGATGGCGATGGTAAAAAAAGCGGCAGCACTTGCCAATATGGAAACGGGCCAGCTCAACCGCCGCATCGGAGAAGCGATCGTTCAGGCGGCACAAGAGATTATCGATGGCAATCTGCACGACCAGTTTATCGTCGATCCGATTCAGGGCGGCGCCGGAACCTCGATCAATATGAACGCCAACGAAGTCATCGCCAACCGTGCATTGGAGATTCTCGGCTTTGAAAAAGGCGACTACTTCCAGGTCAGCCCGAATACGCACGTGAACATGTCCCAGTCTACGAATGACGCTTTCCCGACTGCGATCCACATTTCCGTACTGATGATGCTGGACCAGCTACTCGCGACGATGGATAGCCTGCAGGAGTCGTTCTCGCAAAAAGCGAAAGAATTTGACAGCGTTATCAAAATGGGCAGAACCCATCTGCAGGACGCGGTTCCGATCCGTCTGGGCCAAGAATTTGAAGCGTACCGCAAAGTGCTGTCCCGGGACATCCTGCGAATCTCCGGCTCCCGCCAGCATCTGTACGAAGTAAACATGGGCGCGACTGCCGTGGGAACCGGCTTGAATGCGGAGCCGCGCTATATCGAGAGTGTCATCAAGCATCTGGCTTCGATCACAGGCCTGCCGATCAAAGGCGCATCCGATCTGGTCGACGCCACGCAAAACACGGATGCTTACACAGAAGTGTCCGCGGCCCTCAAGGTGTGCATGATCAACATGTCCAAAATCGCCAACGACCTGCGCCTGATGGCTTCCGGACCGCGCGCCGGACTCGGGGAAATCTCCCTGCCTGCCCGTCAGCCAGGCTCCTCCATCATGCCAGGGAAAGTCAATCCGGTCATGGCCGAGGTGGTCAATCAGGTGGCGTTCCAGGTAATCGGAAACGACCACACCATCTGCCTCGCTTCCGAAGCGGGACAACTGGAGCTGAACGTCATGGAGCCGGTGCTTGTCTTTAACCTGCTGCAATCGATCAGCATCATGAACAACGCCTTCCGCGCATTCAAGGAATACTGCCTGGACGGCATCCGTGCCAACGAAGAAGTGATGAAGGCTTACGTCGAGAAGAGCGTGGGCGTCATTACCGCCGTCAACCCTCACCTCGGATACGAAGTGGCGGCACGCATCGCCCGCGAGGCGATTTTGACGGGCAAATCGGTGCGGGAGCTGTGCCTTGAGCACAATGTTCTGACCGAGGAAGAGCTCGATCTGATTCTCGATCCGTACGAGATGACCCATCCGGGAATCGCCGGCGCTTCGCTGTTGTTTAAAGACTAAAGAGATCGCCGTACAAAAACGGAAAAGCTCGTTCGTAAACCATATGCTTTCAAATAGGAAGACCGGCTCCGCCCCGTATCGAGGGGGGAGCCGGCTTTTTGTGTTGTTTTTGCAGACTGTCGGAGCAGGCCGCCTTTTTGAGAAAGGGGCTCTGCAACTCTTTGTGGCTGTAGAGCATGTCCGGCTTCCAAGCCTCTAGCTCTCCGAGGCGACATTCCTTTTGAATCGGGCGGGTTCAGGAAGGAGAAGATTCAACACGGAAGCTCCGACCAGCAAAACCACCGCAATGTAGAATGACATATTGTAATTTTCAGTCTGACTAAACAATAATCCAGGCAAGTAAGCGCCAAGCGCGGAGCCTAGCTGGTGGCTGAGAAACAGCCAGCCGACAATGAAGCCGAGCGACTGCTTGTTGAAGTACTGCGTCGCCAGCATTTGCGTGGGAGCGACCGTCGCAAAGTCGACAAGGCCGAAGGAAATGGAGAACAAAAACAACAGAGACGGATGTGCGGCAAATACCAGCAGCAGCTCGGGATCGCTGACGAACACGAGCAGCAGTACGATAGTTGCAGCCCTTGCCGCATACAGGAGGGCCAGAAATTTTTTATTGCTCCAGCGGTCTGCGACCACTCCCGACAGCAGCGTTCCCAGCGTATTGAAGGCCGCGAGCAGGCTGACCGCCGACCCGGTTACGACCGCGGAAAAGCCGCACAACTGGGCGAACGGGATGAGGTGGGTATCCATCAAACCGGTCGTCGTAAAACCGCAGATAAAAAACGGCAGGATCAGAAACCAGAATCTTCTCGTGCGAAACACGTTTTCCGCCAATTGGCCGCCTGGGCTCTCGTCTGTCCCGTTTTCAGTGCCTTCCGCAGCTCTGTCGCCTCCGATCGGCTGGATACCTTTTTCGGAAGGATGATTGCGCAGCAAAAGCAGCAGGACGGGAAAGACGATCAAAATCAGAAACGCGCCCAATACTGCGACGGCCATCTGCCAGTCATACCAGTGAATCAAAAACAGCGAGGCTGGCACAACGATCATTTGCCCGACGCTGAAGCCGGCTTCCATCAACCCGAAAGCGAGGCCCCGCCTTTCCTGAAACCAGTTTGTCACCACAACGGTGGCTGCCACGTTCGACGCCCCGCCCACTCCGAGCGAAGCGATCACGCCGTACAGAAGAAAAAGCTGCCACGGCGAGGTCACAAAATACGTCAGGGCGATGCTTATCCCGACCAGCAGTGCACTGACTGACAAAATCATCCGAGCGCCGAAGCGGTCGACCAGCTTGCCCACCACCGGCTGGGATATGCCGTATACGATGAAGCTCAGCGTAGAAATGAGTGAGATCGTGCCTCTGTCCATCGAGAATTCGGTCTCCCACGGCTCGATAAAGGCGCCGAAGGAAAGGCGAACGCCCTGGACGGCCAGCAAAGCCAAAAACGTGACAAACAATACAATCCAAGCATAGTGAATCTTTTTCTCCATCTGCTTCTCCCCACTTGTAAAAGATGCTTCTTTGCCGTTCAGGCGTCCGATCCTCGGAGTTGCCCATCTATCCGTCCCTACGGCAGACCGAAAGTCAGTCCATTCGCCGTAAAGGCCATCCGGGCATCCGGACGATGGATTACGCTTCTTTCTCCAATCCGAGCCTGGTCAGCATGCTTTTCAACATCGCAAGCTCTTCTTCCCGAAAAATGGACATGGCCTCCCGGTTTACCTCGTCGCTGATCTCGTTGAGCGGCTTTTCCAATTCTCTCCCCCGCGGAGTCAGGTAAATCAAATTCGTCCGGCGGTCGGTCGGAGACGGCCTGCGCTCGATCAAGCCCATCTGCTCCAGCCGATCCAAGAGGCCTGTAATCGTCGCTCCATCCAGACGGAGCCGGGTGCCCAGCTCCACTCCTTTTTGCCCATCCTTCTCCCATAGCACGTGCAGCAGGACAAATTGCACCGGAGTGACTCCGTACTCGCTCAATCGCGCTTTTTCCAGCTGGAAAACCTTCTGGTACGCCTTTCCCAACAAAAAACCAAAGCAGTCCTCGATTCGCTCCATGATGACCCTCCCGTTCATTCCCAAAACTTTTTGAAAAGAATAACATAGGCTCACACGATTTGTACACAAAAAGTTTGTATGCAAATTATTTATGTGCAAATAAAAAGCTTGCTCCTCATGGGAACAAGCTGACATGGCAGAGACTCGGCTTGTCTATGCTCTCATATCCAGTCGATAACCTTATTTGCCGCCGGGCTCGGCTTTGCAAAATGGCATAGAGCCATTTTTCCTCATCCGTGTTTGGCCGGCAGCCAGACGGTAAAGGTGGCCCCTGCCCCTTCCTCGCTCTCGACGCGGATTCTCCCTCCGTGGGCGTCGACGATCCACTTGGCGATGGACAGTCCCAGCCCCGTCCCGTCTGTTTGGCGGGAGCGCATCTTGTCCGCGCGGAAAAAGCGGTCGAACACGTACGGAATGTCTTCCTTGGCGATCCCGATCCCGTTGTCTTTTACAACGAGGGTAATGCCCTGCCCCTCCCGCTTGCAGCTCACCGCAATTTTTCCTTGCTCATTCGAGTATTTGAGCGCATTGTCGAGCAAAATGACGAGCAGCTGCTGAATCCGCTCCTGGTCCCCGTTCAGCTCCAGCGGCTGCTGGATGTCCGTCTCGATTTCGATGCCTCGGACAACAGCCAGCTGCCGGAACGTGTGGACGCTTTTTTGGACCAGCTCATCCATGGCCACCTTTTGCTTGAGGATTTGCAGCTCATTGGAGTCGGAGCGGGCCAGGGTCAGTAGATCGCCGACCAGCTTGTTCAGCCGCCTGGTCTCCTGAATGCTGACCATAATGTGCTCGCTCTCCTCCTCAATCGTCCGCTCCGGAGAGCGAAACAGCCTCTCCAGATTGACCAGAATCACGGAGAGCGGCGTTCGCAGCTCATGGGAAGCGTCCGCGATAAACTGCTGCTGCTTTTCCCAGGAAAGCTGGATCGGAACAAGCGCCCGCTTGGCCAAAAACAGCCCCGCAAACAGCGCGATCAAAATACTGGCAAGACCGCCGATTCCGAGCACATAGAGGAGCGTATCGAGCATCTTCATCTCCGGCTCCAGATTGTAAATCAGCTGAATGTGGCTGACATTTCGGATGAATCCGCGGTCGATGACGCGCTTGTCCGTGGTCATCGTATAGACTCGGTACACCTGCCCGCCGACCGTCACATTTTCGATTTCCTTGCTCCGATCTACGGGGTGGAACAGGTTCAAGTCGCCATTTTCAAGCGATTCGCCGTAATCCTTGCTGATCAGCCCGCCCCGGTCGTCCCACAGCAAAAAGACGATGCGCCTGTCGACATCGGGCAGCCGCTTGCGCTCCGGCTTCAGAAACGGAGGCGGCACCTGCACGAACCATTTGCCCGACCGGACCAGCTCTCTGTCCACCTGTGAAAACAAGCGG
>Ga0310822_100668_pt1 | contig 15507 bp, 12 predicted proteins | sample P4_ome_2_FD_201313 | JGI IMG/M metagenome (GOLD analysis project Ga0310822, IMG submission 201313) | Sorghum-adapted microbial communities from Joint BioEnergy Institute, Emeryville, California, United States - P4_Day56_Rep2 | ecosystem: Engineered > Bioreactor > SSF (Solid state fermentation) >... | reverse complement strand
TCTTCGCCAACGCCCAGCATGATGCTCGACTTGGTCGGAATGTCCGGCCGCATGGCCTTCGCCCGCGCCAGCAGCTCCAGCGAACGCCGGTATTTGGCCTTCGACCGGACCCGGTCGGACAGGCGTTCGACCGTCTCGACGTTGTGATTGAGGATGTCCGGCCTGGCATCCATCACGATCTTTAGCGGCTCTTCCCGGCCCAGAAAATCCGGAATGAGCACTTCGACACTGCAGAACGGCAGGCGCCGGCGTACGGCGGCAATCGTCGCGGCAAAGATCGACGCTCCGCCGTCCTCCAGATCGTCCCGGGCGACAGAAGTCACGACACAGTGGCGCAGGCCCATCTGCTCTGCGGCTTCGGCTACCCGTTCCGGTTCCTGCCGATCAAGCTCGGTGGGAAGTCCGGAACGGACCGCGCAAAAGCGGCACGCCCTCGTGCAGATATCGCCCAATATCATGAACGTTGCGGTGCGGTTGGCCCAGCATTCGTGGATGTTGGGACACCTGGCTTCCTCGCATACGGTGTGCAGCGACTTGGATCGCATCGTCTGTTTCAGTTCCTTGAAGTTTTCCCCGGTGGCGAGTTTGATCTTCAGCCAGTCCGGTTTGCGTTGTCTTGTTTCGGTCGTCATGTGCATTCCCGCTTTCTTTGGCATCACCATTGCCTTGTTCACAGCTTCGCCTGATACCCAACGTTTATTATAGCACGATCCGCTAAACTTTCCACCGCGGGCCTTTGCCCGAATGTATTGCACACGTGAACATAAAAAGCTGTCCGTTGCCCTTTTGTTGTGCTACAATAAGGAAGAATTGACGCAAGCATACTTTCGCGAACCCGCTGTCGTTCCCTCCGGGGGAACGTTGGCGAAAGCGCCTCTTGAATGCCGCGGGACCCCGCCGCACGCGGGTCTTACGGCCAATTTTCATACGGAAAGATTGGAGGTCAAAGATCATGGAAATTTCAGCAGCCCTTCGTGCCAAGGACCAGCGGCTGACCGAAATATTGCAGGACCTGGGCCGGGTGATGGTCGCTTTTTCGGGAGGCGTCGACAGCACCTTCGTCCTGAAGCGGGCGTATGATGTGCTTGGAGACAACGTGCTCGCGGTTACCGCGGCTTCCGAGACGTTCCCGACCCGTGAATTCAATGCGGCCGTGAAGCTGGCCGGAGAGATTGGCGCCCCCTTCCACGCGACGGAGGTAAAGGAATTCGATAACGCCGATTTCGTGGCCAATAACCCGGACCGCTGCTACCACTGCAAAACCGGTTTGTACTCCCACATGCATCGGCTCGCCAAAGAGCTCGGTTACGATTACATTCTTGACGGCTCCAATGTCGACGATCTCGGCGATTACCGTCCGGGGCTGAAGGCCAAGAACGAGCAGGGCGTGCGCAGCGTGCTGCAGGAAGCCGGGCTGACGAAGGAAGAGATCCGCCTGCTGTCCAGGGAGCTCGGTCTGCCGACCTGGAACAAGCCTTCTTTCGCCTGTCTGTCTTCCCGCATACCGTATGGAACAAAGATTGAAAAATACAAGATCGACCAGCTCGACGAAGCCGAGGCGTTCCTCGCCGGGCTTGGTTTTTATCAGATCCGTGTCCGCCATCATGACAAAATCGCCCGGATTGAGGTTATGCCGCAGGAAATAGCGAAGGTCATCGAGCATCGCGAGGAGATTTACGCCAAGCTCACCTCCCTTGGCTTCACCTATGTCACGCTCGATCTGCAGGGCTACCGCACCGGCAGCATGAACGAAGTGCTGAGCTCACGGATGAAGGAAAACGCAAAGGAAGCCTCCGTATGAGCGGTCTGGAGCAAATTCTGAAGCGCGTGCAAAGCGGAGAGCTGGATATCGGGCAGGCCAAGTCGCTGATTGCCGAGGCGGGGGCGGAACGGGTGGCCGATCTGGGCTTCGCCCAGCTTGACCTGGACCGGGACAAGCGCACCGGGTTCCCCGAGGTCGTCTTCGGCGAAGGCAAGACGGTCGACCAGCTGATCCCGATCCTGCGCAAGCTGACGGAGCATTCCGACCGGGTTTTGGCCACCCGAATCTCCGCGGATAAGGCGGAGGCCGTTACCGCGGTAATGCCGGAATTCACCTATCACGAAGCCGCCCGCGCGCTGACCTGGTTCAAGAAGCCGATTCTGCGCGTGTACGACGGCTATGTGGCGGTCGTGTGCGCCGGCACGTCGGACGTGCCTGTCGCCGAGGAAGCGGCAGTTACGGCGGAATGCATGGGCAGCCATGTGGAGCGCGTGTACGATGTCGGAGTAGCCGGCATTCACCGGCTGTTCAAACGGCTTCCGGTCATCCGCGAGGCGAACGCCATCGTCGTGGTCGCCGGCATGGAAGGGGCCCTGACCAGCGTAGTCGGCGGCCTCGTCTCCAAGCCGGTCGTCGCCGTCCCGACCAGTATTGGCTACGGCGCCCATTTCCAGGGCATGGCCGCCCTGCTGTCCATGCTCAATGCGTGCGCCCCGGGCGTGGCGGTGGTCAACATCGACAACGGCTTCGGAGGCGGTTACTATGCGGCTCTCCTGAACAAAAACATGACAAAAAGGTTGTGAAACTGTGCGCATTTTGTATTTGGACTGCTTCTCCGGCATCAGCGGGGATATGACGCTCGCCGCTTTGGTCGATGCCGGAGCGGACCGCGGCTACATTGAACAGGAATTGTCCCGGCTCCAGATTGAACCGTTCACGATCGAATGGCGCCGGGTGCAAAAAAGCGGCATCTCCGCCCTGAAGATGGACGTGCTGCCGGATCCGGCGCATCCTCCGTCCCATCATCGGCATTACTCGGAAATTGTCCGCCATATCGCCGAATCCGGCTTTAGCGAACGGGTTCAGTCCCTGAGCCAGGCGATTTTCCGGAAAATCGGGGCGGCAGAGGCGAAAATCCACGGAATTCCAATGGAAAAGGTGCATTTCCACGAGGTGGGGGCCATCGATTCGATCGTCGACGTGATCGGCATTGCCCTGGCCCTTGATTCGCTGCAGGTTGAGCGGATTATCGCCTCTCCCGTACCGCTCGGTTCGGGCACGGTGCGCTGCGACCACGGGATTTATCCGGTGCCGGCTCCGGCCACGCTGGAGATGATGCGCGGCCTGCCCATTGCTCCGACCTCCCATCGGGTGGAACTGACCACGCCGACTGGAGCGGGCGTAATCTCGGCCGTAGTGGACGAGTTCTGCCCCGGCCTGCCGCAGATGATTGTGGAATCGATCGGTTACGGGGCCGGAACGCGCGAGCTGCCGAATCAGCCCAACGTGCTTCGCGCGGTGATCGGCCGCAGTGAACCGCAGCTCGGCAAGTGGACGCTGCAGCCCGGTTTCATCGGTGCCATGGAAGCGGTGCATGATCACCATCACGAACATCACGAACATCACGATCATCATCACAATCATGATCACCATCACCATCACGATCATCATCACAATCATGATCACCATCACCATCACGATCATCATCACGATGATGATCATCATCACGATCGCCATCATGCCCGCGAGCACGGTCCCGAACCGGAGCATGGCCGGGGATACGTCCAGGAACACGTTCATCCGCATGATGACGAACACCATCACGATCACGATCCGAATCGCCAGAATCATGACGATCGCCAGCGCGATCACCATCATGATCACAGCCATGCCCGTCCGCATGAGCACGGCTGTGAATGCGGGCCGCATCCGATTTCCGTCCGGCCCTGATCGCGACCGGTAAGGGATTCCCTGGCGGAGCGGCGCCGGAGGGAAAGGAGACAAGCGATTTGATCAGGTCCATGCTGCTGTTTCTGCTCGCCGGGCTTGCCGAGATCGGCGGAGGATATCTGGTCTGGCTGTGGCTGAGGGAATCGCGGCCGGCCTGGGTTGGCGCCGCCGGGTTCCTGGTGCTGGTCGCCTATGGGGTGATTCCGACCCTGCAGAGCTTTCCCCAATTCGGCAGGGTCTACGCCGCATACGGCGGCGTCTTCATCGTCCTTGCGGTTTTGTGGGGCTGGCTGGTCGACAGGAAGGTACCGGATGGATACGATTGGCTGGGAGCGGCCGTCTGCGCCGCGGGCGTCTGCATTATGCTGTGGGCCCCGCGCGACTAGGTTGAACCGGCAGCAAAGAAGACCGTCTTGGGAACGGCGCATCCTTGGCTTGGCGCGATTGCCCGCCATGGATGGGGGCCGTTTACCAGAACGGTCTTTTCTTTGCCGGTTGAAACGGCGAAAGCCGGCTGCAGCGGCGCGGCCGGCTTTTCCCTAGGTACGGCGGCTTGTCTCGCGGAACTGGCTGGGGGTAACGCCTTCGTATTTTTTGAAGGCGCGATTGAAATAGCTTTGCTGGTAACCGACCTGTTCGGCGACATCGCTGATTTTCAATTCTGTATCGCGCAGCAGCTCCTTGGCCTTTTCCATGCGAATCCCGGTCAGATAATCGATAAAATTCAGCCCGGTCACCTGCTTGAACGCCTTGCTGAGCGTATAGGAGTTCGTCTGCGTGATTTCGGCGCACAAATCGAGGGAAATGTCCGACATATAATGATCCTTCACGTAAGCCATCACTTTCTCCACCATCTGTTTCATGCGCAGATCCTGCTTGTCCGACAGTTCCTGGATGAACGGACGGACGACCTTCTGCCGGAACCACTGCAGCATGCTGTCGGGATCTTTCAGCTGAATCAGCTGCTCGTACAGGTTGGCCCCGCCGTAAATTTCGCTGGGACTCATGCCCGACTGCAGGATCGCATGCTGGATGCTGCCGAGCAGCTGCAGCATACCCTGCTGGACAATGCGTTCCTTGGCTCCGCTTGCTGACAATTCGTCAAGAAACTGGGCAATCCGTTCGTTCGTCTCCGTTTCCAGCCCCATCCGGATGGCATGGATGATCTCCTTCTCCAGAGGGAACGGATAGGCGGATTCCGCCCCTTCGCTGGTCAGGGGAAGACGGTCCACATGGATAATTTGGTTCCCTTCGCGCAGGCTCCGATAACTGAGCGCCTGCTTCGCCTCCTCGAACAGATAGGGAATATATTTGACCGCAGTCGAGCTCTTGCTGATGGCGATCGTTACCTCCATCCGCAAAATGGCGTGAATGGTTTTGAGCATCTGGTCGCACAGCGGATCCAGAATTTGCTCGAGCCGCCCCGCCTCTTCCGCTGAAATGGCGATCAGGAGCCCGATCGACAAATCGTGAAAATTGATCACTTCCGACTGTGGAATCCGTCCGCCGGCGATTTCCTGCACAATATTGGCGGCAGCGAACGTAACCAGATCCTCGTCTCCCTGGGAGAACCGCCCTTCGAGCTGGGCAAATCCGGTCAGTTGAATGACCAGGGCGACAAAATGCCGATCCTCCACTTCCCAGCCGTAGTGAACCATCCGTTCGCGCAAATCTTCCTCGCTAAACGAGTACAGATACCCCTGTACCATCTGCAGCAGAAATCCTTCCTTGAGATGGGGAAGCTGTTCCTCCAGCCTGTTCTGCAGCGTCTGGCTTTCCCTCGTCAGATCGTGCCACTGCCGTTCAATCAGTTCAAATTCGTCCGCGCCGGGAAGCTTGCCGGCCGCCTCCTTGCCGTAAAGAAGACGGACGACCCGGTCCACCGGGGAGTACAGCCGGCGGGAAGCGAACCAGGACAGCAGTAAGGCAAGCAGTAATCCGGCAATGCTGACCCACAGGACCAGCTGGGAGATCAGCACCACCGGCTTCGTGATCAGGCTGACGGGAGCGGCCGACACGTAGGTCCAGGGGGTGCCAAGCCGATTGATTTGCCCGAACGAGACGGAATAGGTACTGCCGTTCCAGTCGAACAGAAAAGATCCGGAATCCTCCCCGTGCTCCCTCACCCCGGCGATTAAAGCCGAATCAAGCGGACTTGGCCTGGCCCCGTTTTCCGACAAAATAAATTCCTGCCGGTTTTTGAGCAGAAGAGTGGCGCCGCCGTTGTAAGGAGTCAGCGTATTCAGCATCTGGATCACTTTGCCTTCGTCCAGCTTGCCGATGATTTCTCCGAACGGTCTCATGCTCCCGCCGGGAATTTTGTGGACAAGGGCGATGGACCCGTCGCTGGAAATTCCGGCTTCCGGGGTTTTGTCGGAAGGAAGCACCCAGTAGAGTGAATGGCTTTCCCCCAAAAGCGACTGATAAAGCTGAATCTGCTTCTCGTCCTTGAGGAACGTATAGCGATCCGTATCAAAGAGCAGGGGACGGGGCTCGTCGACATACAGTTCCACCCGTGAAATCAGGGGGTGCATACCCTGCATCACCAGCAGCGTCTTGAACAGATCGCGCGTCCCCTCAAAATTGTGCGCGACATCAAACGTTCTCAAGTTCTCGTCAAACCTTGGATCGAAAGCCCAATGGGAAAAGGACAACTCGAGATAGGAAAACTGGTCGTTCAGATTGGCCGCCCGCTGCTGAATCTGGTTCTGATGAAGCTTCTGCAGTTCGGATTCCATTTCCCTGCCGCCCAGAAAATAAATGCCCAGGCCGATGATCAAACCGGGCACCCCGGCAATCAGCAGCGCAAGCGCAAGAAGCTTCCGGTAAAATCTGCGCTGCTGCCAGGAATCGCTTTTCCGGGGGAGGAGCGATTTCCATTTTGCGAAAGACAAATGCGTTCACCGCCGTTCCAAAATCGTTCTCTCCTTCCTGCAAAGCAAGGCAAGAGACCGCTCCCTGTCCGGGACCGATCTCTTGCCGAGAGAAGAAGCCTTTCTATTTTACCGCATTTCGCTTCTGATACGCATCTGTCATTTCCTGGGCCATCTTGACTACATTGGGATCGTTCTTCATTTTTTCAACAAACTGGTCCCAGGCATCCATTGATTCACGGCCCAGGATGACCTTGATTTTCATATCCTGCACATCCTTCAGCAGTTCGGGCAAATATTGCATGGCTGTCGGCGAATAGAGCCCTATGCTGATGTCCGCTACACTCGATTTGGCGCGTTCGTCCTGGATTTGCTTGTACAGGTCGTTCGCTTCTTTCGGGAAATAATTTTTCGTCGAGCTGGCGTAGGGATCGGCAACATAAACAATCTGGTTGAAGTCGGGACCGCCGTCTTCGGCAAGTTTCTGGGTATCGAGTACCTTCTGTCCGTCTTTCACCGTGTAATCGCGTCCTTCAATCCCGAATTGCTGGATATTGAATACATCGTCGTTCATCCAGGTATCGACCAGCTTCAGGATTCGTTTCATCTTGTCTTCCGGCACTTTCTTCGGAATCGCGAGAATTCCGGCAAATCCGGGGCCTTTCGGATTATAGCCGTTGATCGAGGTCAACGGATAGAAGTCCGTCGGTTTCATCGAAGGCTGAATCTTCTGAATCGCCGGGACAAAATCATTCATGGTTCCGGCCTTGTCGATCCTCATGCCGGCTTGTCCGGCCTTGAACTGGTCCTTGGCCTGGCTGATCTTCATGGATGCGAAATCCTCGGGAATCAGCTTCTCGTCATACAGCTTTTTGATATATTGCAGAGCCTGTTTCTCTTCCGGCAGGAAGGAGGTAAACTGCATTTTGCCGTCCACGAGCTTCCAGTTGCCGTTGGCTCCGGTGAAGGCTCCTTCGATGGCTTGCAAATCGTACATGTCCGTCGGATTTACCGTAGCCGTAAACGGAATGGTATCGTTCTTGCCGTTCTTGTCCGGGTCCTTCTCTTTGAAAGCTTTCAGCACGTTATACAGCTCGTCCGTCGTAGTCGGCGGCTTCAGGCCGAGATTGTCCAGCCAGTCCTTGCGGATGATGAAGAAGCGGTCGGCTTCTGCGGGACGGGGACGCGGGATGCCGTAGTTTTTGCCGTCCTGCATTTTTGACAGCGTCCAGGCGGTTTCGGAAATTTTGCTGCTGAGATTCGGATAATCCTTGATATACGGAGTCAAGTCCCAGAACGCACCCTGGTTTACCATATTGCGGAAGTTGGCCGAGAACGGATCGTCAATGTACACCAGGTCCGGAATATCCCCCGAAGCCAGCGTTACATTCAGCTTGTCCGTATAGCTGTTGGCGGATACCCATTGGATGTTCATTTTCGAGTTTGTCGCTTTCTCGATCGCTTGCTTGATGATATTATCGTTGGCCGGAGGGTTCGGGCTAAGCAGGATCGTCATAATGCTGAGTTCCAGCGGCGCATTCGCATCGGCTGCCCCGCTTGCCTGTTTCCCCCCGTCGCCGCAGGCGGTCAATACCGAGCCCATCACCGTTGCGGCAGCCAGGCTCGCCAGCAGGTTTCTTTTCCACATCATGTTGTGTTCCTCTCCTTTTTCTCTTTGTCTTGCTCTCTTCTCTCTCTAATTCCCTCTAACAGGGTTGTTTATGTGATCATCCCTTCACGGAACCGACCATGGCTCCCTTGGCAAAATGCTTCTGAAGGAACGGATACACCAGCAGTATCGGTACGGTTGCGACAACGACTGCCGCCATTTTCAAAGTCTCCGCAGGCGGCGGCTGTACGAATACGTCGGAGGAAAGCTCCGTATTGTTGGCGCCGATCAACATGTTCTGCAGCAGTACCTGAATCGGCCACTTCGAAGAATCCGTCAAGTACAGCAGCGCATTAAAGAACTGGTTCCAGTAGCCGACGGCAAAGAACAGACCGAACGCGGCCAGGGACGGCAGCGACAGCGGAAGAATGATTTTGATCCAGATCGCGATATCGTTGCAGCCGTCGATCGAAGCCGATTCTTCCAGTTCCTGCGGAATGCTGTCGAAGAAGCCTTTCATCAGCATGATATACCAGCCGCTGGTGAGAGCGGGAAGGATCAGCGACCAAAGACTGTTGATCAGGTTCAGGTTGCGGACCAGCAGGTAGTTGGGAATAATCCCCGGGTTAAACAAAATGGTGATCAAAATCAGCATCAGAATGATTCTTCTTCCCCGCAGCCGTTTGCGCGACAGCACGTAGGCGAGCGAGGAGGAAACGACCAGACTGCAGGCCGTCCCGACCACGGCCAGAAATGCGCTCACGCCGACCGAGTTCAGGAACGCCCTGGTTGAAAACAGATAGTCGTAGGAGGCCAGGGACCAGTGCCGCGGAAAAATGATGAACTTGCTTTTCAGATACTCGGTCGGATCTGTAAACGAAACAACAAGCACATAATAGAGCGGGAAAAACGTGCAGATCGCAACCAGAGCCAGGATCAGGATGTTAAAGGCGTTGAATACGCGGTCGCCGAACGATTCCTTCATGCCAATTCCTCCCTTCCGTGATTAATATACGCCTTCTTCGCCGAATTTCTTGGCCAGCCAGTTGGCAAAGACGACGAGAATCAGGCCGACAACCGATTTGAACAGGCCTACCGCCGTACTGTAGCTGAATTGTCCCTGCTGCACCCCGACACGGTAGACGTACGTATCAAACACTTCCGCCACCTGCGAAACGGCGCCGTTATACATCAGGAACACCTGCTCGAACCCGACATCCATAATTTCGCCCAGGCGGAGAATCAACAGAATGACGATGACCGTGCGCATGGCCGGAAGCGTAACATGCCACATCAGGCGAAGCCGGTTGGCTCCGTCCATGCGGGCCGCTTCATAAAGCTGCGGGTCTACGCTGGCAATGGCAGCAAGGAACATGATGGTTCCCCAGCCGGTTTCTTTCCAGATCGATTGAATCGTAAGCATAAGCCAGAACAGGTTCGGGTTCGTCAGATAATCGACTTTGGCCCAGCCCAGCGATTCGAAGATTTTGTTGACGAGACCGTCCCCTTTGGCCAGGAGGAGGAACGTCAGACTGGCAATGATGACCCAGGACAGGAAGTGGGGCATGTACACGACTGTCTGGACCACCCGTTTGTAAATCACGCTGTTCAATTCATTGAGCAGCAGGGAAAGAATAATCGGAAGCGGAAAGAACAGCACCAATCTCAGCAGACTGATCGCCATCGTATTGCGGAACAGCATGGCAAAATCGGGATTGGAGAAAAAGCGCTGAAAATGCTCAAATCCAACCCATGGACTGTGCATCATTCCGGCAAACGGGGAATAGTTCTGAAACGAGATCAGGATTCCATACAGCGGGACGTACTTGAAAATCAGAAAAAACAACAGTCCCGGCAGAGCCAGCAGATATAAATATTTATCCCGCCGGATATCTTTCCATAAGGTGTCGAAGTAGGACCTCGAACGTTTGGGGACGCTACTGCTCTGCGGAATCCGGGAAGCCATCTCCATTGGTTTCGGTTTGTTCATGGGCCGCCGGCTCCTTTCGTATCTTAGGGTACTTTCAAGGTAAACGACCCCGGATATTCCTGCAACCATACTTTTTTGAGGCGCAGCGCCGTCTCCGCTCGGCGGAGGGCATCACTTTTTTGCTGGGATCGCAAATTTTCGCGGCCGGGGCGGGACGTTCGACGCAGAAAATCAGGTCTTTACATTCCCGAAGCCGTTTGAAAAAAAGGGCAAAACCCCTCTGCTTCAAGAGATTTTGCCCGCTCGAGCGTGTTCCTGCGTATTCGCTTCAAGATTTGCTGCGATGTTGGCCCTGTTATTTTGCCGCTCCCGCGTTTCTCTTCTGATAAGCGTCGGTCATCTCCTGGGTCATCTTCGTCATATTCGGATCGTTCTTCATCTTGTTGACGAAGTCGTCCCACGCGGTGATCGGTTCGCGGCCGAGAATAATTTTGGTTTTCAGGTCCTGGACCTGCTTCTGGAATTCAGGCAGGAACTGCATGGCCGTCGGGGAATACAGGCCAATGCTTATATCGGCCACACTCGATTTCGCCCGCTCGTCCTGAATTTTCTGGAAGAGATCGTTCGCTTCCTTCGAGAAGTACCGCTTCGTCGAGCTGGCGTACGGGTCGGCGACATAGACGATCTGGTTGAATTCCGGGCCGTGGTCTTCCTGCAGTTTCTTCTGGTCAACCACTTTTTCGCCGTTTTGCACGGTGTAATCACGGCCTTCAATACCGAACTGCTGAATATTGAAGACGTCGTCGTTCATCCAGGTATCGACCAGCTTGAGAATGCGCTTCATCTTGTCTTCCGGAACCGATTTCGGAATGGCCAGAATACCGGAGAACCCGGGGCCCTTCGGGTTGTAGCCGTTCACATTGGTCAGCGGGTAGAAATCCGTTTCTTTCATCGTCGGCTGAATCTTCTTGATTTCATTCACATAATCCGACATGGTGCCGGCTTTGTCGATAATGACGCCGGCTTTGCCGCCTTTGAACAAATCTTTGACCTGACTGAGCTTCAGCGAAGCGAAGTCTTCCGGAATCAGTTTTTCCTGGTACAGCTTCGTTATATATTCCAGAGCCTGGCGCTCTTCCGGGAGGAAGATGGTGTTCACCATTTTACCGTCGACCACTTTCCAGCTGCCGTTGACGCCTGTAAACGAATTCTCGAGCTGCGAGAGACTTCCCATATCCGTAGGATTGACGTACGCCGCGAACGGGATGGTATCCTGTTTGCCGTTCTTGTCGGGGTCGCCGTTCTTTAGCGCTTTCAGGACGTTGTACAGCTCATCCGTCGTCTTCGGCGGTTGCAGTCCCATGCTGTCAAGCCAATCCTTGCGGACAATGAAGAAGCTGTCGGCTTCAGACGGGCGGGGACGCGGAATGCCGTAGTTTTTGCCGTCCTGCATTTTCGTCAGTGTCCAGGCCGTCTCGGAGATTTTGCTTTTCAGATTCGGATAATCCTTGATGTAAGGCGTGATATCCCAAAAACCTCCCTGGTTGACAATCGAACGGAAATTGGAGGAGAACGGATCGTCAATGTAGATCAGGTCGGGAATATCCCCGGAAGCGAGCGTGACATTCAATTTGTCCGTATAACTGTTGCCGGAAACCCACTGAATGTTCATCTTCGAATTGGTCGCTTTCTCGATCGCCTGTTTGATGATATTATCGTCGGTCGGCGGCGTCGGGGTCAGCAAAATCGTCATAATGCTCAACTGCAGCGGATCCTGACTGCCGCTGCCGCCGCCCGCGCTGCTGCCGGCCGCGTTATTTTCCGCTTTCCCTCCGCATGCCGAAAGAACCGAAGCGAGCGCAATGACAGCGGCCAGGCTGACGGCTGTTTTTTTCTTCCACTTCATTGAAAAACCTCCCTTTTGAAATGGTTCCCGGCCTGCCGGAATTCTTGTCCCGAAGCCGGCCGGAAATCCTCTGTAAGTGGTTTCATCGTAACGCTTCCATCTTCTGCGCACAAGCACACTTTTTTGTGATCCGGCTTGTCGGGGTTTGTCATTTTTTTGCGAAACTCATACTTTTTCGTCGAAAACCGGGAGGCCGGACCCTTCGCCTCCACGAAAAAAGGCCCGTTGTTTCCACAGAAACAGGGCCTTTGGACAGATCGTATTTTTTTGCCGCGCTATTCACTCGCCTTTGTCTGCATAAGCTGCAGAAATGCCCGGCGCACCTCGTCGTACACTTCCTTGAGCGGGACTCCGTACCGGCGCGCGGCGGCTTCGCATTCCCGGAATTCGGGGGCGAACTGAACGAGGCGTCCGCGGTGGTATCCCGCTTTCGCCGTCATTTCTCCCCAGCGGGTGGAAACCTTAAGCATCTCCCTTCCGAGCCGGTGGCATGAAGCGCTCATATACCTTAGACCAAGGGAAGTCGTTTCGCGAAAAATGATTTCCTCCACATCGGGAAGACGATCCTGCCCGACCAGTACATTCAGCATGAGCCCGGGTCTTCCCTTCTTCATCAGGATCGGGATCCAGTACACGTCGTTGGCGCCTGCGCCAAACAGCAAATCGGAAACATAGGGGCAATGTTCGGGATTCATATCGTCGAGATTGGCCTGGACAATCAGCATCTCCGGGTCGGTGTGCTCCTCCCGGTGGTCGAACGCTCCGGTTGTCATCCGCGTGTGTCCTCCTTGGGCGGCTGCCTGCCCCGGACGCTGTCGGTCTGCTCCCAACGGTTTCCTGGGGATAAAGCGGCAGGTTTTGCTTCATTCTATATTTTAGCTGAAATGTTTGCCGGATCAAGCCCAAGGGAGGGATGCCAGATGTCAGCAGCAAGAAACCGACGGATCCGCATTCTCGGCTATATGGTTTGCGCCGCCATCGCCTGGAACACCTTCGCAGTTGCGGCCGTACCGCCCGCCAGCGCCCACGCCCCGGCGAAACAGGAGGCGGCGGAGTCGCGGAAGCCATTGCTGCAGGAGCGCAAGGAGCTGTTCGATCAGGTGAGTCTGCTTACCGGAATTCCCTGGTACCAGCTGGCGGCCATGGATCAGTATGACCGGACCATATCGGCCGCCAGGAAACGGGAGAAATTCTCCGGACTCATCGCTTTATACTTTTCGGACAGGGAATGGGCGGGTCTGCTCAACCCCAATCCGCAGGACAACAACCCGCGTACGATCGCCTTTTTTGGCGGTGCGGGGCGCGATGGTTCCGGCGACGGACTCGCCGACCGGGGCAACGATTTGGACCGGCTGTATGCCGCGGTGAAACCGATTCTCGATCTCCAGGCCGGCGGAATGGATTTCAACACAGCGGTTTGGGAGCATTACCACAATCCCCGCAGTGTGGAACGGATCCAGCAATTTGCCCGGATCTACCGCAATTTCGGCACATTGGATCTGGATCAGCACGCGTTCCCGCTGCCGATCCGCGCGCAATATACCTACCGTGATACGTGGGGGGCCAGCCGCGGATGGGGCGGATTCCGCATCCATGAAGGAACAGATCTGTTTGCCCATCAAGGCGTTCCCGTCCGCAGCACTTCCTACGGCGTTATTGAAGTGATGGGCTGGAACCCGTATGGAGGCTGGCGCGTCGGAATCCGGGATATCCATAATTTGTACCATTACTATGCCCATTTGTCAGGGTTCAATAAAAAATTGAAGAAAAACGATATCGTCAAGCCGGGCGATGTTATCGGCTGGGTCGGCAGTTCCGGCTACGGCCGGCCGGGCACCCAGGGAAAATTCCCTCCTCATCTGCATTACGGCATCTACAGAGACAACGGCTTGACCGAATGGGCCTTCGACCCGTATCCGATGCTGAAGCAATGGGAACGGGAGGAAAGGCAGCGCGGAAGCAAACCGGAAAAATAGGCGAAGGGGCAAAGACCCGGGTCCGGAAAAAACGGATCGGGTCTTTCGTGCTTCTGTCCTTTTACCGGCCGGCTTTCGGCGCCGGGTTCTCCTTTGGCGCGGATCCGATGCCGCCGGAGCTTACGCCGCCGCTGCCGGAGCTTACACCCCCGCGGCCGGAACCGGTTTCCCCCTGCCCCTGCGCAGGAGCCGCACCGGGGGTCGCGGAATTCATGTTCAGGTCGGGAAGCGACAGATTCGGGGCGTAGGCCGCATTGCTTCCGACAGGATTTCCCTTGTTATCAAAATAATAGGTTGGTACATCGCCGACCACAAGCACATAGGAAACCGGAATTTCCGTTTCGACAATATCGGGCTGGGTATCAAACGGCACGACCACCATCATCTCCACGATGACGTGAATATATACTTCGACCAGGATCATGTTGATTCCCGCATTCTGGTAACGGGTGCCAAGCTCCACCTTGGCCGCTCCTTCCGGCACGAAACGGACCGGCATTTTCGGTCCGAACGACGCCAGAATCGGGCTGTCGAACGCTTCGCCGACCGGTATGCTGCCAGGCTTTTCCTGCAGCTCTTCGAGCGATTTCTGAACCGTGCTGATCGTCTCCGAAGTAATTCGCATATGCTCGGCGTAATTCAGCATAAACCCGGTAATTTTGCCTGTATTGTCCGTCTTCCAGTCAATCAGCTTATCGAAATCGGTTCCCTGGGAGATGCGGTCGGTAATGGCGGCATTGATCGCCTGGGTAGCCATCTGCTTGACCAGGATCTTCGCTTTCTCGACCAGCGGGGGCTTCAGGTTTCGATCGATAAACACAAACGTCTGCACACTGACCAGCAGAAATACGACAAGGACCAGTATCACCATCTTTTTGCGGCTGCTCATGCGCGGAGCCCGGCTTCGCCAGCGTCTTCTCCTCAATGCTTTTCCCCCCTCCGCAGTGATGAGGTTTACTTCCCATCTATATGCTTATCCGGGGAAAAAAAGAAGGAGCCTGGCCGCACCGGCCCCTGGCGGCCCGTCCTTGACGCAGGAGGATACTTTCACTACAATTCGTAGTGTGAGGTGCATGCTCCGTGAAAATCGAGAATTTCAAGTTCCATGAAAACGGGCTAAAGCGGTTCTTCGGCCCTCTGGAAGCCCGGATCATGGAGTTTCTGTGGAACAAGTCCGGCGAAGCCGCGATTAAAGAAGTCGTTCGGACCCTGGAACGGGATCAGGACAAACCGCTCAGCTTCAATACGGTGATGACGGTCATGAACCGTCTGGTTGACAAGGGAATCCTGCGGAGACGGAGCGAGTCCCGTTCCAGCCTGTATCGTCCCGTGATGACCCGGGACGAGTTCATGGACCGGCAATCGCGGGAGCTGGCCCGGGATCTTGTCGAGGAATTCGGGCCTCTGGCCGTTCATCATATGGTGGATGCGCTGGAGAAAGCCGATCCCGAACTGCTGAAAACACTGGAACAGAAGCTCATGGACAAGAAGAAAGAACCAT
>Ga0310822_100665_pt1 | contig 15594 bp, 13 predicted proteins | sample P4_ome_2_FD_201313 | JGI IMG/M metagenome (GOLD analysis project Ga0310822, IMG submission 201313) | Sorghum-adapted microbial communities from Joint BioEnergy Institute, Emeryville, California, United States - P4_Day56_Rep2 | ecosystem: Engineered > Bioreactor > SSF (Solid state fermentation) >... | reverse complement strand
ACCCGGCTCGCCTGCGCGCTCTGGTGCTCGCGGTACTGATTGTCTGCCTCGGCGCTGCGCCGATCAGCCTCGCCGGATCCGGCGACCAGCAAGCGGCGCCTGCCGTCGTGTCGGCGGTCGGTGACAGCCGCGGTGCCGCGCCGGCCCCGGTGGCCGGGCTGTCCAGGACCCAGATGGATCACGCACGGACCATCGTCCGCGTGGGGCAGCAGATGAATCTGCCCGAGCGGGCGTACGTCATAGCGGTGGCCACCTCGATGCAGGAGACCAACCTGCGCAACCTGGCCAACACTGGCGTGCCGGCCTCGCTGCACAAGGCGAACGACGGCGTCGGCTACGACCACGACTCGGTCGGTCTGTTCCAGCAGCGACCGGCGTCGGGTTGGGGCTCGCCGGACGAGCTGATGGACCCGGCGACCTCGGCCCGCAAGTTCTACCAGGCACTGCAGGACGTGCCGGGTTGGCAGCACCTGCCGGTGACCGTGGCCGCGCAGGAGGTCCAGGGCTCGGCGTTCCCTGACGCGTACGCCAAGCACCAGGACGAGGCGGAGGCCGTGGTGGCGGCGCTCACCAAGTAACGGACCGACCGCGACCCGAACGCCCGCAGGCACCCGCCTGCGGGCGTTCTGCATAGAGCCGTTTCATCCTGAGTAGCGGCTGGTCTCGACGCGGTGTAGGGAGTGGATGGCCAGCACGATGGCGGTCGCATGGCGGGGGCAGTAACCAACTTGGCCAGGATCTTCCCGGTCTTGCGGGCAGTGACGGCGCGTTCGCCGTAGGCGCGGGGATACGAGGATCAGATCGCCCGTCGACGTCCGTGCGCGACCTCGGGTTGATAGCCCGAGACAGGCCGGTGCGGGTCGCCAACCCGATCTACCGGGAGGTGATCGTCCGCGTGCTCGGCTCACGGACGGAAGAGGTCATCCTGGCCGAGCCTCGATCGTTCGTACTGCCGGATGGGCGGCTGGACTTCGATCGGCTGCTGCGCGAGTTCGCCGACTTCTGGCGGACGAACGGCGAAATTCTCGCCTCCCGCGACGCCTATCACGAGTCGGCCCCACAGCTGGTGATCATGGCCTTCTTCCACCGGTTGGTGAACGGCGGCGGCTTCATCGACCGGGAGTACGGTCTCGGCATGGGCCGCATCGACCTGCTCATCCGGTGGCGGTACCGGGATGAGGAGGGCCGGCCAGCTCTGCAGCGGGAGGCTGTCGAGCTCAAGGTGTGGCGCAAGGGCCGCCCCGACCCGCTCACCGAGGGCCTGGCCCAACTCGACGACTACCTGCGCCGCCTCGACCTTGACCAAGGCACGCTGGTCATCTTCGACCGTCGGCCGGACGCGCTTCCCATCGAAGAACGGACCCGCTTCGAGACCGCCCAGACCCCCGGCGGCAGGAAAGTGAAGGTCCTGCGGGCTTGAGCGGAATGTACGATCTCGGGCCACCGATGGCGCCCGAGCGCACAGGCCCTCATCAGCCGCTGCCGCCGAGAGAGGACCCGCTGGAGGCGTTGATCGGCTCCGCGCCTGGCGTGTCCGCCGCCGCAGATCTTGAGGCTTTGCGAAACGAGTGGGCGCGGTAGTCGTGAGCCGCGAAATGCTCCCGGCCAGTGCGACCTCCGGCTGAGGCAGGATGGGGTCATGGCTGAGGAACAGGAGTACCGCGTCGAGCGGGACACCATGGGGGAGGTGCGCGTCCCGGCCGGCGCGCTGTGGCGGGCGCAGACCCAACGCGCCGTGGAGAACTTCCCGATTTCCGGCCGCGGCCTGGAGCCGGGCCACATCGCCGCGCTCGCGCAGATCAAGGCGGCGGCCGCGCAGGTCAACGTCGCGCTGGGCGTGCTGAAACCGGAGGTCGGCGAGGCGATCGCCGCCGCCGCGGCCGAGGTCGCCGCCGGCAAGCATGACGACCAGTTCCCCATCGACGTGTTCCAGACCGGCTCCGGCACCTCGTCCAACATGAACGCCAACGAGGTGATCGCGACCCTGGCCAGCCGCGCGCTCGGCCGGCCGGTCCACCCCAATGACGAGGTGAACGCCTCCCAGTCGTCCAACGACGTGTTCCCCTCCGCCATCCACCTGGCCGCCACCGCCGCCGTCACGCACGACCTGCTGCCCGCGCTGCGCCACCTCCAGACCACCCTCGAGTCCAAGGTGGACGAATTCGGCACGGTGGTGAAGGCCGGGCGTACGCACCTGATGGACGCCACGCCGGTCACCCTCGGCCAGGAGTTCTCCGGCTACGCCGCCCAGGTGGCCTACGGCGTCGAGCGGCTGGAGTCCTGCCTGCCCCGGCTGGCCGAGCTGCCGCTGGGCGGTACCGCGGTGGGCACCGGCGTGAACACGCCACCCGGCTTCGCGCCGGCGGTGATCGAGCGGCTGCGGGCGGAGACCGGGCTGCCGCTGACCGAGGCGCGCAACCACTTCGAGGCGCAGGGCGCCCGGGACGCCCTGGTCGAGGCGTCCGGGCAGCTGCGCACGATCGCGGTCGGGCTGTACAAGATCGCGAACGACATCCGCTGGATGGGCTCTGGCCCGCGGGCCGGCCTGCGCGAGCTGCGCCTGCCCGACCTGCAACCCGGCTCGTCGATCATGCCGGGCAAGGTCAATCCGGTGGTCTGCGAGGCGGTCCGGCAGGTCAGTGCCCAGGTGGTCGGCAACGACGCGGCGGTCGCGTTCGCCGGGTCGCAGGGTGATTTCGAGCTGAACGTGATGCTGCCGGTGATGGCCCGCAACCTGCTGGAGTCGATCCGGCTGCTGGCCGCCGTCGCCCGCCTGTTCGCCGACCGCTGCCTGGCCGGCCTGGTCGCGAACGTCGAGGTCTGCCGGGAGTACGCGGAGAGCTCGCCCTCGATCGTCACCCCGCTCAACCGTTACCTGGGCTACGACGAGGCGGCCGCGGTCGCCAAGCAGGCGCTGGCGACCGGGCAGACGATCCGGGCGGTAGTGATCGAACGGGGTCACGTCGACGCCGGCCGGATCACCGAGCAGCAGCTCGACGAGGCGCTGGACGTGCTGCGCATGACGCGCCCCTGACCGCGGGGCCGACCGCCCGGTGGTGGGCGGATTGGCTACCCTTTGAGGGTGAGCCTGCAGCTGTACGACACCGCGACCCGCTCGGTGCGGGACTTCGTCCCGCGGGAACCCGGCAAGGTCGGCATCTACCTGTGTGGGCTCACCGTGCAGTCGCCGCCGCACATCGGCCACCTCCGCTCCGGGGTCAACTACGACGTACTGCGCCGCTGGCTGCTGCACTCGGGCTACGAGGTCACCTTCATCCGGAACATCACCGACGTCGACGACAAGGTGCTGTCCAAGTCCCTGGAGCAGGGCCGGCCGTTCTGGTCGATCGCGTACGCGAACGAGCTCGCCCTCGCCGCGGCGTACCGGGCGCTCGGGGTCCTGCCGCCCACGTATGAACCGCGGGCGACCGGGCACATCCCGGAGATGCAGGAGTTGATCTCGAAGCTGATCGCCGACGGCCACGCCTACGTGGCCGAGGACGGCTCCGGGGACGTGTACTTCGACGTCGGGTCGTACCCGGAGTATGGCGCCCTCTCCGGCCAGCGGCCGGACGCCATGCAGCCGGCCGAGGTGGGGTCGGAGCGCGCCAAACGCGACCCGCGCGACTTCGCGCTGTGGAAGGGCGCCAAGGAGGACGAGCCGCCCGAGGCGCAGTGGCCCTCGCCGTGGGGCCGCGGCCGGCCCGGGTGGCACATCGAATGCTCGGCGATGTGCTGGCGGTACCTCGGGGCCGAGTTCGACATCCACGGCGGCGGGCTGGACCTGGTGTTCCCGCACCACGAGAACGAGATCGCGCAGTCCCGGGCCGCGGGCCTGCCGTTCGCCCGGTACTGGGTGCACCACGCGCTGCTCAACCTCGGCGAGGCCAAGATGAGCAAGTCGCTGGGGAACGTGATCGAGCTGGAGTCGGTAACCGCGCTCGGCATCCGCCCGGTTGAGCTGCGGTACTACCTGGTCCAGGCGCACTACCGCTCGCGCATCGACTACTCCGAGGGCGCGCTGCGGGATGCCGCGGCCGCGTACCAGCGGATCGAAGGCTTCGTGCAGCGGGCGACCGAGCGGGTCGGCGACACCCGGCCCGGCACGCTCTGCGCGGAGTTCGTCGCGGCGATGAACGACGACCTCAACACCTCCGCCGCGCTGGCCGCCGTGCACGAGGTGGTCGGCGCCGGCAACACCGCGTTGGCCAGCGGCAACGACACCGCGGCGAGTGGAGCGCTGGCCAGCGTCCGGGCCATGCTCGGCGTACTCGGCCTGGACCCGCTCGACCCGCAGTGGCGCGGCGAGGAGGCCGGTGACCTGCGCGGCGTGGTGGACGCGCTGGTCGCGCTCGCCCTCGAACAGCGGGCCGAGGCCCGGTCGCGCAAGGACTGGGTGACCGCGGACGCGATTCGCGATCAGCTCAAGCGGGCCGGGGTCGTGGTCGAGGACACCCCGCAGGGTCCACGGTGGACGGTGTCGGGTGCCGGGTAACTCACCGCGTCGCGGTCGGCGTACCAGCGCCAAGAAGGGCGCCACCGTCGGGTCGGGCGGCGTCCGGCGGGCCAGCCTCAAGGGCAAGGGCCGGACCCTGCCCGCGGAGGAGCGGCCGTGGCACAAGGCGTACTCCGGCACCGAGCCGGTGCCCGAGCGGACCGCCTGGAAGCAGGAGAAGGAACGCCGGGCAGCGGCCGCGCAGGGGCGTACGCCCAAGGTCGGCAAGCCGGGCACCAAGCAGACCAGCCGTAAGTCGGTCGCGAAGAAGGCGAAGCCGGCTCGGGCGGATGCTGCGCGGGTGGCGCCGGGGCGCAAGGCGGGCGGGACCACAGCTCCGGGGGGCGGGAAGGTCAAGGACGCCCCGGAACTGCTGGTCGGGCGCAACCCGGTGGTGGAGGCGCTGCGCGCGAACGTGCCGGCCACCACGTTGTACGTGTCGGTCGGCATCGACATCGACGACCGGGTGACCGAGGCGCTGCGCACCGCGGGCGACCGGGGCGTGCCGATCCTGGAGGTCAGCCGCGCCGAACTGGACCGGCTGACCGGCGGCGTGCTGCACCAGGGCATCGGGCTGCAGGTGCCGCCGTTCGCGTACGAGCCCTTCGACGACCTGCTCGCCGCGGCGACCGAGCAGGCGGGACCGCTGCTGGTGGCGCTGGACGGGGTGACCGACCCGCGCAACCTGGGCGCGGTGATCCGCTCGGCGGCGGCGTTCGGCGCGCACGGCGTGTTCCTGCCGGAACGGCGCAGTGCCGGAGTGACCGCCACCACCTGGCGCACCAGCGCCGGCGCGGCGGCGCGGATGCCGGTCGCCCAGGTGACGAACCTGACCCGGTCGTTGAAGGCGTGTCAGGACGTGGGCTTCGTGGTGGTCGGGCTGGACGCCGACGGCAGCACCGACCTGTACGAGCTGGAGGCCGCGGTGGACCCGATCGTGGTGGTCGTCGGCTCGGAGGGGCGGGGCCTGTCCCGGCTCGTCGGCGCCACCTGTGACCTGCGGGTACGCATTCCGATGGCGGCGAGCGTGGAGTCGCTCAACGCCAGCGTGGCGGCCGCCGTGGCGCTCGCCGAGATCACCCGCCGCCGGCGCCCCTGACGGTCCGACCTGCCCCGGGAGGTCGGCAGCACTCAGAAGTTGATCATGAGGTTGGCGGCGCGGGGGGGTCCGGCGCGCTAACCCCATGATCAACGCGAGTGGGCGCCGCGGCGGGCGATGGCGTGCAGGGCGAACAGCGCGAAGCCAACCAGGATCGGCGTGGTGGCCGGGATGAACGCGGCCAGCAGGACGGCGAGCACCAGGGTCAGCCCCATGCCGAGGACGGGTGCGGGCCGGGATAGTCCACAATGTACGGCCGACCGGGCAGCCGCCAGCCAACCCTGCCCACCCCGGCGGCCGACCTCGACCACCGTCGACCCGGCCGCGCCGAGCAGCGCGACGCCCACCACCACCGTGGCGGCGAGCAGGACCGGCCCGCCGGGCACCCGACCGGAGACCAGCGCGCGCACGTCGAGCACGAGCAGCACCGCCCCGGCCAGGGCCACCACGGTGGCGAGGAGGCCCGGCGCCAGGGCGCGCCCGAACCGGCGCGCGGTGGTCTTCAGGCCAGGCATGCTGCCGTACTCGCCCCGCGGCCGTCGTCACGAACCCGGCCAGCGCGAGGGTGCTGGCGTTGCGTACGGTGTCCCGCCAATCGGTGCGCGGATGCACCGGCGCTGACTGGTCCATTGGGTAGTCCACAGTCATCCCTTCAGGCCGCTGGTGTTGATGCCTTCGACCAGCAGCCGCTGGAAGGCCACGAAGAACAGGAACACCGGCAGCAGCGAGAGCACCGACATGGCGAACATCGGCCCGAGTGAGGTCTGCCCGCCGGAGTCCATGAACAGCCGCAGTCCAACCGGGACTGTGTACAGGTCGATCTCGTTCAGGTAGACCAGCTGGGTGAAGAACTCGTTCCAGGTCCAGATGAACGAGAAGATGGCGGTGGTGACCACCGCCGGCACGCTCAACGGCGCCAGCACGTGGCGGAACACCGCGTACGGGCTGCAGCCGTCAATCTTCGCCGCCTCGTCCAGCTCGCGCGGGATGCCGCGCATGAACTGCACCATGAGGAAGACGAAGAACGCCTCGGTGGCGAGCAGCTTCGGCACGATCAGCGGCAGCAGCGGGGTGTCGATCCAGCCGAGGTACTTGAACAGGATGTACTGCGGGATGATCAGCACGTCGCCGGGGAGCAGCAGCGTGCCGATCATGATGGCGAACCAGAACTTGCGCAGCGGGAACCGCAGCCGGGCGAACGCGTACGCGGTCACCAGGCAGGAGGTGGCGTTCGCCAGCACGGTCAGCCCGGCGATGACCGTGCTGTTGACGAAGAACCGTCCAAACGAGACATCCAGGCTGGACCAGCCTTCGCGGTAGTTGCCCGGCGTCCACTCCCGCGGGAGTACGGACAGGTTGTTGACGATCTCCGCGTTGGACTTGAACGAGGAGCCCAGCATCCAGACCAGCGGGTAGAGCACGACGGCGAGCATCACCAGCAGCACCGGGATGCGGATGGCCAGCGATGAGCGGTTCACCGGTCGTCCCCGTCGGAGTAGTGGACCCAGAACCGGCCGGTGGTGAAGAAGACCGCGGTGATCAGGCCGATCGCGACCAGGAAGACCCAGGCCATGGCGGTGGCGTAGCCCATCTCGTACTCGGTGAAGCCCTTGATGTAGAGGTAGAGGGTGTAGAGCATGGTGGAGTCCACCGGCCCGCCCGTGCCGTTGCTGATCACGAACGCGGATGTGAAGCCCTGGAATGCCCGGATGGTCTCCATCACCAGGTTGAAGAAGAGCACCGGGGACAGCATCGGCAGGGTGACGTGCCAGAACGAGCGGGTGGCGCCGGCACCGTCCACGGAGGCTGCCTCGTACAGCTCGCTGGGAACCTGCTTCAGCCCGGCCAGGAAGATGACCATCGGCGTGCCGAACTGCCAGACGCCCAGGATGATCAGGGTGCCGAGGGCGGTGTCCGGGTCGTTCACCCAGGACCGGCCGGTCACCCCGAACACCGACAGCAGCGCGTTGAACGCGCCTTCCCGACTGAACATGGCGAACCAGACCAGCGCCAGCGCGACGCTGCCACCGAGCAGGGACGGCAGGTAGAACAGCCCGCGGAACACGCCCACGCCGCGCCAGGTGCGGTTGAGCAGCATCGCGACGGCGAGCGCGGCGGTCAGTTTGAGCGGCACGGTGATCAGCGCGTACACCACGGTGACCCGGACCGCGTGCAGGTAGTGCGCGTCGTCGGTGAACATCCGACGGTAGTTGTCCAACCCGATCCACTCCAGGTCGGAGAACGTGGAGAGGGTGTCGTAGTTGGTGAAGCTGAGGTAGAGGGACAGCAGCATCGGGATGGCCGTGATGCCCATCAGACCGAGCAGCCAAGGGGAAAGGAAGACGTAGCCGGCCACGCCTTCCCGGCGGGGGCCGCGGCCGGGCCCCCGCCGCCGGGTGGCGGCGGGGGCCGGGACCTGCTGGCCACGAACGGTCGCGGTGGACGTCGCGGTCATCTGTGTACTCTCAACTGGCTAGCGCCGCGTTGGCTTCGCTGACGAACGCTTCCGCGGCCTGCTGCGGGGTGGCCTTGCCGAACTGCACGCTCTCCGCAGCGGTGACCAACGCGGACTTGATCTTCGAGTGGCCTTTCGGGGGCGGTACCGGCGCGGTGCCGAACTTCGGGGTGATCTCCGTCTCGAACGCGATCGACGCCTTGGTGCTCGGGTCGGTGGCCATCTCCGCGACCTGCTGGCGGATGTCCATGTTGGAGCTGAGCCCCCGCTCGGTGCCGAGGATCTTCCCGGCCTCCGGGTCGTTGACGAAGAAGTTGATGAAGTCTGCCGCCACGTCGGCGTGCTTGGTGCCCCGGTAGATCGACCAGTACATCGAGGCGCGGGCCCACTGGCCCTTCGGGTCACCCGGGTACGCGGTCACGCCGAGCTGGTCCTTGGTGTTCTTGGCCAGCTCCGGCAGCTGGTTGGACCACAGGAACGAGGTGGCCGCCTTGCCGGTGACCACCAGCTGCTTGGTCACGTCTCCGGCGTTGGCCGACTGGATGACGTCCGCCGGCGGCGCGGCCTTACGGTCCCGGGCGCCCTTCCACAGCTCGAACCACTTGGTCAGGTCGTCGGTGGTGAACCCGAGCTGCTTGCCGTTGTACAGCTCCTTGCCCTGCTGGCGCAGCCACAACCACAGCGCCTTGTAGTCGGCGCTGGGGTCCATCGTGCCGTACACCTTGCCGTTGGTCTTGGCGGTCACGTCCGCGGCCCAGTCGATGAGCTGCTCCCAGGTCCAGCCGATCTGCGGCTCCTGCGCGCCGATGCTCGCCAGCAGAGTCTTGTTGTAGTACATGCCGGGGGTGTTCTCGGCCGACGGGATGCCCGCCTGCTTGCCGTTGACCACGCCGTACCTGACCAGGCTCTCCGGGAACTTGCTGAGGTCGATCTTCTTCGACTCGACGTACTCGGTGAGGTCCAGCGTGATGTTGCGCTCGGCGTACTCGGTGAGCACGTTGTCGTCGATCTGGAAGATGTCTGGTGCGTTGCCGGCCGAGGCCTGGGTGGCCAGCTTGTCGAAGTAGCCGCTGTTGCCCTGCCAGGTGGTCTTGAAGGTGACGTTGGGGTGCTTCTGGTGGTAGAGGTCGATCACCTTCTGGGTCAGTTCAGCCCGCTTCTCGCCGCCCCACCAGAAGATGGACAGCTCAACGTTCTCTGTGGTGGAGCTGCCGCCACCGCCGTCGTCACCGCCATCGCCTCCGCAGGCGGCGGCACCGAGGGCGACCGGCAGGATCAGGGCGGCGGCCGCGAGATTGCGCAGCAGCCGTCTGGACATGCTCGGATACATGATCACTCCTTGTGGGACAAGGCGGTAGGGAAGGGGTGCGGGTGCTCGGGCGGCACTGCTGAGGCTGGCGCGCCCGCGAGGGCCAGATCCGCGGGCAGGTGCGGGCCTGGTCCGGTCGACTCGCGGACGACCAGTTCGGTTTGGAGCGTTACCTGCGCGGTGGTGCGACGGTCGTCTCGATTGATGGTCCTCGTTCCCGCACGGCCCACCCGAGTAGACCAGGAACCATCGTGCTGGAGCAACATGTCGACGGCCGTCCGTCCGGCGGCCGCGGTCGGATTGGCCACCGTGGTCAGTTTGGGCCGGGTCCGGCGGCTGAGCGCGATGTCGTCGATGCCGACCACGCTGATCTCCGCCGGGACCTCGACCCCGAGTTGATCGAGCCCTTCGATGAGCCCGATCGCCATCAGGTCGTTGTACGCGAGCACGGCGGTCGCCCCGCTGCGCCGGACCGCCTCGGCGGCGGCGCTGCCGCCGTCCTCGTTGGGTGGGTTGGGGCCGAGGACGGTCAACGAGACGTCGGCCGCTCGCGCCGCGGCGGTCGCCGCCCGACGGATCTCCCGGTTGGTCCACGACCCGCGCGGCCCGCCGAGCAGGGCCAGCTCCCGATGGCCGAGGCCGACCAGGTGCTCGACGGCCCGCCGGGCGCCCTGCCCGACATCCATCACCACCGCCGGTAGCCCGGCCACCAGGCGGTTGATCATCACCAGCGGCACCTCCCGGCTGAGCTGCTCGATCAGGCTGTTGCTCATCCGGGGGCTGCACAGCAGGACCCCGTCCACCTGCTTGGCCAGCGCGAGGACCAGTTCCTCCTCGACGCTGGCGTCCTCGTTGGTGTCGGCCACGAAGATGTGGTAATCCCGCTGCCGGGCCTGGCTCTCGGCCGCTTTGATCAGCGGCGGGAAGAATGGGTTGGCGATGTCGGCCACGATCAGGCCGATGTTGTGCGTGCGTCCGGTGATCAGGGCCCGGGCCGCCCGGTTCGGTCGGTAGCCCAGGCTCTCCGCGGTAGCCAGCACCCGGCTGCGCGTCTCCGGGTTGACCAGGTGGGGTGCCGAGAATGTGCGGGACACCGTGGAGATGTGTACTCCCGATGCCCGCGCGACATCCCGGATGGTCGCTGGCACGCTGATCCCCTTCTTGCCGAGGTGGGATTGATCGATCGATCCGGTTGTGCGTGTGGTCACTTGGTGAAGGCAATTAATGCAAACGGTTGTTCGGGTGTCAACGGGTCAGTGTTGCGGCTCGGTTACGAAGAAGCGCTTTCCTGATTTAAACAACGTTGCAAATATGGATAAAGGGTGCATGACGTTGACCCCGGTCGGGGCGTTGTGGTTACTTACACTGCAAACCTTTGCAGCGAGGAGGCCAATGTCTGATCGACCGGCACCGAGGCGCTACGCCATCGTCGGGACCGGTGCCCGCGCGGAGATGTACGCCCGGGCGCTCGCCGTCGACCACGCCGATACCAGCCAGCTGGTCGCCCTCGCCGACGTGAACCCGGCCCGGATGGGCGCGCACAACCGGCTGCTCGCCGAGTGGGGGGTACCGCCCGCCGCGACCTACCCGGCCGCCGAGTTCCTGTCCATGTTGGACAAAGAGCGGGTCGACGTGGTGGTGGTGACTACCGTGGACCGCACCCACGACGAGTACATCGTGGCCGCCCTGGACGCCGGTCGGGACGTGGTCACCGAGAAGCCGATGACCGTGGACGCGCCGCGCTGCCGACGCATCCTGGACGCCGCCCGGCGCTCCGGCCGGTCGGTCACGGTCACCTTCAACTACCGCTACAACCCGGTGCACGAGAAGGTCCGCGAGCTGCTCGCCGCCGGCGCGGTCGGCGAGATCGGCTCGGTGCACTTCGAGTGGCTGCTGGACACCCGGCACGGGGCGGACTACTTCCGCCGCTGGCACCGGGAGAAGGCGAACTCGGGTGGGCTGCTGGTGCACAAGGCGACCCACCACTTCGACCTGATCAACTGGTGGCTGGGCGCGGCTCCGGTGGAGGTGTACGCGGCCGGCCGGCTGTTCTTCTACGGACCGGAGGCGGGCGCCCGGCACGGGTACGCCCGGAACTACGACCGGGCGCACGGCGCGCCCGAGGCGGACGGCGACCCGTTCGCCCTGCGCCTGGCCGACCACCCCCGGCTGCGCGAGCTGTACCTGGACGCGGAACACCTTGACGGCTACCACCGCGACCGCAACGTCTTCGCGCCCGGAGTGTCCATAGAGGACGACATGGCGGTACTGGTCCGCTACTCCACCGGTGCCACGATGACATACCACCTCACCGCGTACGCGCCCTGGGAGGGCTACCGGATCGCGTTCAACGGCAGCCGTGGCCGGCTGGAGCTGGAGGTGGTGGAGAACGACCACGTCTCGCCGGCGTCCGGCGGGCTCAAGGGAGCCTCGCTGCACGGCGCGGAGGCCGCGACCGAGCACGGCTGGATACGGATGCAACTGCGGCCGTACTGGCAGCCGCCGGTCGACGTGGAGATTCCGGGGCTGGTCCGGGAAGGGCACGGCGGCGCCGACGCGCGGATGACCGCCGCACTCTTCGGCGCGAAGCCGCCCGACGACCCGCTCGGCCGCGGCGCCACCGAGCGGGACGGCGCGATGTCCCTGCTCACCGGGCTGGCGGCGAATGCTTCACTGGAACGCGGCCAGCCGGTCCGGGTGGCCGAACTGCTAGACCTGGGGGAATCGTGAACCTGTTGTTCCCGTCCGATCCGACGCAGCGGGCCATCGCTCGGGGGTTGTACGCGCTGGTGAAGGATCAGCCGTTGATCAGCCCGCACGGGCACGTCGACCCGACGATCCTCGCCGACGACCAGCCGTTCCCGGACCCGGCGCAGCTGATCATCGTGCCCGACCACTACATCACCCGGATGCTCTTCAGCCAGGGCGTACGCCCGGCCGAGCTGGGCGTACCCACGGTGAACGGCGAGGAGGTGCAACGCGACGGCCGGGAGATCTGGCGCACCTTCGCCCGGCACTGGCACCTGTTCCGCGGCACCCCGTCCCGGCTGTGGCTGGAGCAGACCTTCACCGGAGTGTTCGGTGTGGACACTCCGCTCGGCCCGGACACCGCGGACGAGGTGTACGACGCGCTGGCGACGAAGCTGGCCGAGCCCGAGTTCCGGCCGCGGGCGCTGTTCGAACAGTTCAACATCGAGCGGCTGGCCACCACCGAGTCGCCGCTGGACGACCTGGGTACGCACGCCAAGCTCGCCGCGGATGGCTGGGGTGGACCGGGCGGCCGGGTCATCACCACGTTCCGGCCGGACAACGTGGTGGACATGGAATGGGACGGCTGGGCGGACCGGGTGGCCCGGCTCGGCGAGATGACCGGCGAGGACACCACCTCGTACCGCGGTTACCTGGCCGCGCTGCGGGTACGGCGGGAGGCGTTCATCGCCGCCGGCGCTACCTCCTCCGACCACGGCCACCTGACCCCCCGTACGCTGGATCTGACCGACGCCGAGGCGGAGGCGCTGTTCCAGCGCGGGCTGCGCGGCGAGGCGAGCGCACAGGATGCCGAGGCGTTCCGCGCCAACATGCTGTTCCAGTTCGCCAAGATGTCCATCGAGGACGGGCTGGTGCTCCAGCTGCACCCGGGCTCGGTGCGCAATCACAACACGTGGCTGTACCAGACGCACGGGCGGGACGTGGGCGGGGACATCCCGCAGGCGACCGAGTACGTGCACGCGCTCGCGCCCCTGCTACAGGCGTTCGGCAACGACCCCCGGCTGCGGCTTGTGGTGTACACATTGGATGAGACCACGTTCGCCAGGGAGCTGGCGCCGTTGGCCGGCGGGTACCCGGCGATGTATCTCGGCGCGCCGTGGTGGTTCCTGGACTCGCCGGAGATGCTGCGCCGGTTCCGGGAGACGGTCACCGAGACCGCGGGCTTCTACAACACCGCCGGCTTCGTCGACGACACCCGCGCGTTCTGCTCGATCCCGGTGCGGCACGACGTGGCCCGCCGCATCGACGCCGGCTACCTGGCCCGGCTGGTGGCCGAGGAGCGGCTGCCGCTGGCCGAGGCCGAGGAGACCATTGTGGACCTGGCGTACCACCTACCCAAGAAGATCTTCCGGCTATGACGACCCTGAACCCCCGCATTTTCCGGGAAAATGCGGGTTTGTGGATCTCTTCGACCCGCATTTTCCCGGAAAATGCGGGAGGGGTGGGGCAGTGAGCACCAAGATCCTTGCCGTTGACGTGCACGATGTGCGGTTCCCCACCGCGGCGGCCGGGGACGGCTCCGACGCGATCAACCGCGGCGACTACTCGGCGACGTACGTGACGTTGCGCACCGACCGCGAGGTCGCCGGGGCCGGCTTCACGTTCACCAACGGCCGGGGCAACGAGATCACCTGCGCCGCGGTGCGGGCGCTCGCCCACCACGTGGTGGGGCGCACCGTGGAGGAGATCTTCGACGACCCGGTGGCGTTCTGGCGCTCGCTCACCGCGGACGTCCAGCTGCGCTGGCTCGGCCCGGAGAAGGGTGTCATCCACATGGCCACCGGCGCGCTGGTCAACGCGGTGTGGGACCTGCGGGCCAAACTGGCCGGCAAGCCGATGTGGCGGCTGCTCGCCGAACTGCCCGCCGAGGAGCTGGCCGGGTGCCTGGACTTCCACCACATCACCGACGCGCTCAGCTACGACGAGGCGGTCACCATGCTCGCCGAGGGCGAGAAGGGCATGGCCGACCGGCTGGCCGAGCTGGCCCGCGACGGCTTCCCGTCGTACACCACCTCGGTCGGCTGGCTGGGCTATCCCGACGACAAGGTCCGGGCGCTCAGCCGCCAGGCGTACGCGGATGGCTGGCGGGCGGTGAAGATGAAGGTGGGCGGCCCAATCGAGGACGACGTGCGCCGGGCCCGGATCATCCGCGAGGAGATCGGGCCGGACGCGCTGCTGATGATGGACGCCAACCAGGTGTGGGACGTGGACGAGGCGATCGCCAACATGGCGCGGCTGGCCGAGTTCGCACCATATTGGATTGAGGAGCCCACGCACGCGGACGACGTACTGGGGCACGCGCGGATCGCGGCCGCGGTGGCCCCGATCCGGGTCGCCACCGGCGAGGTCGCCGCCAACCGGGTCATCTTCAAGCAGCTGCTCCAGGCCGAGGCCATCGGCACCTGCCAGGTCGACGCCTGCCGGGTGGGCGGGGTGAACGAAGTGGTCGCGGTGCTCCTCATGGCGGCCAAGTTCGGCGTACCGGTGTGCCCGCACGCGGGCGGGGTCGGGCTGTGCGAGTACGTCCAGCACCTGTCCATCTTCGACTATCTGCGGGTGGGCCGCTCGCTGGACGGGCGCATGGTGGAGTACGTCGACCACCTGCACGAGCACTTCGTGGATCCGGTACGGGTCAAGGGTGGTCGCTACCAGCTGCCCACCGCGCCCGGGTACAGCGTCACCATGAAGCCCGAGTCCATCGCCGAGTACTCGTTTCCGGACGGCCCGGTCTGGAGGGCGAAGGCGTGACGGACCAGCTCAGCCTGAGCGTACTGCGCGGGATCCCGGCCGAAGCCCGGCCGAGGGTCCATCCCGGGTCCGTCCAGGCCGGGATCCTCCACCTTGGACTTGGCGCGTTCCACCGTGCTCACCAGGCGGTGTATACCGAGGACGCGATCGCCGACGGCGGCGGTGACTGGGGCATCGTCGGGGTCGCGCCGCGGCGGGCGCAGCTGATCGAGGTGCTCTCCGCGCAGGACTGCCTGTTCAGCGTGACCAGCCTGTCCGGCGAGGGGGCCCGCACCCGGGTCATCGGTTCGCTGGCCGCGGTCCGGCACGCGCCGAGTGACCCGGGGGCGGTGGTGGACCTGCTCGCCGACCCGGCGATCCGGGTGGTCACGCTCACCGTGACCGAGAAGGCGTACCGGATGGATCCGGCCACCGGTCGGCTCCAGGTCGACGACGAGGTCCGGGCCGACCTGACCACCGATCGTCCACCCCGGACAGTTCCCGGTCTGCTGGTGCGCGGGCTGACCGCCCGGGCTCGGGCCGGTGCCGGCCCGATCGCGCTGGTCAGCTGCGACAACCTGCCGTCGAACGGGCGGCGTCTGCGCGGCCTGGTCGAGCAGGCACTCGGGGAGGTCCCCGCTGGGGTCACCTTCCCGAGCACCATGGTGGACCGGATCGTGCCGGCCACCACCGAGGAGACCCTGGCCCGGGCGCGCACCGCGCTGGGGGTGCGCGACCTC
>Ga0310822_100664_pt1 | contig 15613 bp, 13 predicted proteins | sample P4_ome_2_FD_201313 | JGI IMG/M metagenome (GOLD analysis project Ga0310822, IMG submission 201313) | Sorghum-adapted microbial communities from Joint BioEnergy Institute, Emeryville, California, United States - P4_Day56_Rep2 | ecosystem: Engineered > Bioreactor > SSF (Solid state fermentation) >... | reverse complement strand
GGATTCTTGGCGAGCTTCATCGTGCTCATGTCCGATGAACACAATAAGAACAGTTCCGCCTATGGCCATCCCGTGGTCAACATGCCGAATATGGAGAAGCTGGCGCGACAGGAGACGCTGTTTGCCAACGCCTGTTGTTTGTCTCGGCTGTGCACTCCTTCATGAGCGCCCGGATAACCGGGAAGAAAATCCATGAGGTGCAAGCCTTCGAATTTCAGAAAGCTCAGTTGGATAGGTTCAAGCAAATGCCGAAAGGATGATGATCATGAGATTGTCGACCTCGACCAATTTTTTTGCTTACAAGCCCAATGGGGAGTACACGCCTTACAGGGAATCGATGAAAAGGCTGAAAGAAGCGGGCTTCCGCGTCCAGGACGTCAACTTTTGCTCGGCGATCGCCGGCGCGACCGATCTGGCCAAAGACAACTGGCAGGAGCGGATCGAGGATTTGCGCGACGAAGCCGAAAAAGAGGGCGTCGAATTTACGCAATCGCATCCGGTTTTTTTATCGGGCCCTTACGGCAGCCATTCGGAAGAGAAGCGCGAGATCTATCATCGGATGATGCGGCGTTCTATTGTCGCAAGCTCCATTCTTGGCGTGAAATGGGCCGTATTGCATCCCTTCCCGGGGAAAGCCGGAGCGGAATTCGATCCCGAGGCGATTGTCAGGGAAAATCTGGAGCTTCATGCCGAGGAGCTGGAGTTGGCGAAAAAACTCAATGTGGGCATCGCCTTTGAAAATATGATCGAAAAGTCGGCGAGACGGTTTGGCAGCCGCGCCGAAGATTTGATCGCCCTGCTCGATGCCTGCAACGATCCCGGAGTGGGGGCGTGCTGGGACTTCGGCCATGGCAACTTTATATACCCTGATCAACGGGAACCGCTCCGAATGCTCGGCAAACGGCTCAAAGCGACCCATGTCAACGATAACTACGGGGCGTCGGATGAGCATATGTTCCCCTTCCACGGCAGCGTTGCCTGGAAAGATGTCGTTCCCGTGCTTGCGGAGATCGGGTACGAAGGCGACTTCACGTTCGAGACGCATAAGGAATTTACCCGTCTGCCCGAGCATTTGAAGGATCAGTTGGCCCGGATCGGATTCGAAATCGGACAATACTGCTTGTCTCTGGCCGCAGAAGGAGCATTGGAAGAGCGGAGTGCGGGTTGATTCTTCATGGCCGTAAATCGCGGACGAGAATTCGGAGGATAGGGACGATTGGCTTCCTTTTAACCTTTGAAAACCTCCTGGTTCCATTTATAATGATAGGCAGACGTTGATGAATCCTGTCGAAGAGATTCATGGCGGATAGGGTCGGGCATCCCGTCCCGGTCAACATGGTATATTCAAACCATCATTCATGCACACAGGAGGTTAGAAATGATTACTGCCCATGCACGTGCTGTATTCAGTCAGGAAGGCCCATTCAAACCGACCACCATCGAGCGCAGGGATCTCCAGCCGCATGATGTTCTGATTGAGATCAAGTATGCCGGGATTTGCCACTCTGATATCCATACCGCCCGCGGCGAATGGGGGCCGGTAAAATATCCTCTCGTTCCGGGACACGAAATCGCCGGGATCGTTACCCGGGTCGGTTCGGAAGTCACCAAGTTTTCCGCCGGCGACCGGGTAGGGGTAGGCTGCATGGTGGATTCCTGCGGAGAATGCGAAAACTGCCGCAAGGGGGAGGAGCAGTACTGCCTCAAAGGGAATACGGGCACTTATGCGGCGATCGACAGGTACGGACAGTATACGCAGGGGGGTTATTCCACCCACATCGTCGTAACGGAAAACTTTGTGGTCCGAATTCCCGATAATATTGAGCTTGACGCCGCCGCACCGCTTTTGTGCGCCGGCATCACGACGTATTCGCCGCTGCGCCATTGGGGAGCCGCTCCCGGCAAGAAGGTAGCGGTTGTCGGACTCGGCGGGCTTGGACACATGGCTGTGAAGCTCGCTCACGCCATGGGAGCGGAGGTTACGGTTTTATCCCAAACCTTGAAGAAGAAAGAAGACGGTTTGCGGCTTGGGGCGGATCATTATTACGCCACGAGCGACCCGGAGACGTTTAAGAAGCTGGCGGGTACATTCGACCTCATCGTGAATACCGTGAGCGCGAAAATCGGGGTGGATGCCTTCCTTTCGCTGCTGGCGCTGGACGGTACATTGGTCAATGTCGGTGCGCCGCCGGAACCGTTGTCCGTTAACGCATTTTCACTGATCGGTCAACGCCGGTCGTTCGCCGGATCGCTGATCGGCGGCATTCGCGAAACGCAGGAAATGCTGGACTTTTGCGCAGAACATAACATTACCCCCGAAATCGAAGTCATTTCCGCCGATCAGATTGATGAAGCATGGGAGCGCGTATTGGCTTCCGATGTCCGGTACCGGTTTGTCATCGACATCAGCACGATGGATAACGAATCGTCCCGGCAATAATAGATAGGAGGGCATGCCCGCACGGGTGTGCCTTTTTGCGATTTTTGCGGTTCGCGTTTACAGATCCGCCCTTGATCAGGAGGCTTTCTTGCGGAAAATTTCTCCCGTAGACAACGTTGTTTTCTTGCCGGATGATAATTTTCGGATCGGTTTGCACCTTGTACCCGCCGGGAAAGGATGGATGGAATGAGAAAGACGATAGTGTCGCGAACCTGCCGAATAGCGCGGGCATGCCTATTATCTCTTGCGGTCGTGATTGCCGCCTTCCCCGGTTTTTTCCCGATTCCGGTCAAGGCCGACGGCTGGTGGGACCTGGAGGCGGAGGCCGGCCGGTATTCCAGTGCGGGAAATTTGGCAGCCGCCGCGCCGCTTTGGGCCAAGCTGGCAGAGCACTATGCCGGCGAAGGCACGGAGGGTGGCTGGACGAACGCCGCCCTGTACGCGAAAAGGCTGGGACAATACTATGAATCGGTCAAAAGGTATGCGGATGCGGTGTCGTATTACGAAGCGGAGAACGAATACTGGCTGAAGGCCGGCAAGGATTGGGGCGCGGAAGACTGGTACCGCGCGCAGGAGCTGCGCATGACTCTGGATCTTTACATTTTGACGGACGACCCGGAGACGATCCGGAAGGAGGAGGCGCCCGGACAGGGAGGGCTGGCCAAATTTGAGCCCGAATCGGGCGTGTATCTTGGCCTGTATTCGGAGACCGATCCGGGGATGGGCAACAACTTTTCGCTGTCCAGGTCCATTTACGGCCGCAATCATGCAATATACCTGGCTTATTCGCCTTATTCCGGCGATTTTCCGATGCGCTATGCCGACAACGCCAAAAAGGCCGGCCCGGGAACCGCCCTGCAAATTGCCCTGGAGCCGTCCGGAGGCCTGGACGAAGTGAAGGACGACGCCCACCTTCGCACCTGGGCGAAAGCCGCGAAGGCCGCAGGGCTGCCGATCTTCCTCCGCTTCGCCAGCGAGATGAACGGAGACTGGGTCGTCTGGCACGGCGATCCTGCAAAATATATCGAAAAGTTTCGCCTCGTTGCCAGGGTGATGAAAGAGGAAGCGCCGAATGTCGCGATGGTGTGGAGCCCATGCGACGTGCCGCGTTACTCGATGTCGGCTTATTATCCCGGGGATGACGTTGTCGATTGGGTCGGGCTGAACATGTACACGATGCCCTACGGGGACGGCCAGCCTTCAAAGCCGGGATTCGGCACGAGTCCGATCGAGCGACTGGAGGAAGTGTACCGGCTGTATGCCGGCCGCAAACCGATTATGCTCAGCGAAACCGGCGTCGCCCACAAGACCAACCGGGACGGCAAATCGCATACCGACTGGGCGGTCGCGAATTTGCAAAGGCTGTACGAGATCGTGCCTAAAAAGTACCCGCGCGTCAAAGCGATCATTTATTACAACCAAAATATGACAACGCGCGATTCGCTCAATGACTATTTGCTCCGTGATGACCCCGTCATGATGGACGCGTATAAGTCCATGATCGCCAGCCCATATTTTCTCGACAAAGTCGCAACGGGAGCCAAACCGGATACGCCGGTCGGTTACATTCTCGCGGGCCGCGGCCAAACCGTGCGTTTTCAAAAGCAGACCCGGATCGTTCCATATATCCGAATCCCCGGGGTGTTCATCGGCAAAGTGGAATACAAGCTGAACGGAACCGTCGTCAAATCGCAGGCCCGCGCCCCGTTCCATTTCGAGCTCGATGCCGGGGAGGTCGGAGAAGGGGCGGAACTGGAGGTCGACGTCTACGATTCGTCCGGCAAGCTGGAGGAGGCCCGGACGATCCGCCTGGCGGCCGACATTTCCCTGACCGTCAACGGCCAAAGCGTCCGTACCGGGCCGCCGCCGCTTCTGCAAAACGGCAGCGTGCTTGTGCCGATGCGCGCCGCGTTGGAAGCGCTCGGAGCGCAGGTCGCGTGGGACAACGCGGCCATGACCGCGGCGGCCGGCAAGGACGGCATCGTCGTTCGCCTGCGGATCGGAGATCCGCGGGCGGAGGTCAACGGCCGGACTGTTTTGCTGGAGGCACCCGCCAAACGGATCGACGGCAGTGTGATGGCGCCGGCCCGTTTTCTCGGCGAGTCCTTCGGAAGCAAGGTCGGTTGGGATGAAGCGAAGCGGACGGTCACCATCGCGACACCCGCCCCGGCCGTTTCGACCGCGGTTAAATCCGGCGAACCGCTGGGCCTGTATGCCAAAGTTGTGCGGTTTCTGAAGGGCCTGGCCGCCGCTTTGACCGCGTTCGGGTCCCGCTAGATCCGCTTGCGAGCCCGGATGAACGAATGGACCAGATACCGCGACTGGGGGAACTCCAGCCCGAGATGCCAGGATCCGCCGCCGCGGATCCGCAGTTCGACGGCCAGATTATACTTGGCGGCCCGCCCTTTGATATCCTCGAACCAGACCACGTGCTGTCTCCCCTGCTGATCCGTATAGGCAAAATAGGCCTGCTCATCCTGCAACGAATAGGCAATCGGCACTTCATATCTGGACGCGGTCTGAATCGCCGTCTGGACGGATACGGCGCGATTGTCCCGCGGGCCGGCGCCGGGGACAACCCAGTCGTAGCCGTACCTGGCGAGGCCAAGCAGGATTTTGCTTCGGTCCATCCGCGCGATGGCGAATTCCAGCGACTTCCTTACTTCACCGATCGGCGCAACCGGTCCCGGCGGTGTGCTGACTTCGTGCCAATCGTAGGCCATGATGAACACCAGGTCCGCAGCGCCGCCAATACCGGCGAAATCGTACCCCCGCATCCAGGGAATGTCCTCGCTTGTTTTCGGCGGAACGGCGACGGCCGTTGTATAGCCGCCGGCGCGCAGCCGCCGGGACAGTGCGCTCATGAACGCCGTGAAGGCATTCCGGTCCCCGGCCCGGACCCGTTCGAAATCGATAACTGCGCCGCCGTAATTTTTGCTGCCCAGCAGGCGGTAAATATTTTCGATCAGCCGGTTCCGCCGGCCTTCTTCACGGAGTACTTCCGTGACATGGCCTGGGCTGAACCCGGCGGCCGTCAGGTTGGTGATGGTCGCGAGCGGTACGATGTGATGTTTGCGCAGCGTACGGATGACGAATTCATCGTTTAGCGTGCTGAGCCGGCCTTCCGGGGTGATGTGATAGTCGAATATGGCGATGTACGTTGTAATCGGCTCAAATACCCGGACCAGCGCTTCCATGCGGGACGGCTCCCCAGGGACGATGAAGCTGAGGTTGTCCGCTTCCACTTTGCTGCGCGGCGGCAGGTAGATGCGCTGTCCGGCGTTCAGGGCGGGCGAGCTTAATCCGTTGGCGGCCATAATCGTCTGTACCGGAAGATAACTCATTCTGGAAATCAGATACAGGGAGTCTCCGGGCTGCACGACATATGTATTGGCCGGAATAATAATGTCCTGGCCGGGCACCAGCGTCCCCGCCGGCAACCCGTTGACCGACTGCACCGCCCCGAAGGAAACTTCGAATTTTCCCGCTATGCTGAAAAGAGACTCCCCCGGCTTCACCGTGTAAATGAACATGGTTTTCCCCCCGCATTCGCTTCGCTCAAGGATTCCGCAGATCATTCTATGGTATGAGAGCCGGAGAAAAATAGTACGGATTCCGCGGAGTTGAATATGGGGATTCTGCATACGACGTTCCCACAGATTCCCTCATGGCCGGCCGCCTGTCCGGTTTCCGCCGTCGGAGAATTCAGGTAAAATTGACTTGGGTATTCGTACCCGGCATTTTGGAGGCGAATGGAAGGGTGTTCGATGAGATCGGAGGATCAGATTAAACGCATGATTATCCAATTGAAAAAGCTGGTAGAACAGCTTGATTCCGAACGGAACCAGGAAGAAATCGGGCTAATTCGCGGGAAAATCGAGATTCTCGAATGGGTTCTGGACGCTCCGGCGGGAAAGTACCACGCCTAGGCCCGTGGTACCTCGTCCGGAAATAATGCTGGAAATCGGATGCGTCAGGACTTACAATGAAGTCCATAGGCGATTAGCAGAAAAAGGAAAGGAGGTGAAGCAATGGGGAATTGTTTGTTCTGCCGCATCGTCAAAGGGGAGCTCCCTTCAGACAAGGTATTCGAGAATGAAGAGATCCTGGCCTTTCACGACATCAACCCGGTCGCACCGGTGCATGTCCTGGTCATTCCGAAGAAACATATTGCCTCCGCCATGGAGATTGGGGAGGAAGACAGGACGCTGGTCGGCGGCATTCATTTGGCCATCCGGGAAGTCGCAAGGCTGACCGGTGTGGCCGGGGACGGCTTTCGGATCGTTACCAACATCGGCAGGCACGGCCAGCAAACCGTCCCCCACCTGCACTATCATGTAATCGGCGGAAGACAGCTGGAGTGGCGTTTCTAACCGCGCCGGGCTTCATGTACAGCCGCGGCAACACGACCCGACGATCCGGCGTTTCAATGAATCTGAAGGAGGATGAGGACTATGGTTCATCGTTTTCGCCGGTCAGCGGTCAGGTTAGGCGAACTTCTGCTGATTCTGGCCATGGCCGCCGTTTCCTGGCAAATTCTTCCGGCCGGCGTATCCGCCGATTCCGAAGGCTTGGAGGGCAAGCAGGCCTATGAATTCATGCGCGAACTGGATTGTGCGAACGGATATGAAGACGGCCTGCCGCATTTGGACGATATGTTGACCCGGGCGCAGGCCGTAACCCTTTTTGTCCGATGCATGGGGCAGGAATCGGCTGCCAAGCGTTCCGAAGGGGCTCCGTCTTTTCCGGACACGTCCGGCCACTGGGCCTCCGGGGCAATCGCCGTGGCGAAAAACCAGGGCCTGGTAGACGGCTTTCCCGACGGCACTTTCAGGCCGGACGGCAATATCACGTTAGCCCAGTTTTTGAAGCTGCTGGTTCATGTGCTTGGCTTGAACAGAAGCAGTGAAAACGTATGGCCGGAGGACGTAATTGAAGCGGCTATCCAATCGGGCCTGATGCCAACCCCCGGTCTTCGCGAAAATGCCGACCGTCCGGTTACGCGCGGTCAGGCTTTCTATTATGCGAATACTGCCTTTATGAAAGTGTCTCTTCCTTCCGGCGGAACGTTCTACCAGACGTATACCCGGAGAAACCCTCCCACACTCGAAGCTTCCGCTTCGGCGGCGGTAACGTCGGATTCCGCGGTGACGATTTCCGGACGGACGGCGAGGGCCGGATCCGTAACCTGCGGGGGCGTAAAGACGGAGCTTGGCACAGACGGCAGCTTTTCCTGCAGGGTCCCGCTTGCCGCAGGCGTCAACACAATTGAAGTGGCGGCGGCCGACCTCGTGAACCATATCGTCCGGATGGAACTGACGGTCGAAAGGATTGCGCCATTACCGGGTCCGATCTGGATCAGTCCATCCTCCGATGTACCGGGAACCCCGGCCGCGATTACGGCTGATCGCGCGGATCTGTCGGTCGCCTCCGGCGCCTCGGCCCCCGCCCTTCAGGTGACCGTAAGGGATGCCCGGGGCCGGGTGATCCGGGATGCGGCAATCACGGCGTCCGTCAGCCCCGCCGATCTCGGAGCATTCGACCCTGCAACCGGTATCTTTACCGCCGGAACCAAGGCGCGGTCCGGGACGTTGACGCTTCATGCCGGAAGCGCCGAGCTGCAAATTCCGGTTGCCGTTACGCCCGGTCCGCTCGACCGCCTCGACGTGCTGCCGGCCTCGGCGACTCTGAATGTGGGGGACATCCGGACGTTCGCCGTGCGGGGATTCGACCGGTTCGGCAACCCCGCACCGGTTGCGGATGCCGTCTGGAGCGCAAGCGGAAGCGGGGCCGTTATGGACGCGACCACGGGAACCTTCATGGCGGCCAGGGCAGGGACATATACGGTGAAGGTCAGCGCGGGCGGGATAAGCGCATCCGCAGACGTGATGGTCACGGCAACCTACTCCATTGCCGTCTTCCCCCCTGACGGCGCGGTGCTGTACACGGGACAGGAGAAAACGGTTACGTTCACGGTGTACGACAACCGGAACGTCCCCGTTTCCGGCGTACCGGTCCGCTTCGCGGTTTACGGTTCGCTTGATCCCGCCGGACTCGGCTTGACCAGCGCGGTAACGGATGCGGACGGCGCGATTACCGTCAGCTATGCGGCGGTGCAGCCGGGGGAAGGAAATCTCGTTCTGACGGTTGACAGGCCGGGGGGGACAAGTGCCCGAACCGGACTCATCCGGGTACTGCCCATGCCCCGTTATATCCTCATTGATCCGGAGTCCGATCCCCTTCTGTCGCTTCTGCCAGGCCAGTCCGGCACGATTACCTTCCGGGTCTTGACCGCCGGGGAGAAGCCGGTCGCCGGGGCGACGCTGGATTTGACGGTGTCCGGACCCGGGATGGACGCCGGTATTCTCAGCGCCGCTTCCGTGACGACGGACCCGAACGGCCTGGCCCAAGTGCGGGTGACAAACAATCGTTCCGGGCAAGGGGAGATCACGGCCTCGGTCAGGGGAACGGACGTGTCCGAAACGACCGCTCCGGTCATTCTGCTCCCCTCCCGCGAATAAATGCGCACTGCAGCCTTTACGGAGCCCGCACAGGGCTCCGTTTTCCATGAACGGAGGGAGTTTATCATTTGTTAATCTTTCATTTAGATGGATTCAATAAGCCTTCGCTATAATGAATATCAAGGAAACGCGTTTCCTCCAAATTAGAGAAAAAGGAGACCCGAAATGAAAATCGGCAAAAAAGCGATCACGATTCTGTCATTTACGATCGGGGCCTGCGTCTTTGTATCGACGGCCCTGGCCGACATGGCGCTGGGCTCGGGCTACGACCGGCTCAAGGCTTCGGCCAAAACGACCGCGGCGCAGATGGAGAAGGGGCTGGACAATTATACGATCGAGGCGCTGATGACGTTGAAGGATAACGGAGATACCCTGGTTCAGGCGACGACTTTGAACAAAATTGATAATCTGAAGCAGCTGTCGGAAAATACGACCGTGACCCGCAAGGCCAACGGAGAAACCACAACCAATTACTCGTATTCCGACCCCAAGCGTTCGATCTGGAAGAACGGCGTCGAGGACAAGTATTACGAGACGGTGTACCCCGAGGACGTCAAGGTCAAACGGAACAAATTTTCCAATCCTTTCGACCAGAAGAATGCCCCGGAGGTAGAGAAAATCGTCGACGCCCTGGTCGGCAACCTGAAAAATTATGTGCAGGTGGAAGAAAGCCCGGACGGCGGACGGATCTATTCGGGCAGCCTGACCGAAGCGCAGGTGCCGGCCATCGTCAATGCGGTTTCTTCCTTCGGAATCAAACAGATAATCAGTGACCAGGGGCGTATGGCAGACAGCACGAAATTGCCTGAAATCGACAGCGATATCTTCGTCAAAAAAGTGTCCGGCACAGCGGTGGAAGACAAGGCCGGACTGCTGGAGAACGTGACGGGCGATGTGGTATTGTCCGGGAAAGACAAGAGCGGAGCCGAGCACGAACTGACGCTGGGCGTCGTCTTCAAGCTTACGGACATCGGAACGACCCGGGTCACTCCGCCCGACTTGAGCGGCAAAAATGTCGAGACGGTTACCGATTCCGGCGGCTTCAGCAGCTCGTATATAGGCACGTACAAGAATAACATTGTCATGCAGAAAGACGGGAAATTTGTGAAAATCGGGGAGAGAACCCTGGAAATCACCAGCGTCACAGACGGCAAGGTAACCGGTAACTATACCGAAACCGTAAAGCCCGGGTTCGAATCCGAATATTCCGATCCGTACAACTTTACCTTTGAATACAAGCCGGGTTCGGAGCCGATGTCCTTCTTCACTTATACGAACAGCAAGGGCAAGCAGGAGAAAGGACAGCTGCATCCGGGAGGAAACGGAAAAATTTATCTCGACCTGAACATTGAAGTCATCGACGAACACTCTTACCGCTCCAACGCCCGCAAATATTTCGACGGCGAGTTTGACCGGGTGTTTGCGGATTAAGGCGGCCTGAAAAAAACTTCTGCTGTACTTTTCCCGGGACCGGGTACAGGCAGGAAAGGAAACCCGGAGGTAACGGCGCCAGCCGTCCGCCCTTCTTCCCCGCCGGCGGTTTCACGGATGGAACCGTCCGGCGCTTTCCGGCCTTTCCCGGCTCCTTGCTATTATCGGACAAATTGTACTGGAGGATGCTCTCATTGACGATCAAGGCGATGGAAATTACCGGTCTGACCAAAGTATACAAAAACGGCCGGGGAATCCGTGATTTGAATCTGGAGATCGATCAGGGCGATATCTTCGGCTTCCTGGGGCCCAACGGCGCCGGCAAAACAACCGCCATGAAAATGATGGCAGGACTCATGAAACCGGACCGCGGGGATGTGAAGATCTTCGGCGCCAGCATTTTTGACGACTATGTGAATGCCATCCGGCATGTGGGCTGCATCATCGAGACGGCGGAATCCTATCCTTACTTGACGGCGGGCGAAAACCTGAAACTGTTTGCCCGGTTTTATCCGCATGTGGATCAGAAGCGGATCGATGAATGCCTGGAAGTTGTCGGCCTGTTGAAATACAAGAATGAAAAACCGAGAAAGTTCTCGCTCGGGATGAAACAGAGGCTGGGAGTAGCGGCGGCGATTCTGTCCCGGCCGAAGCTGCTGATCCTGGATGAGCCCTTGAACGGACTGGATGTCGAAGGCATGCTCGATATGCGCAAGCTGATCAAGCGGCTGGCCGAGGAGGAGGGCACGACGTTCTTCATTTCCAGCCACCTGATTCATGATGTGGAACTTACCTGCACACGGATCGGGGTCGTGTACGGGGGCAAGCTGGTCAATGTCGATTATACCCGGAACATCCTTACCAATTATTCGTCACTGGAAAATTATTTTGTGAGCGAGGTAGACCGAAATGGCCGGATTTAAGGCTGCGTTTGTCAACGAGACCGTCAAGCTGCTGAAGAAGAAAAAAATCATTGCCGCCGCCGTCCTGTCGATTCTGGCCGTCCTTGTCGGGCAGGCGGCCGTTACGGGAATCAAGTACGGCTTCGGATTGAGAGTCGCCGGCAGCAGCGAGTTTCCCCTTGTCGTGCTGTCGCTGTTTACGTACACGATTCTGCCGCTGTTCGCCACTTTTGTGACCATCGATATGTTCAATGGCGAGTTCTCGTCCAACACGATGAAATTGACGCTGACCCGTCCGATTTCCCGGTTCGGCGTCTACAGCGCAAAGGTTCTGAATGCGGCCTTGTTCATTGCTGCCAACCTGTTGTTTGTCATGATCCTGTCTCTGCTCGCCGGTCTTCTGTTCAATCCTTCGTCCGCCAGCTTGACGGGTATTTTCCGGGTAGTGTTGTCTTATGCCGCAACTTTCCTCCCCGTATTTGTGTTTACGCTGCTCGTCGTTCTGCTGTCCAACCTGATCCGCGGCGGACTTGCCGTTTTTTTTCTTTCGGTTCTGCTATTTGCCGGGCTTAACTTTATGGGAATCATCTTTTCCAAATATTCCAGCTTCTTTATTACTTCCATGTTTAACTGGTACACGCTCTGGATTTCCGAATCGGCCAACGGATTCAAAATTTTCCGTCAGCTCCTGATTCTGACCGGTTGTGGTATCATGTTATTTACAGCGGGTTATTATTGGTTTGACCGCAAGGACATTTAGAAAGGCAGGCAAAATGCAGTTAACCAAACGCTTCTTTATCATGAACGCGATGGCCTTACTGGCTTCCCTCGCCCTGACCATCCTGGCTTTCATGGTTTTTGCCGCCGCCTATACGAAAGTGTTCGGGCCGGCAGCGGATCTCGGCGGACTTCAGAGAAGCCTGGAAGCGAGATCGGCGATCTGGCAAATTCGCAGGGAGGCCCAGCTTCTCGAATTCGAACGTCTGCTGGACAAATCGTACCAGCGGCGGCTGTCCGAACAGGTCAAGACGATTGGGGCCAAAGCGGTAATCCTGGAGAACCGGAAAGTTCTGTATTCTACGGACAAGATAAATGAGCTCGATCTGGAGAAAAGTCTCATGCTCTCCGACAATTCACCGGAAGTGAGTACGATCGAGCTGGACGGAGCGGCCTATTTGCTGGCGAGAGCGGATTACCGTCCCGCCTCGGGCGTCGAGGGCGTACTTCTGCTGCTCGCGCCGGCGGGGCAGAAGACGAACATATATCTGTATGCGGGTCTTTTTACGGTCGGCTTTTTTGTCGCGACTTTTTTAATCCTGAATTTTTGGGTATCCTGGCGCTTCTCGCGCAGCATCATCGCGCCCGTCTCCAGATTGAGGAACGCCGCGGTCCAAATCAGCGAAGGGGACTTGAGCGGCGGCATCGCGGAGGAAGGCGAAGGAGAAGTGCGGGAGCTGAGCCGGACACTGGAGCTTATGCGGATCAAGCTGAAGGAGTCCCTTTACCTGCAGCAGAAATACGATGAGAACCGGAGATTTCTCGTGTCGAGCATTTCTCACGATTTGAAGACTCCGGTGACTTCCATCATCGGATATATCGAAGGCATTATCGACGGGGTGGCGGGGACGCCGGACAGAATGGAGAAGTATCTGGAGACCGCGCGCGCCAAGGCGATTCAGGTCAACGCCATGATTGACGATTTGCTTCTCTATTCCAAACTGGATTTGAAGCAGATTCCCTATCATTTTGAGAAAACCGACCTGAAGCGGTATTTCGAGGATTGTACAGCCGACTTCCTTTATGAATACGAGAAGGCCCGAATCCGGCTTTCCCTTGTCAGCGAGCTGAAGGAGCCCGTCTTTGTTTTCATCGACCGGGAGCAGCTCGGACGGGTCGTTCAAAATATTCTGGACAATGCCCGAAAGTATATGGACAGGCCGGATGGGCAGGTGGAGATCCGGTTAAGGGAAACCCGGACCTCGGCGATCATCGAAATCCGGGACAATGGTAAAGGAATTTCCGAGCGCGATCTTCCGCATATTTTCGATCGCTTTTACCGGGCTGATCCGTCCCGGAGAAGTACCGAAGGAAGCGGGCTGGGACTGGCCATCGCCAGGCAGATCGTGGAAGGACACGATGGGAAAATTTGGGCGCAGAGCACGGTCGGCGAAGGCACCCGCATGATGATCTCTTTGAAGAAGGTGTAACGATTTTGGAAGGCGCAATGAAAAAAATACTGATTGTCGAGGACGATCCAAGCATTGCCAATCTGCAGAAGGATTATCTGGAACTGAGCGGTTTTTCCGTTGTCATCGAAAATACCGGCACGGACGGGCTCGCGGCCCTGGAACGGGAACCTTTCGATCTGGTGATTCTGGACATTATGCTGCCGGAGAAGGATGGATTCGGGGTTTTGAAAGCGATCCGCGAGAAAGAGGATATTCCCGTACTGCTCGTGTCGGCCCGGGCGGAGGAAATCTACAAAATCAACGGATTGGGCCTGGGAGCGGACGATTACATTACCAAGCCATTCAGCTCCGGCGAGCTGGTGGCCCGGGTCAAAGCCCATCTGAACAAGTTTGAGCGGATGAAAGAACGGTTCGGCAAAGCCGACCAGGGCGGGCGGATCCGGGTCAGGGGGCTGGTGGTCGAGAAAGATTCGCGGAGAGTTTTTGTGAACGGCAAAGAGGTCGCCATGGCTCAGAAGGAATTCGATCTGTTGCTGTTTCTGCTGCAGAATGCCAACCGGGTATTCAGCAAGGAGGAACTGTTTGAGCGGATTTGGGGCATGGATGCGCTGGGCGATGCCTCGACGGTAACGGTGCACATTGCCCGGATCCGGGAAAAAATCGAGGAGAACCCGTCCAAACCCCAATATATCGGTACCGTCTGGGGAGCGGGGTACAGGTTTATTGTATAAAGTCATGATTCGCAGCCTGATTCTTTCGATCCGATGAGGGAGGAACGGGCTCTTCTCCGTAAATATGCGTAAGAGAGTGTAGGATATCATACCAATGGCTTACGATATAAAAGAGAGGAGGCATCGATGGCCGTATCCCCGCTTATGACGAAATCTCCGAAAATAATTACAAACGGCAGCAGAATGCCCGGTGATAAGGCGATGGCCCGAATCCCGGAATAAGCGGCGAAGCCGCACAAAAGAATCAGTGATGCGGCAATGACCTGCTGCGGCGTGCGGGGCAAGCAGGAGGCATAGGTCCACATCGTGGTATCCTTCAGAGTCATCGCCCCGATCAAGAAGAGATACGTTATAAAAAAATGCGATACGTCCAGCCGACCAACCCGCCGTATTGCTGCTTCAGCCAAGGCAAGAAAGGCTGCTGACCGCTTTTTTTCATGCCTGAATTCACTTACAAATGAACGGCAGGGATTATTTTTCCAGGGATCATCTTGGCGCGGTAGGGTTGGGGACCACTGAGGAATTCAGGGTTCTTTCTTTTTATCGGGAATAATTATCCAGAACCTTTGGAAGCATAAAACATGTGCCGTTACGCAAATGGAAGGAATGGGGGGCTATTTGTGGAGTATCCTCGCCAGATTACGGTTATTCAGGCGGCAATAATCCTGTTCAGCAGTATTATCGGTGTCGGCGTGCTTCCCTTGCCTTTATTTGCGGTAAGGGGCGCGGATACCGGAGCCCCCTTGGTCACTTTGCTGGGAATTCTTCTTTCAACTGTCGGGTTGATTTTTCTTGCCCTGCTTGGAATGAAATATCCAGGCAGATCGATCGTGCAATATAGCGAAGAAATCATCGGAAAATGGCCGGCCCGGGTGATGAACTTATTTCTCGTTTTGTATGCGGCTCAGCTGACCGCGATCGGTTCCCGGGAATTCGGCGAGGTTGTCGTGACGTCGGTTCTGCAGAGAACCCCCATCGAAGTGACCGTCACTGTCATGCTGCTGCTGGCCGCGCTCTCTTCCCGCTGCGATCTTACGACCTTTGCCTATATTCATCATCTATATTTTCCCCTGATTATTTTTCCGGTTATTTTGATTGTTGCGCTCTCCCTTAAAAACTCTCACGTGCTGAACCTGATGCCAATCTGGGGAAACGAACCCGGCGGAATGCTTGCGGCAGGGGTGATCGTAGCCACTCTTTTTCAAGCGTATATCATCATTACGATTGTCATTCCGGGAATGCGCCGGCCGGATCGCGCCCTGTCGGCTTCTTTATGGGGAATGCTGATGGCCGGGGGGCTGTATCTGATGATCGTCATTGCTACGGTATCGGTTTTCGGGCCGGAGGAAATTAAAAATTTGCTCTGGCCCACTCTTGAGCTCGCCAAAACAACCTCGCT
>Ga0310822_100657_pt1 | contig 15690 bp, 14 predicted proteins | sample P4_ome_2_FD_201313 | JGI IMG/M metagenome (GOLD analysis project Ga0310822, IMG submission 201313) | Sorghum-adapted microbial communities from Joint BioEnergy Institute, Emeryville, California, United States - P4_Day56_Rep2 | ecosystem: Engineered > Bioreactor > SSF (Solid state fermentation) >... | reverse complement strand
TGCGAGAAGCTGCTTGCCAACACTGTCATCGAAGACTATCGCTTCGAGATTGTGGAGGGCTGAGCGATGCGTGTAGCCGTTATCGTATTTCCCGGTTCCAATGCTGACGTGGATTTGTACAATGCAGTGGAAGACGTGATGGGAGTGCCGGTCGACTACGTATGGCACGCAGAAAACGACTTGTCCCGCTACGATGTCATTTTGCTGCCGGGCGGCTTTTCCTACGGCGATTATCTGCGCTGCGGCGCCGTCGCCCGTTTTTCCCCGGTGATGGAGCAGGTCATCAAGGCGGCCGAGCAAGGCAAGCTGGTCATGGGCATCTGCAACGGCTTCCAGATTCTCACCGAAGCAGGGCTTCTGCCGGGAGCGCTGCTGAGAAACCGTTCGCTCAAATTCCGCTGCAAGCTGTCCGCGCTCCGCGTCGAGAACAATGACACCGCCTTTACCCGCGATTACGCGGCGGGTGAAGTCATCCAGATCCCGATCGCACACGGCGAGGGCAACTACTACTGTGACGAAGAAACACTGGAAAAACTGAAAGCCAACAATCAGATCGTGTTCCGCTATCACGGGGAAAACCCGAATGGCTCACTGGAGGATATCGCTGGCATCTGCAACGAAAAAGGCAACGTGCTGGGCATGATGCCCCATCCGGAGCGCGCTGTTCACGAATGGATGAGTTCTGCCAACGGACGGCGCATGTTTACCTCGATTCTACAGACATGGAGGGAACGAAACAGTGTCCAAGCTCACTCATAAAGAACCGACTGCCGAGCAAATTGCCGAAGAAAAGCTTTATCGCGAAATCGGTCTCACAGACGAAGAATACAAGAGCGTCGTCAACATTCTGGGACGCCAGCCCAACTGGACGGAAACAGGGCTCTACAGCGTGATGTGGTCGGAGCACTGCTCGTATAAAAACTCCCGCCCTGTCCTGCGCCGCTTCCCGACGACCGGCCCGCGCGTCCTGCAAGGACCGGGTGAAGGCGCCGGCATCGTCGACATCGGCGACAATCAGGCTGTCGTTTTCAAGATCGAAAGCCACAACCACCCTTCTGCCATCGAACCGTACCAGGGAGCGGCAACAGGAGTAGGCGGCATCATCCGCGATGTGTTCTCGATGGGAGCGCGTCCGGTCGCTTTGCTCAATTCGCTGCGCTTCGGGGAACTGACAACCCCGCGCGTCAAATACTTGTTTGAAAACGTAGTCGCCGGGATTGCCGGCTACGGCAACTGCATCGGGATTCCGACTGTAGGCGGCGAAGTCAACTTCGACCCTACGTATGAAGGAAACCCGCTCGTCAACGCAATGTGCGTCGGTCTGATCGACCACGACAAGATTCAAAAAGGGGTGGCCAGCGGCATCGGCAACCCGGTCATTTACGTGGGAGCGAGCACCGGCCGTGACGGCATTCACGGGGCTACCTTCGCTTCCGAGGAATTGAATGAAGAATCGGAGAAAAAGCGCCCCGCTGTGCAGGTAGGCGATCCGTTCATGGAAAAGCTGCTGCTCGAGGCATGCCTGGAGCTGATCGACACCGGAATCGTCGTCGGCATTCAGGATATGGGGGCGGCCGGCCTGACCTGCTCCAGCGCGGAGATGGCTTCCAAGGCGGGCAATGGAATCGAGATGAACCTCGATCTGGTGCCGCAGCGGGAGGCGGGCATGTCCGCGTATGAAATGATGCTGTCCGAATCCCAGGAGCGCATGCTCGTCGTCGTGGAAAAGGGCAAAGAAGCAGAGGCAATCGCTCTCTTTGACAAATGGGGATTGGCTTCTGCCGTCGTAGGAAAAGTGACGGATGACGGCCTGCTCAGACTGCTCCATCACGGCGAGGTGGTCGCAGAGGTGCCGGTGAAAACGCTGGCGGATGACGCTCCTGTGTACCATCGCCCTTCCAGGGTTCCCGCCTATTACGAGGCGAATGCCAAGGTGGACCCGGTGGCGGCGATCAGCGAGCCGAAGGATTTGAATGAAACGCTCAAGGCTTTGCTGGCCCAGCCGACGGTCGCGAGCAAAGCATGGGTTTATGAACAATACGATCACATCGTCCGGGCAGGCACAGCCGTCAAGCCAGGCTCCGACGCCGCTGTCGTGATGGTGCGCGGTACCCGCAAGGCGCTGGCGATGAGCACGGATTGCAACGGACGCTACGTGTATCTGGACCCGCAGGTGGGCGGTGCCATCGCCGTGGCGGAAGCGGCGCGCAACGTCGTTTGCTCTGGTGCCGAGCCGCTCGCGGTCACAGACTGCCTGAACTTCGGCAGCCCGGAAAAGCCGGAAGTGTTCTGGCAATTTGAAAAAGCCGTTGACGGCATGAGCGAAGCGTGCCTGGCGCTGAATTCGCCTGTCATCGGAGGAAACGTCTCCTTCTACAACGAGCGGAGCGGCGATGCGATCTACCCGACCCCGACGATCGGGATGGTGGGCCTGATCACGGATGTGGATCACATCACTACGCAGCATTTCAAGGCTGAGGGAGATGTCGTCATCCTGCTCGGCGAAACCTTTGCCGAGCTGGGCGGAAGCGAGTATCAAAAATATGCGACTGGCGCGATTTCCGGCCGTCCGCCTCAGCTGGACTTGAAAAAAGAGGCGGCTGTGCAGAAGCTGGTGCTGGACGCCATCCGCAACGGGCTGGTCAAATCGGCACACGACTTGTCGGAAGGCGGCCTCGGCGTGGCTCTTGCGGAAGCGTGCTTTGGCGAAAACATCGGCGCGACAGTTTCCCTGTCCTCTGATCTGAGAGCGGATGTGCTGTTGTTCAGCGAATCGCAGTCCCGCATCCTGATCAGTGTCGCCACGGAAAAGGCCGATGAGGTGCTGGCTCTGGCCGGCGAAATGGGCGTGCCTGCGCAGGCAATCGGACAGACTGGCGGAGAGCAACTGGTGGTGAACATCAACGGGGTCGAAGCTGTACACGCACCGCTGACAGCTTTGAAGGCCGCATGGAAGGATGCGATTCCATGTTTGATCGGGTAATCTGGGACAAACTGAACGAAGAATGCGGCGTTTTTGGCATCTACAACCACAAGGAAGCGTCCCCGCTGACGTATCTGGGGCTGCACGCCCTGCAGCATCGCGGTCAGGAGAGCGCAGGCATCTGCGCCTCCGATGGCGAGCGCTGGTACAAACACCGGGGGATGGGGCTGGTGGCGGAGGCGTTTGCCGGTGTGGATCTGCAAACCTTTCGCGGCAACATTGCCATCGGTCATACACGCTACACCACTGCGGGTTCGAGCAAGATCGAGAACGCGCAGCCGCTCTTTTTCCGCTACGCTCACGGCAGCATGGCTGTGGCTCACAACGGCAACCTGGTCAACGCTTCGGTTCTCAGAAAGGAGCTGGAGGCAAAAGGCTCGATCTTTCAGACGACCAGCGACACTGAGGTGATCGCGCACTTGATCGCCCGTTCCAAAAGCAGCGATTTGACCGAGGCTGTCCGCGAGGCGCTGCAGCATATCAAGGGAGCCTACGCACTTCTCGTCATGAATGAAAAACAGCTAATCATCGCGCTCGATCCCAACGGCCTGCGTCCGCTTTCGCTGGGGCGTCTCGGCGATGCGATTTGCGTGGCGTCGGAGACGTGCGCGTTTGACATCATCGGCGCAGAGTACTGGCGGGACGTTCAGCCGGGCGAATTGATCGTGGTCGACGAGGACGGCGTCCGCGAGTCCACATTTGCCGAAAACACCAAACGCTCGATCTGCACATTTGAATATATTTACTTTGCCCGTCCGGACAGCGACATCGACAGCATCAACGTCCACATGGCCCGCAAGCGTCTGGGGAAACAGCTCGCTCTCGAAGCGCCTGTGGAAGCCGACGTCGTGACCGGCGTTCCCGATTCGAGCATTTCTGCCGCAATCGGTTTCGCGGAGGCGACGGGAATTCCTTACGAGCTGGGCTTGATCAAAAACCGCTATGTGGGACGCACCTTTATCCAGCCGACCCAGGAGCTGCGCGAGCGCGGCGTGTACATGAAGCTGTCAGCCGTTCGCAAGGTGGTCGAAGGCAAGCGGGTGGTCATGATTGACGATTCGATTGTCCGCGGGACGACGAGCAGCAGGATCGTGCAAATGCTCCGAGACGCGGGGGCAAAGGAAGTCCACGTCCGCATCAGTTCGCCGCCGGTCATGAACTCCTGCTTTTACGGCATCGACACCTCGACGCGCGACGAGCTGATCGCTTCGTCCAAATCGGTGGAAGAAATCCGCCAATTCATTGGCGCCGATTCGCTCAGCTTTTTGACAATCGAAGGCATGATCGACGCGATCGGCCGCGAGGATGGCTCTCCCAACCGCGGTCACTGTCTGGCATGTTTCAACGGAGACTACCCGACAGAAGTGGAATACGAAGCGGCGCTGCCTGCAGATAAGTGCTGACAGGCAAGCTGCGTGTTTTTGCAAAGCGAACAACCAACCTCTACCGATGGAGGAGAAACCATGAGTGATGCATACAAGCAAGCGGGAGTAGATATAGAGGCGGGCAATCAGGCGGTCGAGCGCATGAAAAAGCACGTCAAACGGACATTCCGGCCGGAGGTGCTCACTGATCTGGGCGGGTTCGGCGCTCTGTTTCGTCTCGATACGACCAAATACAAAAAGCCGGTGCTCGTCTCGGGAACGGATGGAGTCGGCACCAAGCTGAAGCTGGCTTTTGCCATGGACAAACACGACACGATCGGGATCGACGCGGTGGCCATGTGCGTCAACGACGTAGTGGTGCAAGGAGCGGAACCGCTCTTTTTCCTCGACTATCTGGCGTGCGACAAGGTCGTTCCGGAGAAAATCGAAGCCATCGTCAAGGGGATTGCCGACGGCTGCGCCCAGGCAGGCTGCTCCCTGATCGGCGGCGAAACGGCGGAAATGCCAGGCATGTACGCGGAAGGCGAGTACGACATCGCCGGGTTTACGGTAGGCGTGGCTGACGAAGACAAGCTGATTACCGGCGCTTCGGTGAAGCCGGGCGACGTGCTGATCGGGCTGGCCGCAAGCGGAGTCCACAGCAACGGCTTTTCGCTTGTCCGCAAGGTTCTGCTGGCTGACCGCGGCCTTTCTCTGAGCGACCATATGGACGTCCTCGGCAAAACATTGGGCGAGGAGCTCTTGACTCCTACACGCATCTACGTAAAACAGATGTTGTCGCTGCTGGATGCGGTCGAGGTGAAAGCGATGGCCCACATCACCGGCGGCGGCTTTACGGAAAACATTCCGCGCGTATTGCCGGAAGGGACGCAGGCGGTCATCGACGTCGGGACGTGGCCGGTGCTGCCGATCTTTTCCCTGGTGCAGGAATCCGGGAATATTTCCTGGAGCGACATGTACCGCACTTTCAATATGGGGATCGGCATGATCGCGGTCGTCAAGCCGGAGGATGCCGAGCGGGCGATGGAGACGCTGAAGCAGTCGGGCGAGCAGCCGTACCGGATCGGCCATATCGCTGCCGGGGAACGAAAGGTCGTATACAACGGGGTGGCGTGGTGAAGCGGATAGCCGTCTTTGCATCTGGCAGCGGCTCCAATTTTGAAGCGGTCGTGCAAGCGGCAAAAAGCGGCCGTCTGGCGGGAGCCGAGATTGCCCTGCTCGTATGCGACAAACCGGGCGCCGGCGTTTTGGAACGGGCTGCTCGGCTTGGCGTAGATGCGTTTGTGTTCGATCCGAAAGCATATCCGGACAAGGCCGCTTTCGAGCGGGAAATCGTCGCCGAGCTGCAGAAGAGAGAAGTAGAGCTTGTCGTATTGGCCGGATATATGAGGCTGGTCGGAGATACGCTGCTTCAGGCATACGAGGGGCGCATGATCAACCTTCACCCGTCGCTGCTCCCCGCGTTTCCGGGCAAGGATGCCGTCGGCCAGGCACTCTCCTACGGGGTAAAGATAACGGGGATAACGGTGCATATGGTCGATGCCGGACTGGATACCGGTCCGATCATCGCGCAGACACCTGTAGAGGTGCTGGAGGATGACACAGCCGAGAGCCTGAGCGCCCGGATTCATCAGGTGGAGCATGGATTGCTCGTTGACGTCATCGACAAATTGCTCACAGGCCGGGTAAAAGTGGAAGGGCGTCATGTACGACAAGGAACGAAATAGTGTTTCACTGTACAGTACAATCTGAATAAAATGGGTGTCCCACAAGTCAGATCTGACAATGGGCACCCATTTTTGCGTTGCAGAAGGGGGAAGATGAAAGGGCAGGCTCTTATTCTATCACCATTTGCCACGGGCCCTTCAAGAGGTAAAAAGAGCAAACAAGAAGAAGCGGAATGTTCAGTCTTTCCGGTATAATCAAACAAAGTACCTGGAAGGAGAGGAATAACATGGATAAGGTCATACATAAAAGCGTAAAGCTATCTTGCGGCCCTGCGCAAGCCTTTCAATTCTTTACCGGGAGCGAGCATCTGGCCAGCTGGCTGACCAATGCGGCGGAGGTGGAGCCTGTGGCGGGAGGCAAATACGAGCTGTTCTGGGCACCGGACGATCGCGAAAACGACAGCACTATCGGCTGCAAGGTGCTGGCCATCGAGGAGAACAAACTGCTGGTCTTTGAATGGAAGGGGACAAGGCAGTTTGCCTCACTGATGAACGAAGCGCGTCCGCTCACCCATGTCGTCGTATCCTTCATTCCGGACGGAGAAGGAACCAACGTGCAGCTTGTGCATAACGGATGGGGCAGCACAGAAGAATGGGACGCTGCACGCGGCTGGTTTGAGCAGGCATGGAACATGGCGTTGGCCGGGCTTGAAAAGTACGCGAGTGCGCAGCCGGTCGCAAAGTGCTGTGAATAAAAAACGGCGATCCTCTCAGAACGGTTGGACCTATAAGCTGTCCCCCAAAAAAACCGAGCGTATAGACGCTCGTCAACAAAAACTTTTCGCATGCCCCGACATACAGTAAAGGGAAGGTGGAAATAAGGAGGGGCCAAATGAACGGGGACTTCGTAGCCGATCTGTTGGGGAAGCTGAGTAAACGAACGGGTCGGGAGTGGACGCTGACCGACATTATGAAGCTTGCGGAGAAACTCCCTAAAAACGGGAACGGAAATATTGAATCCGTCTTGAGTGAGCTGTCGGATATGGGACTTGATCTTTCGGACGAAACGAAAGACAAAGTCAGGCAGCAGGTAAAAGACGGCAAATCCCTTTCCGCGGATACAATCGGGGAGCTGATGACGACCAGTCAGAAGAAGGAATCGGGAGAAAAGAAAAAATCGTCCCCGAAGGGCAGCGGAAAAGTGAAAAACCTCTCTTTGGCGGAACGGATCAAAAAGATGCAAAGCCGCAAAAAGAAGCGGACATGACAGGATAAACGCTGTATCGATAACGAGAACAAAAAAGATACGCAGCCGACTGTGCCCCGGCACCGAAGGCTGCGTTTTGTTTTGTCCGAACAATCTTGATAAAAACGTACAATTATGTTTTAATGTATATGTAATGTTCGTGTTTTTACAACCTTTTTGAAAAAAGTCAGGAGGTTCTATTCGTGAGTGTGAAAAAAGCACTGATCAGCGTTTCGGACAAAACTGGGTTGGTACCTTTTGCGCGCCGCTTGGCTGCCGCTGGGGTCGAGATCATTTCTACCGGCGGGACAGCTTCTCTGCTCAAGGAAGCAGGCATCCCCGTCATTGGCATTTCAGATGTGACCGGTTTTCCAGAAATCATGGACGGACGCGTCAAGACGCTGCACCCGAATATTCATGGAGGTCTCTTGGCTGTTCGCGACAACGAGTCGCATCTTCAGCAGATGAAAGAACTGAACATCGACACGATTGATCTGGTCGTAGTCAATTTGTATCCATTTAAAGAAACGATTGCGAAACCCGGCGTTACTTATGCCGACGCAATTGAAAATATTGATATCGGCGGTCCGACGATGCTTCGCTCTGCCGCCAAAAACCACCAATTCGTCACAGTGGTTGTGGACGCAGCGGATTACGAGAAAGTGGCCGGAGAAATTGAAGCAGCGGGGGATACTACACGGGAAACACGCCGTCTATTGGCTGCCAAGGTATTCGGGCATACGGCCGCGTATGATGCCCTGATCGCGCGCTACCTAAACAATCAGGTGGGAGAAGCATTTCCGGAAAGCCTGACCGTGACGTATGAAAAGGTGCAGGATTTGCGCTACGGCGAAAATCCGCATCAGCGTGCAGCTTTCTATCAGGAACCGCTTGCGGGGCTGACTTCTGTCGCTGGCGCTGAGCAATTACATGGAAAAGAGCTTTCCTACAATAATATTAATGATGCGGATGCGGCTCTCGCTATCGCCCGTGAATTTACAGAGCCGGCAGTCGTCGCGATCAAGCACTCCAATCCGTGCGGTGTCGGCATTGGCGGCGATGTCCGCGAGGCGTATCAAAAAGCGTTTGAAGCCGACCCGGTTTCGATTTTCGGCGGGATCGTCGCTGCCAACCGGCCGATCGATAAAGAGACGGCCCTGTTGATGAAAGAAACCTTTTTGGAAATTATCCTCGCTCCCGATTTTACCGAGGAGGCATTGAATGTCCTGACTGAAAAGAAAAACCTGCGCCTCTTGCGCCTGCCGGATCTGGCGCCTGTCCAAAAAGATGCCGCTGTTCTCCGGGTAGCGCCGGTAGCGGGCGGAGCGCTGGTTCAGGATTACGATCTCAAGCAGCTCGCCGATGAGGAGATTCGCGTCGCTACCGACAGAGAGCCTACAGCCGAGGAGCTGGCGCAGTTGAAATTCGCCTGGAAGGTGGTCAAGCACGTCAAATCCAACGCGATCGTACTGGCCGCAGATAACATGACCATCGGGGTAGGAGCCGGTCAAATGAATCGAGTCGGTTCTGCCAAGATTGCCATCGAGCAGGCTGGTGAAAAAGCCCGCGGTTCCGTAATGGCTTCCGATGCTTTTTTCCCGATGCCCGATACCGTCGAGGCAGCGGCAAAAGCGGGAATTACGGCGATTATCCAACCAGGCGGCTCTGTACGGGACCAAGAATCGATTGATGCCTGCAACCGTTTTGGGATTGCCATGGTCTTTACTGGTGTGCGACACTTTAAGCATTAGAAGAGAGAGAATACAGGAGGGAATACGATGAACGTACTGGTAATCGGCAGCGGCGGCCGTGAACACGCCATTGTCTGGAAGCTGGCGCAAAGCTCCAAGGTGAAAAAGATTTTCTGTGCCCCTGGCAATGGAGGAACAGCCCTGCTGGCGAAGAACGTGCCGATTCCCGTTCATGATTTTGCCGCACTGGCACAGTTTGCCAAGGACGAAGGCATCGATTTGACGATTGTAGGCCCGGAGGACCCGCTGCTGGGAGGCATTGTCGACTTTTTCCTGGAGCGCAGCCTGCCGATCTACGGACCGACTGCCCAAGCTGCGAAAATCGAGGGAAGCAAATCGTTTGCCAAATATCTGATGAAGCGTTACAACATACCGACAGCGAAGTATGAATCCTTTATCGACTATGAGTCTGCACTTGCTTATGTGCGTGAGCAGGGAGCGCCGATTGTGGTAAAAGCGGATGGACTTGCCGCAGGCAAAGGGGTCGTGGTGGCGGAGACGCTGGAAGAAGCGGAGCGGGCGTTGTACAGCATCATGGAAGAGAACGCATTCGGCCAGGCAGGAGCCCGTGTGGTCATCGAAGAGTGCATGCGCGGAGAAGAACTGTCCCTCCTCTCCTTTGTCGATGGAGAGACGGTCAAGCCGATGATCACCTCCCAGGACCACAAGCGGGTGTTTGACAACGATCAAGGACCGAATACCGGGGGAATGGGCACCTATGCGCCGGTACCGCACATGTCAGCCAAGCTGGTAGATGAAATCGTGGCAAAAATCGTCCAGCCGATGGCATCCGGCATGGTGCGGGACGGCATTCCGTTTCGCGGCGTGCTGTACACCGGCTTGATGATCACTTCGGAGGGGCCGAAGGTTGTGGAATTCAACGCCCGCTTCGGCGATCCGGAGACGCAGGTCATTCTGCCGCTCCTCAAGACCGATCTGGTGGATATTTGCACGGCGACGGTCAACGGCGAACTGGCTTCCCTGGATGTTGAGTGGAAGCAGGAGAGTGCGGTCTGCGTCGTCATGGCTGCTCCCGGCTACCCCGGTGAGTACCCGAAGGGCTCGCTCATCACCGGACTGGAGCAGCAAGCAGAAGGCGTAGCCGTCTTTCATGCCGGCACCAAGCAAACGCCAGAGGGCACAGTCACGAGCGGCGGCCGCGTACTCGGCGTGACCAGCATCGGCAAAGACCTGGAGGAAGCGAGAGCGTCTGCCTACGAGGCGCCCACTACCGCACCGACATCGCTGCCAAGGCGCTGGGAAACCGGTAAGGTAAGGGCGTACGAGAAGCGAGAACGGGTCTGTTCGAATGGGCTTGACCTGCTTCCAAAAAGCTTGTGCAAAAGCAAACAAGCCTCCAATCCCGAGAAGCGGATTGAAGGCTTGTCTTGTTTTGTGATAGTCCGGCAAAAGCCAAAAGCCGTAGAGATGAAAATGGAGAAAACGCGAAAGGTCTTTGGGACACAACCCAGGCGGAATGGAAAAAGGGGAACACGCTTTCCCGACCCAACCAACGCTATTAAACCCCAATCTCCTCCCGGGAAGCCGCTGCCTTTGCCCGTCTCTCCAAAAGCTGAGACAGTAAATAAACGACGAGAAACAGCACCATGCACCCTGCAGACAGGCGGTACATCACTCCATAGCTGGATGCCGAAGCGACGGCTCCCAGCAGCATGGCCCCCAGCGCAATTCCCAAATCAATCGAATTGAGAAAAAGCCCGTTGGCCATCCCGCGCTTTGCCGGAGAGACCTGCTTGATCATCCAGGCCTGAATCGACGGCTGAATAATTCCGTAGCCGAGACCGTAAAATAAGGCGGCTGTCAGCAGCGTCGGGACAGAGGATGCTTGGGAGACCAGTACAAGCCCGATCACGGCCAGCAGGGCTCCGGGAGGAAGAACGGCCCAGTGCCCCTTTTTGTCAAATATTTTCCCTGAGACAGGCCGGATCAATACCATGGCAAAGGCGTTGCAAAGAAAAAACCAGCCGACGTTGTCGATATGAACCTCTTTTCCGAACAGCGCCAAAAAGCTGATCAGGCCTCCGTACGTGATGGAGAGCAAAAGATTTAAAAAGGCTGGAAGCCAAATGCCCCGGCCGGAAGCTCCACTGGTACCGCTGCCGGTTGGAAATGGCTGCTTGCTGATCTGTTGCTTGCTACTCGGAATCTGTGGCGTGCCGGTTTGATTCGCCTGCCCCTCTTTGTTTTCACGCATGGCATGGACCGGTGCCGCCGGCTGTATGATCCGCAGCATAGGGATGATGGCGATTACGAGCACAACAGCCGAAGCGGAAAGGGCGACAAACCCGAATTGTCCCAATATCCAAAGTCCGATCACGGGCGCAATCGACATCGCCAGACTGGACGAGAGGCCAAAGTACCCCATGCCTTCCCCCATCCGTTTGGGCGGGATGACATTGGACGCAAGAGTAGGAAAGGTCGTGCTCGTCATCCCGAATCCGACGCCGAATACAATACGCATGACAAGCAGAAAGGCGATTGTCCCTGCCCAAACGTAACCGGCTGTCGCAAGAATAACGATAGACAGTCCGAGCAGCAAAATCGTTTTGCTGTTTTTCGGTTGCAAAACCTTGCCAGTAAAAATCCGGGCGACCACAGCCGCAAAGGCAAACAGGCTAATCACCAGGCTCACCGTGAAATCACTCGCGCCGAATTGATCCTTTACATACGCCGGGAATGATGGCGTCATCATTTGCAAATTCAAAAACAACAGCAGGTTGCAAAGCGTCAGGAGGACAAACTTGCCCGTCCATAGCTTTTCATTTGTCTCTGGTTTCTCTTCCACCTATTCCACTCCTACTCCATGATGACTTGGTTGACATTGTTTTGAATGGTCAAAAGAGTGTCCTTCAACAGCTCAAGCCGTTCCGGGTCTATGCCTGCAAGCATTTCATCAATCGCTTGTTTCTCCAGAGGTATAGCCTGCTCGACAAACGATTTTCCTTTTTCGGTCAGATAGATTAAAAAAGCGCGCCGATCAGCAGGACTCACCTTTTTCTCGATCAATTCCTTCCGCAAAAGAACATCGAGTATCCGGGCAGTCGTCGGTTGATCCTTGGCTGTGCGGATGGCGATCTCCTTCTGGTTGATGCCGTCCTGCTCGCACAGCCTGAGCAACACAGCCAGCTGTTCCGGTGTAATATCCAGCTCCTTGAGGCGGATGGTGACAAGATGGCTCACCCGCCGATAAGTGATACCGAGAAGAAATCCGATTGATTGATAGTGAGGCGTAGAAACCATGAGGGACAGCTCCTATCCAAAATGATTGTCATAACAATTATATGTATAACATATTTTCTTGTAAACCAAAATTAACAAAAGGAGATACGCCTGTTATTGGCGGTATCTCCCTTTGTTTTTGCGCGTGTTGTAAAAAAAGTATCCCATCGCCGCCACGCAGGCTATGATGATGGCGATGACAAACACATTGTGGGAAAACCATTCGTACAGGGGAGGGCCGACAATCGTCATAAAGCAGTCCTCCTCTTATGAATAGGTAGGGTACAGATGCTCGTCCCGACTGTACCGTTCCGAAGGTTTTTTCTCCAGATCGCTGTCTTCGTCTTCCATGAACTGATCGGCTGTCGGATAGGTGACGTGTTCTCGCAGGGCTGCTTCCAGTTGTTTATCCTCCTGGGACAGCTCCCTTGTGGCAGTGGCTGCCCCTTTCTCAGGCGACATCCCGGCTGCCATCGCTTGAGACATCTCGGAGGTCATGGCCGCATTCTCGCCTTGCTTGCCGCCTCCCTTTGACCCCGTCATTTGCCGCATGGCTGCGCGGACGCCGGCTTCGGTCATTTTTCCGACAATCTTGTTCATTCCCTTTTTGGTCACCGTATCGGTATTCATCGCATACAGCATCGGACAAAATCGGGTCGCACCCTCCGCTACCTTCATGGCCGACATGGTCATGAGCAGCCAGGGGGTACGATAGGGGCGACGGCTCATTTTGCCGACCCCGTATGCAAGTCCAACAAGTCCGGCAGTGATGCGAATCATGGCATCTACAGTTCCGACGTTCCTTCGCATGTGGATTCCTCCTGTCCAACTTGTATCTACCGGTTAGTGTGTGCGGGTCTTGGGAAAACAGCCAAGGAAAATGTTTCTAAGATGGCGAAGCTTTAAGGTAACAAGAAGGGCATCAGAATGATTTTCAGAAATGACTGAAATCGTTTTTAAAGGGAAACAGGAGGGATATTCATGCGAGTTCGTTCGATAGATGAGGCTGCTCATCGAAAGCTTCTGCGGGTGGCAAGAAGGGAAGAGCCGGCAGATATGTGGATCAGGGGAGCAAAAGTATTGCATGTCTATACAAAGGAATGGCGGGAGGTCCACATAGCCGTTTCCGGCGAGAGGATTGCGTATGTCGGGGAAAAAGAGCCGGTGACTTGCGAGGGGACGACGATTGTGGAGGCCGATGGCAAGTGCGCTGTTCCCGGATACATTGAACCTCATGCGCATCCCTTTCAATGGTACAATCCGTTCACGATGGCGGATTTTGCTTTGGCGCGCGGGACGACGACGTTGATATCGGACTCTTTGATGCTTATGACGCTGCCTTTTGCGCAAGTGGCTGACATCATGGAAAAACTGGCGGAGCATCCCGTAAAGCAATTTTTCTGGGCAAGGCTTGATCCCCAGATGAGACGCACAATGGCATCGCCGCCGTTCGACAGAGAAGGCATCGACCGGATGCTGGAGCACCCCCGTGTCATTCAGGGCGGAGAGTTGACCGACTGGCAAGGCGTATTGGCCGAGGATGAAACCTTGCTGTACGGCATCAAGCGAGCACTGGATGTGGGCAAGCGAATGGAGGGGCATCACCCCGGCGCCTCTGTGCAAACGCTGAATGCGGCAGCGGCTCTGGGCATTACTGCCTGCCATGAAAGCATTACGGCCGAGGATGTGCTGGAGCGGCTGCGAGTGGGGATGTACGCGACCCTCCGCCATTCATCGATTCGCCCCGACCTGCCGACTTTGGTGCAAGGGTTGCTGGAAGCAGGGATTCCCTGGTCATCCCGGATGATGCTGACCTCAGACGGCAGCACGCCGCCGATGTACCGTCATGGCTTGATGGATTATACGATCCGCCTGGCGATTGAAGCAGGCATGCCGCCAGTCGAAGCGTATGCGATGGCCTCGCTCAATCCGGCCGTCTACTACGGGATCGACAGCGAAGTGGGCGGCATAGCTCCCGGACGGCTGGCCGATATTCTGCTTCTGACGCAACCCGGGGAGCCGACGCCGGAAGCGGTCATCGCAAACGGACAGCTCTCGGGGAAAGATGGAAAGCTGCTCGTCCCGACGGTCCAGCCAGTATGGACAGACTACGATTTTCCGTCCGTCTCCCGGGAAATGAAGGAAATGCAGGTGAAAACAGAATGGTTCCGCATGAAGGACAAAGGAGTGCCGGTCCCTGTCATTTGCATGCTGAACGCAGTCATCACCAAAATGGAGCAAGCGAGCTTGCCCGTGGATACGCAGGGATATGTTTCGCTGGAAAACGACCCGGAGCTCGCGCTGCTCTGTCTGATTAACCCTGTGCAAAAACGTTTGACCCGGGCAGTCGTCAGGGGATATGGCAGGGATCTAAAGGGGCTGGCCAGCACCTATACGGCATCGAGCGATTGGCTGGTGATAGGACGTTGTGCCCAGTCTATGGCGCAGGCGCTGCAGAGGGTCATGGAAATGGACGGCGGGGTAGCCATGTACGAAAAAGGAAAGGCAGTCTTGGAATGCCCGCTTCCGCTGGGAGGCAAGTTCTCCCCCGCACCGATGGAGGAAGTGATTGACATGGCTGAGAGGTTTACGGGATTGATCCGGGAAAAAGGCCACGAGCATCTGGACCCGCTCTATTCCCTGCTGTTCTTTACGGCTACTCATCTGCCGTATGTGCGGATAACAGCAGAAGGAATCGTGGAGGTAAAGTCGGGGAAGATCCTCGTTCCTTCTGAGTTCTTGTAATGGAAAATACTTACATTCTTTAATGTGACATAGCATTGATATATTCTTTCCTCGCTTGCTTTTTACGATTATGTATTGGAATTATATGTAGCGTAAAAAAATAATTTTTTCTCTTGTAAATTTTCTAATTTCTTTTAAAATGAAAAAGAATCAAGCTGCGTCAATGATATAGGCTGATTGATCCGGTGTTTACATAGGTTCAAACTGGCAGATCAGACAGCTTGATTGATGATGAAGAAAACATAAAGAGAAATAAAAGGGGGATTCAATTGGCATGAAGGGAGATACCGGTAATTCCAGGTAGCGAGCTTACTGAATCTTTTGATATGATAGTGGTAGCTGATTTTTCAGTCAAATGACACTATTTTGCGGATAGAAGCAGGCCATTCGTAATAGGCGAAAAGAAAGGCGACTGTTGCGCAAATGGACAAGATTCGCTTTCGGACTGTATTGGTTCATAGGGCGCGAGGAAACAGCATCATAGACGCATCTGACGAGCCTCATTCAGCAAAAGGGGCGGCACATTCCGTGCGGTCCCTCTTTATTGGCGTTGTCGCATGCAAAAAATTGAAATTCACCACAAGTTTACGAAGGAATGAGGGATGGGAAGCATGCTGCTCAACATTTTGCCTCAGGTGTTGGTTGACGGGTTGACACTGGGATTCATGTACGC
>Ga0310822_100651_pt1 | contig 15808 bp, 15 predicted proteins | sample P4_ome_2_FD_201313 | JGI IMG/M metagenome (GOLD analysis project Ga0310822, IMG submission 201313) | Sorghum-adapted microbial communities from Joint BioEnergy Institute, Emeryville, California, United States - P4_Day56_Rep2 | ecosystem: Engineered > Bioreactor > SSF (Solid state fermentation) >... | reverse complement strand
ACGATTGACCTCAACCGGCTCCAAAGGGCGGAAGACCGGCCCGCCCATCTCGGACAGCGCTTTCAAAAATTGCGAATGATCCCAATTCCGGTAATGGTAAATCCGGTCAAAAAACAAATCGGGATCATAGGTGCCGCTGGCCGCGTACAGCTGCGGCACCGCCGGATGGTTATAATACAGCACAATGTCGTGAATGAACCGGTTGGCAGAACGGTACTTGCCCAGCTCTTCCACGGCTTTCAGCGATCCGTAACCCCCGTCACTGACCATAAACGGCGTCAGCATCGAATTGTCCGCAATTTGCTGGGCTGTCTGCATGAGCTCACCCATCCTCTGATCCACCGCATCCCGGACCTGGGAAAGCGCTGTGAGCGTGGATGTCTCCACTTCCTTGCGCAGAGTATGGAAGAAGGTTTCGTAGACTACGCCGCTGACAAGCGTCAGCAGGGTGACGACAACCAGAATATAGGAAACCAAATAGTTGCAGAAACGCTGGCTTCGTATCATATTCTTTAATCGCTCCCCCACGCGATTGATTTTCCGCCATCCGCAAACCCGGATGGTAGCAGCGCTCGCTTTAAAGAAGCGGGAAACCGGGCAGACCATTCATTCCCGGAGGGAACCGTCCGCCGGCAACAGACTGATCAGTGCTGTTTATACCGATTATAGGCATCTGTGTAGATTTTCATATATTCGTCCAGTCCCATTTTTTTGAAAGTGGCGACATATTGATCCCACTCATCGAAGGATGCTTTGCCGGATACGAATTTGGCCTGCATTTCGTTGACATAGCTGTTGATATCGGCCTCAAGTGCGGCAATTCTTTCGCTTTCCTCAGGGGTGTAACTAAAGGACGGCCATATCTCCTTGGGGAAAAATTTGGAAAATTTCTCCGCCGCTTCCACCGATTCAGGAAGCCCTTCCGCGCCCTTGAAATATTTCTGCCTCACGATATTCGGATAACCGCCGCCGGGCCAGACTACATATTTTACCAGCGCCTGCTCAAACGTCAAGCCCTTGGGGTTGTTCGTAATCTCATCCGTATACTTCACCTCGCCGTTCGGCAGCTCCTCATAAGATTGGCCTTTGAAGCCCATGAAGAACATCTTGCTGCCCTCGTCGCTGTACAAATAATCGATCCAGCGCATCGTCGCTTCGGGATGCTTGTTCTTGTCGGTAATCACGAAGGCGCCCGCAGAAGCGAGCGGGGAACCGACCGCCGAATAAATTTTGTCGCCGTGCGGACCGGTCAGGGCTGACTGGCCGATATATCCCTTCTGGTTCATTAGCGTGTACGGGCTGGTCGTAATCATCGTTCCGTAGATTCCCTGGGCTCCCTTGGCCAGGAACTGGTTGGTCTCCAGCGTGAAGATATCCTGGTTGATCAGTCCTTCCTCGTACAGCTTGTGCACATATTGAAGCACTTCCTTGTACCGCGGACTTGCCGGAATAAACCGCAGCTTGCCGTTTTCCGGGTCGACATCGACATTGGGATGCTTGCCCCCGCGGTTGCCGAGCCCCCAGGCTCCTTTCAGATTATTGATCAGGCCGGCTATGCCCATGCTGGCATGCGGAATCTCATCGGCCTGGCCGTTTCCGTTCGGATCCTTTTCTTTGAAAGCCTTCAGCATATTGTAGAAATCGTCCGTAGTCTGGGGCTCGGACAACCCCAGCTTGTCAAGCCATTCCTTGCGGATCCACATCTTGCCGCCGGCCAGAACTGATGTGAAATTGGGATCCAGAATCATCGGCAGGGAATAAATGTTGCCATCGGGCATGGTCAGCCCCTTGCGCACGTCGGGATACTGGTCCAGCAGCTTCTTGATATTGGGCGCGTATTTGTCGATCAGGTCGTTCAGCCTGATGAAAACCCCCTGCTTTCCGTACTTGATCAGATCGGCATTGGGAATGGATGCGGTAAAAAACGCATCGGGATAATCGCCCCCTGCCAGCATGATATTGCGCTTTTCCGTAAGGCTGGATGTCGGAATCATCTCCCAGTCGACATGGATATTGGTCATTTTTTCATATTCCTGCCAGATCATCACGTTATTCCAATCGGGAGCGGTCGTCGGCGCTTTGCCGGCCACCATCTTCAGGGTAACCGGCTGCTTGGTGATCGGCATCCCGCTCGTGTTCATGTTGATTTCGGCGGCGCTTTCCTTGCTTCCGCCGCCGGCCGGGGCATCATCCCCGCAACCGGCGATTAGCGTACCGGTCAGAACGAACGCCATCGGCCCTGCCATCCATTTTCTTCTCTTCATCCCCTTTTTCCTCCTTCAACTTGATCTTTTCGGGACGAAGCCCGGGTCAGCCCTTAAGGGCTCCAATCGTAATCCCTTTGACAAAATAACGCTGCAGGAACGGATACAGCAGAAAGATCGGCAGATTCGCCACAATGACGACGGCATACTTGATCGATTCGGCCTCCATGATGCTCTTCGCCAGCGACTCCTCACTGACCTGAACCATGTCGCTCATCTGGCTCTGAATCAGGATTTCGCGCAAAATCAGCTGCAGAGGGTACTTGCTGCGGTCCGTCAGATAGATCAGCGCATTGAAAAAAGCGTTCCAATGCCCGACACTGTAAAACAAGGTCATTACGGCCAGAATCGGCATGGAGAGCGGCAGGACGATCCGCAGCAGGATCGTCATATTGGAGCCCCCATCCATTTCCGCCGCCTCCTCAAGCTCCCGCGGGATGCTTTGCTGGAAAAACGTCCGCATGATGACGATATTCCAGACTGCGACCGCCCCGGGAATAATCATGGCCCAGAAGGTGTTGATCATGCCCAGCTTCTTGATCAGCAAATACGTCGGAATCAGCCCGCCGCTGAAAAACATCGTGAAGACAAAGAACGCCGTAACCACGCCGCGTCCATACAAATCCCGGCGGGAAAGCGGGTAGGCGGCCATGACGGTCAGCAGCAGGTTGAGTGCGGTACCGGCAAGGGTGTAGAGAATTGTGTTAATGTACCCGCGCAGAATGTCCCCGTTATGGAAAACTTTCTCGTATCCGCGGAGGGTAAGTCCTTCCGGCCAGAGCCAGACTTGCCCGCTGACCACCTTCTGCGGGTCGCTGATCGAAGCGCTGAGCACGAAAACAAGCGGGTAAAGCACGGCTGCCAGGATGATCAGCAGTACAAAGGTGTTCAAATAATCAAACACCCGCTCCCCTGCAGTCTGGTTTCTCTTTTTCACCATAGGCTTGTCTCCCCCGTTTTTCGTGCAATCGTATTGACCACAGCCAGCAGGATGAAATTGACTACCGAATTGAACAGGCCGACCGCGGAGGAAAAACTGTACTCCGCGCCGAGAATCCCGCTGCGGTAAACGTAAGTGGCGATAACATCGGAGCTTTCCATATTCAGAGAATTCTGCATGAGAAACACCTTCTCGAAGCCGACGGCCAGTACGGATCCCGTGCTCAGGATCAACAGAATGACGATTGTGGGCAGGATGCCCGGCAGATTGATATGCCAGATGCGCTGCAGCCGGCCGGCTCCGTCCACCCGGGCCGCTTCATGCAGTTGCGGGTCGATGGAGGTGAGCGCAGCGAGATAAATGATCGACCCCCAGCCCATCTGCTGCCATACGCCGGAAAAGACATAAATGGTCTTGAACCACCCGGGCTCCGTCATGAAGGCAATCGGCTTGCCGCCGAGCCGTTCAAGAAAGTGGTTGACAATGCCGGATTCGGGAGACAGGAAGATGACCAGCATTCCGACCAAGACGACGGTGGACAGGAAGTGAGGAGCGTAGGTGACGGTCTGGACCGTGCGTTTGAACCATTTCACCCGGACTTCATTGAGCAGCAAGGCAAGCAGAATCGGAAACGGAAAGCCGACGACGAGCTCGTACACCCCAATGCCCAGCGTATTCTTGATCAGTCTCCAGAAGTAGTAGCCGTGAAAAAAACGTTCGAAATGCTTGAATCCGACCCAGGGGCTTCCCGTGATTCCTTTCGTAGCGATAAAGTCCTTGAAAGCAATCTGCACCCCATACATGGGAATATAATGGAAAATAACAAAATAGACGACGACCGGAAACAGCAGCAGGTACAGCTGCCAATATTTCCGGAAGGACTTTGCCGCGCGGGACTCCCACCATTTCGCCGTCCGGATCCGGGCTGACGGAAGAGGGGACAGCGGTTTCAACACGGCCTTCACCTCCCTGGCGATTCTTGGGCATATTGCCGCCCTGCTTCCACCATAAAATAAACCGGGACACAATTCCATCTGCATTCCTTTCCGCGGTCTGCAATTCTTTACAATGGCTTGAAAGACAAGGCTTCCGGAGGCCCCGAGGCTGCCCGCGCGCAAAAAAACACCCCGGCAGATATCCATGGCGATACCTGCCGGGGTGAACATTCCGATTGTTTAGTGGTGTTCTTCGTCCGCGGATGCGGGAGGATTTTTTTGCAGAGCGGCCACTTCCTTTTCCAGCGCCGGATCTGTAATCACGATGTCCAGATCGTAAAATTCGAACGGCTGGCTGGAATATCGCTCCAGCCTGGCCAGATATTCGCGGCACTCTTCCAGAAGACGGCCAAGATCAATGCCCCAGGTCGCAGCCGGATAGGGCGACAGCTTGTCGATCGCCGCCGTCATCAGCTTGACCGCGCCGGAGCGGTTGCCGCCTCGGAAGTGATAAAGGCTGACCGCCACCTGCAGCAGTCCCTGGCAGAACGGGCTGCGCCCCTGTTCCATCCACAGTTCCTCCATAACCTCGTGGCATTCGAAATAATCCCGGGTTACATTAAAGAAATACAGAAATTCCACATAGAGCCGGTCGTAGGGCATTATGGCTGATCACCTTTCTTCGCCCGCTGGATCGCTCCCTCGATTTCGTCCGACAGCTGCTTGAGGCCCCAGGTGTCTTCCTTTTCCCACAGCTCGTTGAACCGGCGCTGGAACTGCGCGGCTTCACGCACGCGGCGGTAGAAGTAAAGCTCCTGTATGTCGTTGAGCAGCGACGAAATCAGGTAGGAGCTGTTCTCGAACATTTTTTGCGATTCGACGATCTCTTCGCGGATGCTGGACATCTCCTTGTCCAGGAGATAAGCCGCCTCGGACGCCCGGCTGAGACGCTGGCCGATTTCCTCCGGCAGGCTTCCGCGGTATTTGTAATTCAGCGAGTGCTCAATGGTGGCCCAGAAATTCATCGCCAGCGTGCGGATCTGGATTTCCGCCAGCACCCGTTTCATTCCCAGGGCAGTCTGCACCGGATATTCAATGATCAGGTGGTAGCTGCGGTATCCGCTCGGCTTGAAATTCGTGATATAGTCCTTCTCGTAGACGACCTTCATGTCTTCCCTGGCACGGATCAGCTCCGCCAGACGGGCGATGTCTTCCATAAACTGGCACATGATGCGGATTCCCGCGATATCCTCTATGCCGGTTTCCAGCTGGTCCAGCGGAACATTGAGGCGTTTGGCCTTGTCCAATATGCTGGAGATCTTCTTGACGCGCCCGGTCACAAATTCGATCGGCGCATATTCCTCGCGGGTTTTCAGTTCCAACCGTAACGTTTTGAATTTGATCTTCAATTCTTCAACCGCCTGACCGTAGGGAAGAAGAAATTTACGCCAGTCCCTTCCGTCCATTCGCATTCCTCCCATCTTTAACGTAGGCGGCAATCTGCTCCGACAGCCTGGCTGATGTGCGTAAACCCGTCTCTGGCGAGCAGCTTGCGCAATCCCTTCTGCAATTCCCGGTTGATCAAGGGGCCTTTATAGATCAGGGCGGTATAGATTTCGACCAGACTGGCCCCGGCCCGTATTTTCTCATATGCATCCTCGGCGGAAAAAATGCCCCCGCAGCCGATGATCGGAAGGGCGCCTTCGGTATGGCGGTAGATGGCCCGAATGACTTCCGTGGCCTGCTTCCGCAGAGGCCTTCCGCTGAGCCCGCCGGTTTCCCCGGCGAACGGGCTGCGCAGTCCGCCGCGGCTGATCGTCGTATTGGTGGCAATGACGCCCGATACTCCGCTTTCCAGAAGCGTGTCCATAATCAGGCCGATTTCTTCCGCCGTTATATCCGGCGCGATCTTCACCAGCACCGGCTTGCCGCTGCCGCCGCGCTGCCGCTGCTGCAGCTGCATCTCTTCGCGGACCGCTCCGAGCAGCCGCCGCAGATCGTCTCCGTACTGCAGCTTCCGCAAATCCGGCGTATTCGGCGAACTGATGTTGATGACGAAAAAATCCCCGTAATCGTACAGTTTCCGGATGCAGGACCGGTAATCCTCCTCGGCCTTCTCATTGGGCGTTGTCTTGTTCTTTCCCACATTGACCGCTACGGGAATTTTATGATGGCCGGCCTTTTGCAGATTGCGGGCCATCTCTTCAATCCCGACATTGTTGAACCCCATCCGGTTGATCAGCGCTTCGTCCTCCGGAAGCCGGAACAGCCGGGGCAGCTCATTGCCGGGCTGGGGCTTCGGAGTGACGGTCCCGACTTCCATAAACCCGAATCCGATCGAGGAAAATCCCGGGACCGCTTCGGCGTTCTTATCCAGGCCCGCAGCCAGTCCGACCGGCGATTTGAACCTCAGTCCCAGCAGGTCGACCGCAAGCTCCGGGCACTCTTCCACTCCGTACAAGGCTTCGAGCAGCGAAGGAAGTCCCGGCCAACGACCCGCCCGGCCCAGCCACCCGATCGTCAGATGGTGGGCATGTTCCGCCGTCATTCGGAACAAGAGCGGCTTGACGATATGTTCGTACAGCATTTCCACTACGCAACTCCGTTCTGAATGAGATCCACTAACAGACAGTTTAGCGTTTCTTTCCGGAAAAAGAAAGAGGGCGAAAGCGTTGACAGCCAGAAGCCCGGGATCCCATAATAGGTAATAAAAAAACAGTTCCGGAAAGGCGGCTTCCCATGCGCAAACAAAAACCGACCTATCTCAACCGCAAATCCAGGGATGAAATCAACAAAAAAGCCATCCTGTGGACGGCCGTCTCCGCGGCCGTCGTGGTAGCCGCCATGGCGCTGCTTCTGATCTTCAACCCTTGACGCCGGGCAAATGTGCACCAGCCGGGGGAATTCGCCCGCGGCGGGCCCGGCCCGTGTGAATGCCGCGGACGACCTGGTCAAACCGGCTTATCCCAGCCAATGATAAATCACATCAGGGGTCTCCTCCGCCGCCATCGCGGGCAGCCGGAACCGTTTTCCTTCGAATGCGGGAACGGCGGGGATGTCTCCCCGGCCGATGTACACGGCAGTGCCGGTCGGAATCAGATCGAACAATTCCTCGAGATCCTCCTCCCGCATGCGTATGCAGCCCTGCGAATCGTCCCGGCCAATGCTCTCCGGCTTGTCGGTACCGTGAATGGCATACGCGGAATCGGACAGGACCATTCCCCTCGTTCCGTATTCTCCCTCTCTCGGCCCCCGCGGATTGCGGACTTTCTTCGATACGGCAAACCCGCCCTCGGGCGTGCGCCCGCCGCCCAATCCTACCGGATAGACACGAAGGATCACGTCGCCGCTGACGACCGCAAGGCGGTGCGAATCCTTGTCCACCCGGATCCCGAGCGGCGCGGCCAGCAGCTCCCGCGGCGCGGCCGCGTCCAAACCCGCCGGGGCTTCGCCGGAGGGCAGCGCCGATGCGGCGCCGCCGGTTTCCGCCGGAGCGTCCGATCCGGGCGCCCGCCGCTCCGCTTCCGCGAACAGCGCCTCCATCAGCGGCGTATACCCGGACAGCACGTTGTCCGGGTACGGTCGAATCAGCGCGTCGATCTTGTCCGGCAGCGCGCCGTACCGCTGGCGGTAGGCGGCCATCGCCGAGCGCAGCACCGCCATCGCCTCCTCGCGCTGCTGCCGGGACGCGATGGCCTCCGCCGCCGGCCGCGGGTCGCCTGGCCGGCAGCCGCAGAGCGCCTCGTCGTAGTAGCGCACGACGGCCTGCCCGCCTGCGCGCCCGACAGATGCGAGCGGCCGCGGCGCCGGCCGCCACAGCCGCCAGCGGCCGTCTTCGCTGCGCGCGGGCGCGGCGATGACCGCGAAAGCCTCGCGCGCCGCCGGCAGGAGCGCCGCCGCCAGCCCTGCGGCAAGGGCGGCCCGCCCGCTGCCGCTCAGGTAATAGACGGCTGCGGGTGTTTCCGGCGGCGCGTATGCGGGGGCATCCGCGGACGGCGCGGCTTCGCGTGAACCGCCGCCGGGGGGCGCGAGCGCGAGCAGCAGCAGCAGGCAGGCGGCGGCCAGCGCGCGCAGCCTGCGGGCGCGGCGCCCTGCGGAGGGCTGCCCCGCCAAAGAAGGCGCAGCCGGGAAGGGCTTCTGCTCGAAAGCCTCGTAAACCTCGCCCGCCCGAAGAAAGCAGTACGCCGCCTTGGCAGGTTCCCCGCGCGCCTGGTACTCCTTTCCGAGCAAATACCAGGCCATCCGGTTGCCGGGATGGGAACGCACATACGATTTCAGGAGGAGCTTGTCCTCATCCCGCGGAAACTGTCCCGATACGTCCTTGTTGGTTTCCTCTTCCCTGCTCACATGCTTTCCTCCCCTATGCCTTTTTCCACCCATCGTTCCGATGGCGCCGGCAACAAAAGTATCGGCGCGGCTCCGCATCGTTTTAACAGCAGGATGGAAAAGGCAAAAAGACCCGCAGGAAAGGAACAGCCCCTTCCGGCAGGTCCGGGTAAATCCATCAGAAAATCCGATGATGCCTTCTATAAGAACGGGCTTGCAGCCTCAGGCGTGAAAAGGCTCGTCCGCCACTTTGATCGAATCCGTCGGGCAACCGTCCTGCGCATCCTGCAGGTCGTTGTAAAGTTCCTCCGGAATCTCGGTAATTCCGCGGTTGTTATCTCCCCCGTAGATCACTTCCGCAAGGCCCTCGTCATCGTAATCATAGATGTCGGGCGCCGTCGCTCCGCAGGCGCCGCAGGCGATGCAGGTGTCCTTGTCCACCCAGGTGAATTTTGCCATAATTTCATGTTCCCCCTCGACATGAGCTCAACCCACAATATAATACAAAAGCCGGCAAAGTTCAAATGGAAGGAAAATCCGCCGCCCGCGCCACGCAAGCGGTAATGCGGGGCTGCCGATGACAGATCCCGGGCTGTCATTCTTGAAGGGAATCTCCCTGTTTCATCCCTTTCAGGTGGTCCAGCTGAAGCGATGTTCCGCGCATTTTGTGGTTGCGGATCAGGGTGGACGGATCGTCCCCCAGCATGCCCGCCGTCAGAATTGCATCTTCTCCGAATTTATCGCGGATCCGGTCCATCGCCCGGCTCAGTTCTTGCTTCCGGGGCTGTTCCTTGTAGCTGAAGAGGTCCAGCTGCACCGCCGCCGATGCTTTCGGCTCCAGATTTTGCAGGGTAATGCCGAGGAGCCGGACAGGTACCCCGGCAGACCACTCCCGCTCAAACAACCGGCACGCTTCTTTGTATACCTCATCCGCCCATTCGGTCGGAACAGCCAATCTGGAGGCCCGGGTGATCGTCCGCATCTGAGGATCCCGGATCGTAATCTGCACGGTATGGGCAAGCATGCCATGCCTTCGCAGACGCCGGCAGGTCTGGTCCGCGAGATTGAGAAACACCCGGCGGATGTCGGACAATCGGGTATAGTCCTGCGGCAGTGTCGTGGTATGGCCGATGGATTTGTTCGGCTCCCGTTCCGGCTGTACCGGAGAATCGTCCCTGCCGTTCGCCGCCCGCTTCAGCGCCGGGCCCATCGCCCCGAATGCCTGCAACAAGGCGGATTCATCGGCCGCGGCCAGCTGCCCGATCGTACGGATATTCAGCTTCCGCAGCTTCTCTGCCGTCCGCGTGCCGATTCCGTACAGCTCCGCGCAGGGCTTGTCCCAGAGTTTCCGCGGCACGTCGCGGATTCGCAGTACGGTCAAACCATTCGGCTTCTTCATATCCGAGGCCATCTTGGCGAGCAGCTTGTTGGGAGCGATACCGATCGAGCAGGGAAGCCCCAGCTCCGCCCGGATTCGGCTCTGGATGGTCCCGGCGATTTCCAGCGGGGTTCCGAATTGTCCGGAGCCGGTAATATCGACATAGCATTCGTCGATGGACATCGCCTCCACCAGCGGCGAATAGGAATAGGCAATGTTCATAAAGCGTTTGGAAAACGACCGGTACAAATCGAAGTCGGGTGGAATTACGATCAGCTCCGGACATACCCTTAACGCCTGTCTTACCTGCATTCCCGTACGAACCCCCCGTGCCCGGGCCGGATAGGACGAAGTCACAACAATCCCTTTGCGCAGCTCGACGCTGCCGGCTACGGCCAGCGGCTTGCCCCGATACCGCTCCGGTTCCACTGCCTCGTGTACGGAGCAGTAAAAGGCGTTCAGGTCAATGTGCAGAATGACCCTTCCTTTTTTGGCAGGCCGCCCGTATTCGGGTCCCGAATCTGATAAAACCGGCATGGCATTTTGACCTCCCGAACTGTTCCGGATAAGTTCAGCATACACGGGCATGCGCGGCTAATCAACGGGGGATCCGCGAAAACCGCGGGCGTGCGGCCATTTTCACAAAAATCCTTATACGCGGGGGGAAGTTGTGCTATAATTACTTATTATTGTTTATTGGACCGGAAGCGTTCATCGGCCAGGACCGGACGCTTTTTTCACGTCCCGACTCCGTACCCGGGATGCTTGGAGCGAATGGGTTGGGGCGGAGCTTTCGTATCAGGCTTTTGTAGTTGCGCTGTTCGGGGGAAGAACAGCCGGAATAGGGGGACTTGCCATGACAGACACCGTAAAAATTTTCGATACCACGCTGAGGGACGGAACCCAGGGAGAAGGGATCAGTCTTTCTGTCGAAGACAAATTGAAGATCGCCCGCAAGCTTGATGATCTGGGCGTGCATTATATTGAAGGCGGGAATCCCGGCAGCAACGGCAAGGATATCGAGTTTTTCAACCGTGCCCGCGAACTGCGGCTAAAGCACGCCAAGCTGGTGGCTTTCGGCAGCACACGCCGCAAGAATTCCAGCGCAGCATCGGATGCCAGCCTGAACAATATTATCGCTTCCGGAGTTCCGGCGGCTACGCTGGTCGGGAAATCATGGGATTTCCACGTGACCACCGCGCTGCAGACAACGCTTGAGGAAAATTTGTCCATGATCTACGATTCCGTCAAATATCTGAAGGATCATGGCCTGGAAGTGCTGTTTGACGCCGAACATTTCTTTGACGGGTTCAAGAACAACCGGGACTATACGCTTGAATGCATCCGCAAAGCGGAGGAGGCCGGCGCCGATTGGATCATTCTCTGCGATACGAACGGAGGCTCGCTTCCCGACGAAATTCGCCGGATTGTGCAGGAGGTTTGCGGGATGTACCGCACGCCGATCGGCATTCACACCCATAACGACTGTGAGCTGGCGGTAGCCAACAGCCTGGCTGCCGTCCAGGCGGGCGTCCGCCAGGTTCAGGGGACGATCAATGGAATCGGGGAACGCTGCGGCAACGCCAATCTGTGCTCGATCATCCCGAACCTCCAGCTGAAAATGGGATTTTCCTGCATAACCGGAGAACAGCTGGCCAACCTGACCCAGACTGCACGCTATGTGACCGAGATTGCCAATTTCCATATGCCGGTAAATCAGCCGTACGTCGGAACATCCGCCTTCGCTCACAAGGGAGGCATTCACGTCTCCGCAATTATGAAGCACCCCAAGACGTACGAGCATATCCAGCCCGAGCTGGTCGGCAACAAGCAGAGGGTTCTGGTCTCGGAGCTTGCCGGCCAAAGCAATCTGATCTTCAAGGCGCAGGAGCTGCAGCTTGATTTTAACCCGGAAAATGTGAAAAGCCGTGAGATCATCGAAAAAATTAAAAAATTGGAGCACCAGGGCTATCAGTTTGAGGGTGCGGACGCATCTTTGGAGCTGCTTCTGCGGGATGCGTTCGGAACGATTGAGGAAATGTTCACGGTCGATTCCTTCAAAATTCTGGTGGAAAAGAATGCGGATCAATCCGTAGTCTGTGAAGCGATTGTGAAAATCAACATTCACGGGGAGACAGTCTACACCGCCGCTGAAGGCGCGGGCCCGGTCAATGCGCTCGACAACGCCCTGCGGAAAGCTCTGGTTCAACACTATCCTTCCCTGGAACAAATGCATTTGACCGACTATAAAGTACGGGTCATCGACGAGAAGGAAGCGACCGCCGCCAAAGTCCGCGTGCTGATCGAATCGACCAACATGGAGAACACCTGGAGCACGGTGGGCGTTTCCGCCAATATGATCGAAGCAAGCTGGGAAGCGCTCGTCGATTCCATGCGCTACGCCCTCCTGGGAAAAACCAATGCCCAGCCCAAACCTGTTGTCCCGAAGGAACGGCTGGGACTGGTCAATCATTAATCGACAGCTTGAATAGACAAAACAATCAGAGGGATGTCCCGGATCCGCACAGATCCCGGGAGCATCCCTTTTTAACACCCGGGGCTTACCGCCGAATCAACGCTTGAAGCTTCTGCTCCAGGGCTTCCTTGGGAAGCGGAGGCAGCATGGCCACGATGCGTCCGCTCCGGTCGATCAGAAAATTGGTGGGAAGAAAACGGATTCCGTACAAATCCGACTTTTCCCCCGTCCAGTCGAGCAAAACGGGAAATGTCAAGCTGTAATCGGCAATAAACCGCCGGACTTGGGCAGGATTTTCGCTGTTGGTCACATTGACCGCATAGATGTCAAGGCGATCCCGGTATTTGCTGTAAAGCTGCTCCAGCTCGGGAGCTTCCTGCCGGCAGGGGCCGCACCAGGAAGCCCAGAAATTCAGCAAAAGCGGTTTCTCCCGCGGCCCTCCGACCGAATAACTTTTGCCGTCGGTTCCTTCCAGGGTAAAAGAGGGCGCAGGGTGCCCGGCCAAAGGTCTTGCTGCCGGCCCGGTCCGTCCGCCGGCATTCGCATCGGGCGCCATAAACAGAAGAAGCAATCCGAGCCCGAGCAGCGCCATGATTTTTCTTCCCCGCATGTTGATCGTCCCCTTTCAAATCTTCATTTTAAATAGATTTTCCTTCGCCCGGGGAATTTATGTCCTGTTGGTTCTTAATGATTTTTCCCATTTCGCAGAATCGAATGGTCTTTCCTCCGATCGGGAACAGTATGCTTAGAAACGCAACTATGACAAGACAAGGGAGCAAGCTTTTTATGGAACAAACAAAAACCAAAAAGCTGAACATCTCGTTCGAAAGCGACATGGAAGCCCCCGCCCCGGAGAAAGTCCGGTCCAAACCTTCGCACGGCGATGGTTCCAAGGGGAGGATCTGGGAATTTATCGCGATTGCATCTATCCCTCTGGTTCTGGTATTGGGGAATTCCATGCTGGTTCCGGTCCTTCCCGATATGGAAAAGCGGCTGAATATCTCCCAGTTCCAATCAAGCCTGGTAATTACGCTGTTTTCCGTGACGGCCGGGATTTTCATTCCGTTCTCGGGATATATGTCCGACCGCTTTACCCGCAAAGGAGTCATTATCCCGTCGCTAATCGTTTATGGACTTGCCGGCATTTTGGCGGGGCTGGCCGCCGTATGGGGATCCTACTGGCTGCTGATTGTCGCCCGGGCCGTTCAGGGAATCGGCGCCGCCGGCACAGCTTCCATCGCCATGGCCCTGGTCGGGGATCTGTATGATAACGGGACAGAAAGCAAGGCTCTCGGTTTGACCGAGGCTTCCAACGGCACGGGAAAGGTGATCAGCCCGATTCTTGGATCGCTTCTTGCTCTGATCGTCTGGTACGCGCCTTTTTTTGCGTTTCCCGTATTTTGCCTGGCTTCACTTTTGCTTGTCCTGTTTCTGATCAAGGAACCGGAGAAAGAGAAGGAACCGCCGAGGCTGGGCCAGTATGCTTCCCGGATCGCAGGCATTTTCAAGGAGAAGGCCCGATGGCTGGTCGCCGCGTTTTTCTCGGGTTCGCTGGCGTTATTTATTTTGTTTGGAGTTTTGTTCTATTTATCGAACATTCTGGAGGATCCCCCTTACCATATCAAGGGAATTACCAAGGGCTCCATTCTTGCTATTCCGCTGCTGGGGATGGTGGTTACCTCTTATACGACCGGAAGTGTCATAAAAAAGAACGGCATCCTTATGCGCTGGCTGATGAATATCGGCCTGGTGATGATGACCGCTGCACTGGCTTTGACCATTTTTCTAAACAAAAATATTTACCTGCTGATCGGGCTGTTGACGCTGAGCAGTATCGGCACCGGTCTTTTGCTTCCCTGCCTGAACACGATGATTACCGGTTCGGTCAAAAAGGAAGAACGCGGGATGATTACCTCCTTTTACAACAGTCTGCGGTTTTTGGGTGTAGCCTTCGGCCCTCCTCTGTTCGATTGGCTGATGGGCATATCCCACGCGATCGTATTTATTACGGTATCGGTGCTGTCGCTGATTTCCCTGGGACTTGTCTTTTTCCTGATCAAGCCCGATGCCAAAGTCAGCTGAAACTTCTCTCGCCTTGCCCTGGCGTGATATAATTTTACGAAAATCGCTTTCCGCGGGGAGGTTGGAAGCCTGAGCCCCCAAATTACGATCACCGATACGGAATATTTCCGCTTGCTCGATTTATGCCGGAACGCTTTGCCGAATGAAGCCTGCGGGCTGCTTTACGGCACGGAAAGCAGCGACGAAATCCGAATATGCCGGATCGTACCAGTCTTTAACGCGGCCGAAAATCCGCTCTCCTCCTTTACGCTTGATCCGGCATCCCTGGTAAAGGCCGTTTACGGCGCCGCCAGGGGCGAACCGCTGATCGGGGTTTATCATTCCCACCCCCGCAGTGGCCCGCGGCCGTCCCGGCGGGATTTGAACGGTTGGTGGCCTTTTTCCTGCCAACTGATTGTTTCGCTGGCCGCTGCCGATCACCCTGAAATCTTTGCTTACCAAATCAAAACGGAGGCAGAGCATTCCGCCTCCGTTCCCCGGCTCGAAGACCCCGCCGGGTATTGCCGGGAGCTGCCTTTTTCCGTCATTCATCCTTGAACGGAAGCTTAGCGGCTTCCAAGGGCAGTGTAAAGATCTCCCAGCGATGCAATGCCCCGCTCCTTCAGTTCATTGTGCATTCGGGACCAGAGGAGGGCGGTCGCCCGAGCATCTTCCAGGGCATGATGCCGGCGGGCGGCTTCAATGCCGTAAAAAGCAAGCATTTCATCCAGTCCCCGGCCGGGCAGATCAGGATGCAGCCACCTCGCAACCATCATCGTATCGATCACCCGATGCGACAAATGAATCCGCGAGGTTCGCCAAAGGGCCGAATTGAGAAAAGGTTTGTCATGCCCGGTGCCATGGGCAATCAGGACCCTATGGCGGACATACTTCAAAAAGGCCTGAAGGGCTTCCATAATTCCGGGCGCACTGCCGGCCATCTCTCCGGAAATACCGGTGAGCTTGCAAACAGGCTCCGGTATTGTCCTTTTCGGATTGACCAGTGTATAGAAGACACTGTCTTCAAGCAGCCGGTTGCCCGCTACGGCAACCGCTCCGATCGATATGATTTCATCCCCAGAATAGGGAGAAAAACCGGTCGTTTCCAGATCGAAAACAACCGCTTCCAGCGTGTCAAGAGATAGCTCGTGCAGGGAACGTTTCCGTTGTTCCTTCATGACGGAGCGGATGAACGCCATTTGTTGGGCGCTTTGGGGATTGACCAGAGACTGAAGTGCGGGAGTCAGTCCCCCTATGCGAAAAAGGCGCCACATTCCGCCGGGAATCTCCTGATCCTTCATAAACGTTTCACCTGTATTTGCCGTTTAACCAGGTTTTGCAGCCAGCGCCCGGTTTTCAGGCATTGCACCCAGTCTCTGCGGTATTGGGCTTTAAGCATGGAACGGGGAAGCTTTCCTTCCGTGGAAT
>Ga0310822_100649_pt1 | contig 15817 bp, 18 predicted proteins | sample P4_ome_2_FD_201313 | JGI IMG/M metagenome (GOLD analysis project Ga0310822, IMG submission 201313) | Sorghum-adapted microbial communities from Joint BioEnergy Institute, Emeryville, California, United States - P4_Day56_Rep2 | ecosystem: Engineered > Bioreactor > SSF (Solid state fermentation) >... | reverse complement strand
CCGCCTCCGGCTCCTCCAGAAAATTATGTCATAGCTACATGACTTCTCCATCTTTCAGGATGGTCGATGGTTGAAAATCTAAAAACGAGTGAGAAAACGCGAGAAAACATTAAATAATAGTGGGAGGTAAAACAACGGCAATTTCAATCAGTCCTTATATACAGAACTGACCGTCTTTCAAGAAGAACAAAGGACTCCCTTGAGATTATTGAAATATTTCAGAAGAACAACATTCAGTTACTTAGCATTACTGAGAATGTTGACCTCTCAAACCCGGTAGGCATTGCGATGTTTCAGATCATGAGTTCTATCAATGAGCTCGAACGCAATACCATTATTACTCGTGTCAAAATGGGTATGACTGAGAGGGCCAAGCAAGGCAAGTACAACGGTGGCATTGTCTTAGGGTACGACGCTGTTAACAAGGAATTGATAATCAATGAGGATGAAGCTCATATTGTACGTACCATCTTCAATTTTGCCGAACAAGATATGGGTTTAAAAGCCATCACCCGCAGATTAAATGAGATGGGATATAGAACGAAAAAGGGCAATCCATTCAGTACTCTTTCGGTAAAAAACATCTTAAATAACCCTATCTATATTGGGAAAATTCGTTTTAATCAATTAGAAAACTGGGCTGAAAAGCGGCGTAGCGGCAAGAATACCGACTACATCCTTTCCGACGGCAACCACGATCCGATTATCTCTATCGAACAATGGGAAAATGTTCAGCGAATCATGAAAAAACGTTCATATAAGCCAGTACGTTCTCATACTCCATTTATTCTTGCAGGATTGCTACGATGCCCAGAATGCGGACACGGGATGGTTGCAGGGCGTTCTCCAGGCTCATCCGGACGAATTTACCGATACTACAACTGCGGGCAATACCATAATAAAGGTAAAACGGTTTGCAGTGCTCATGGGATTCGTGCCGATGTGGCGGAAAAACAAGTTTTCGATGAGCTCTCCCGCATCGTAACAAACGATCTCCTTCTAAAAAAACTGGTGCAGAAGATTAATACGGACAGAATGAATGCAGAGAAACCGCTTCTCGAAGAAAAAAAGCGTATCGAAAGCAAAATTGACAAGACACTAAAAAAACTCAATAACCTCAAAGAAAAAATCATGGTGGATACCGAGTTATTGGACATGTTTAAGCCGAATCTGATCGCACTTCAAGACGAGTTAAAAACTCTCCAGCAACAACGGGAAGAGTTGCTTTTCCAATTGGACAATCGGGAATCTGAGCCAGTGGACTTCAACTCACTGAAGAAATTGCTTTCAGACTTCTATAACGTACTAATGAGCGTCGATCCCTATGAACAAAAATCCCTTCTTTCGCTGATCATCAAGGATATCCAAATCACAAAAGATTCGCCAAGAATGATTGGGCGACGAGTAACAAAAATAAACTTGCTCTTTGACTTCACGATTGAAGCACTGCAATCCGATACTTATGAGTTGTTAAAGAGGGTCTATAGCGACTATGATTTTATCGCTGATTTTGACCCTCGCTTGCTGGATGGTGTAACCCTTGCAAATTTTCACAAAACCGGGCTCGGGGAGGTGATGAACTCCCTTAACATTTTACCATTAGCGATGATACGGTTCCCCCCGATTAATCCGAAACGCCCTATAGACCTGTTCCACCAGAATAAGCCGCATCAACTGGTGAGGGTATGTAAGTCTGCCGAAGGAGAGCTTCTTGTCGGCGCGCTTCAGAACGGCGTCGGACAAGCCTAGGGAGCCGCCGATGACGAAGGTGACGTGGCTGGTGCCGTAGGTGCCGAGCTTGTCGAGGTGGGCGGCTAGGTCTTCAGATGACCAGAGTTCGCCGTCGATGGCGAGGGCGATGACGTGGGCATCGTCCTTTAAATGCGAAAGGATGCGCTCGCCCTCTTTGTCCTTGACCTGACGTTCCTCGGAAGGGCTGAGGATTTCGGGAGCTTTCTCGTCGGCAACTTCGGTGATGGTGATGCGGGCGTAAGGCCCGAGGCGCTTGACGTATTCGGCGATGCCTTGAACGAGATATTTCTCTTTGAGCTTGCCGACGGTTACGATCTGAATATGCAAAATGAGCTCATCCTTTCCAGCCAAGCTTCGGCTTGTGACATGTGTACGAGTTATGTAACGGAACGGTTAGGCGCAGATTGCAACGCAGACACCGACGCGCCGCAAGCGACGTTTAGCGAGTGTAATCAATTGCGGCTGTTGGAAGGGAAAGGTTTCCAAGCCGGATCTAGAGTTTCTCCAACGCCAGTTCGCCCGTGCTTGGGTTGATCAGTTTCAGACGGGCCTCGTAAGCTTCGCCGGCGGTATTCTTGAACTTAAGCCTGCCCGTTTTGCCTTTTTCGATCAGGCTGCGGACCATGGCGTCGGTGAGCGTGCGTCCGAAGCTTTCCTTCCAGATGACGAAGGAGCAGCCGCTTCTGTAATGGCTGCAGCCGTAACCTTTGCGGCCCATGAAGATGTGGCCGCCGCATCCAGGGCGCGGACAAGCCGCGATAAATGTTGGGGCAGAAGCCGTAAGAGCAGAAGCAACGGTAACAGTGGCACTGCTTCTGCGCGCGGATGCAGTTGCAGGAAACATTGAGGTTTCAGTCGAGTTCGCGATGCCTCTTGCAGCCGAAGAAGAGCCTGCGGCTGAAGTTGTTCCCGCAGCTATAGCCGAAGTTTTGGCCGCAATTGCTGCGGCTACGGTCGAAGCTGCGGGCGCGGACGGGCTGCCGCTTCGGCTTCCGGCCCCGCTTCTGCGCCCAGCCCGATCCGTTGCCGTGCCCGTACCGCTCGCAGCGCCACGCGCGCTGCCGCCCGCGGTCCGCCCGCGCCGGGAAGAAGCCGCAGCATCGCCGGCAGGCGCAGTGGTCCCGGCGCGGCGGCGGGAAGCGCTCGAAGCGGCGCTGCCCGAGCCGGACTTGCCCGCCCGCCGCGCCTTCCCGCGGGTGGGCGCGGGCCCGTCGCCGCCCCCGAACGCGGTGCGGACGGCGGGCGGCTGGGCGCGCACCTTGTCCACGATCTGCACCGCGAACCGCTTCACCTGGTTCATGAACGCCTCCGCCGACGCCTGACCGCGGGCGATCTCGTTCAAGCGCTTCTCCCACTGGCCGGTCATCTCCGGCGAGGTAAGCAGTTCCACGCCCGCGCTGCGGATGAGCTCGACGGCGGTACGCCCCTTGGGCGTGATGACGATCTTCTTTCCCTGCATCTCGATGTACCCGACCTGCTTCAGCCGCTCGATCGTCGCCGCTCTCGTGGCCGGGGTGCCCAGCCCCGAGTCCTTCATCGCTTCCCGCAGCTCGTCGTCCTCGATCTGCTTGCCCGCGCTTTCCATCGCCTTGAGCAGCGTCCCCTCCGTAAAAGGCTTCGGAGGCTGCGTCTCCTTCTCCTTCGCCTCGGCGCTCGCGCAGACGACCGGCTGCGACGCATCCAACGCAAACGGCGCCTCCGTCTCTTCCAGCAGCGACTCCGCCGGCTCCCGGTCACCGCCAGAGGCGCCCGCCGGATCATCTCCGCCGGACCGCCGCCCGCGCCGGCCGCCCTTCGCTCCGTCGCCGTCCTTACCAACGCCGTCCCCCGCCAACAGCACCTTCCAGCCGAGCGACAGCAGCTGCTTGACCGTCGTCTTAAACCGCTCCTGCTCGACCACGGTCACCACCGTATGCACCTTGTACTCCGCCGCCGGATAGAAGTGCGACAGAAACCGCCGCACGATCAAATCATAGATTTTCCGCTCGTCCGGGCTCAGCGCCCCCGCCCGCTTCATCGTCGGCATGATCGCGTGATGATCCTCGACCTTGGCCGGGTTGCAGACGCCCCGGTTGCCCTTGTGCACAAGCCGCTTGTCCGCCTTCTCCGCAAACGCCCGGTACGCCTCCGTCCCCCGCAGCGAGTCGAGAACGCGGTGCATTTCCGGAATGTTTTCCTCGTTCACATAGTTGGAGTTCGTGCGCGGGTACGAGATCACCTTGTGCTTCTCATAGAGCGCCTGCGCAATGTCGAGCGTCTTTTTCGCCGAAAAACCGAACTTGCCGTTCGCATCCCGCTGCAGCAGCGTCAAATCGTACAGCTTGTACGGATACTCCTTCGTATCCTTAACCTCATAGCTCTCGACCGCGCCCGTCTTGCCCTTTACCTTGGCCGCGATCGCTTCCGCCCTCGCCGGGTCGGCGATCCTGTCGCCCTGCCACAGGCCGCGGTACGCCGTCGCCCCCTGCTCGAAAACCCCCGTCACCTCGTAAAACTTCTCCGCCCGAAACGACTCGATCTGCTTTTGCCGATCGTAGATCAGCGCCAGCACCGGCGTCTGCACCCGGCCCACCGACAGCAGCTCGTTGTGCCTTATCGTAAACGCGCGCGAACCGTTCATCCCGATCAGCCAGTCCGCCTCGCTCCGCGCCCGCGCCGCCTCGGTTAAGCTGTCGTACGCCGACTCGTCCTTCAACTCCGCAAACCCGCGCCGGATCGTCTCCGCCGTCAGGTCCGAAATCCACAGCCGCCGCACCGGCTGCTTCAACCGCAAATACCGCCGGATCAGCGAGAAAATGAGCTGCCCTTCCCGCCCGGCGTCGCACGCGTTCACCAGCAAGTCGCAGCGCGAAGCCAGCTCGCGGATGACCGCCAGCTGATCCTTCGTCCGGGGATTTGGCAGCAGCTTGAACGTTTCCGGAATAATCGGCAAATCGTCGAAATTCCATTTTTTATACTTGTCGTCGTAACGATCCGGCTCCGCCAGCCCGACCAGGTGGCCGATCGCCCACGTAATGATGTACCGCTCCCCCTCCAAATACGTGCGCCTGTTCGCCGCCTTCGGCTCGATGACCGCCGCGATGCTGCGCCCCATATCGGGTTTTTCCGCGATAACCAGCGTTTTCACAAGGCATGTCCCTTTCCGGATTCATGTCGACCGCCGCGTCCGGTCTTTCACTCTTGCTCCTATTCTAACACATCTCTCCCCGCCCCCGGTTAGCGGCAATCCGAAGCGCCCCTGACTCAACGGAAGTGCGGCGGCAAGCGGCTTGTTATATACTGATTCCATTGGGGAAAAAGAAAACCTCGTGCGAAGGAGCCGCAAAGCATGAACGACGATACGTTATCCTGGCCCGATACGATGCGGATTGTCGATCGGACGGACGACCTCTCCGAGCCCGATCCATTATATTCGTTTGCCCTGGACGAGCTGCTCTGCCGGCAGGCGGGCGCAAGCGGGGCGGCGTTCTTCCACCTGTGGCGCCATCCGAGCGCCTTTGTCATGGGACAGCGCGACAGCCGCCTGCCCCATGCCGCGGACGCGGCCCGCTGGGTCGAATCGCAGGGCTATCAAGTCGCCGTCCGCAATTCCGGCGGGGCGGCCGTCCCGCTCGACCCCGGCACCGTCAACCTCTCGCTCATCCTGCCGAAGGAAGACGGAGCGGACGCGCACTTCCGCCGCGACTTCGAACGAATGTACGCCCTCATCCGCCAAGCCCTCGCCTTCACCGGCTGTACCGTCGACAAAGGCGAGATCCGCGGCGCCTACTGCCCCGGCGACTACGATCTGAGCATCGCCGGGCGCAAATTCTGCGGCATCGCGCAGCGGCGGCAACTGCGCGCCTATGCCGTGCAGGCGTTCGTCGTCGCGGCGGGCCGGGGAGCCGACCGTACGCGGCTTGTGCGCGCGTTCTACGAGCGCGCCGCCTTAGGCGCGGACCCGTCCGCTTACCCGCAGGTGACGGACGGCAGCACCGCCAGCCTCGAGGAGCTGGCGGGCCTCGGCCCGGACGCGGCGCACACCTTCGCCGATGCGGTCAAGCGGACGATCGGCCGCCTGCAGAGCGCGGCGGGTATGCCCCTCTCCGCCAGCGACGCGGAGCTGCCGTCTCCCGCCGAAGTCCGTGCCGTAGCCGCCTCGCTTCGGGCTCGCTACCCGTTGCGGGCCTGACGGAAACGGCCCGCCGGGCAGCCCTTGCGGAAGCAACGGGCAAGCGGGCGGCGGCCAACAAGGAACCGCCCCCCGGGGATTAGGTGAATTTTTTCCCGATCAAAATCGTCAGCTCCACGGTAATCTCCGCCGAATCCATGTCCAGCATCTTTTGCAGCCGTTCCTCTGTCGCTCCCCAAGACAAGGGAGTCATCCGGACCAAGTGTCCGATAAGCGTACGATCCAGCGCTACGCGGTAACGAACATGCTCCATGTCCAGAAGGTCAAAGTGATCGGCGAAATGCTTCACCGTGCCTTCATTCGAATAATCCGGTCTATTGGTGTGCCCGTAGAAAACATCCCTTACTTCTTTGAGATAGTTTTTCTCCGGAATCACCTTGATGACGGTCCCGTCAGCCGCAAGCATTCGGTTAAATTCGGAATAGTTGGATGGAGACAAGATGTTCAGTATGAAATCGAATTGTTGGTTTGCAAACGGACACTTCGCAAGATCCGCAACGCACCAAATCGAATCCGAATAAGCTTTTGAGGCGACCAGAATTCCCTCTTTGGAAATATCCACACCTACGCTCAAAAGGCCGCTTGCCGTATGCGGGCTCACCTTTTCCCTTATGCCGGATAAAAGCGATCCTTCCCCGCACCCGGCGTCCAGAATGCGAATGCGCTGCTTTTTCGTACCGGATTCTTGCTTGATCCTGCGGCTTATTTGTTCGATCAACGGCTCGAAAAAGCCGTTTTGGCATATCGTCTGCCGGGCCTGGAACAGGCGTTTATCGTATTTCGTTTTGGGGGAACGGTTTAGAAAATTTAGGTACCCTTGCCTGGATACATCGAAACAGTGGCGGTTCGTACAGATTAGACTCCTCAGCTGGTCCATCTTCATCGGCATGAAACAGATCGGACATCTGAACATGCCTTCACATTCGGACATAAGCTTTGCCTGTATCGTCTTTTTGCTGTCGGACACAAAAAAGCACCTCAATTCATTCGTAGTCGGTGAATGAAAAAAGGCGCAGCCAAATAAACCCGTGCCACTCCAAAAAAATCGGCAGGGCTCAACATGGTCTGCACCTTACATTACCGCAAACGAATGAACGAGATGCCCATTTGAACGACTTTCTCCTCTGATAAAAATAAAGGATCTACTTTGATTATATCAAAACCAAGAATCATTTCGACAGGAATGTGCTTATAAATTTGGTGATGTTTTTCGCTTTCAGCACTTTAACGTTTCTTGTTAATAGATGGTTATCGCTGACAATCCAAGTATGGCCTTTCGAGTTTCTCCTGCGGATCGCGAGAAAGTTGTATGGGCTTCCCGAATAAATCTTAAAGCCTTTCGCCCGGCTGTTGGAACAAAACTTCACGCATTCCCCCCGGTTTCGATCCGGAAAACCGACCTTGCCGAACACGCTCCGTTTGACGAGAAGGGTCGCGCCTTGGACAAGGGAAGCATACCGGTTAGCCATATTGCGGTAACGGAACAAAAGCTTTTTTTGATCGCTCAGATACATATAGTGGGCTCGTTTCCCCGCAATATCGGCGTTTTTCTTGAACAGGACGCGCACGCTTTCGGTTAAATAGTTGGGGGCATAATAATCGTCGTCGTCGAATTTGGCAATGAGGCCGTATCTGGCCATTTTCACTCCATAATTCAGGCATTTGCCCAGCGACACGTGCTCCGGCAAGCGGTATATCCTCACGTTCTTATACGGCTTGGCCGCCTTTATATACTCGCTTGCCTTCAGATTTTTATGGTTTAAGATGACGATCAGCTCTTTGTTTCTATAATTCTGTCTGCCATAGTTTTGAAACAGCGTGTCCAAACAGTGCCGGCGTTTGGTACAAGTAATGATGGAAACGGCATTCTGAGGTTGGAACAGATCCGGACCCGCCATCATGAAGCGCCTTTCGGTTTTCGTTGCACGAATCTCTTGTAATGCTTGACGTTCGGGATTTTCTTATGGCGGGCGATCAGTTCCTTGTCGCTGATGATCCAGGTATGGTTGGATGAGTTTTTCCGGCGTATGGCGACGAAATTATGTCTTCCTGCGGAATAAACGCTGTACCCTTTCCTCTTGCTTCTTCTGCAAAAAACATCGTCTTCCCCGACGCTTCGATCCGGAAACCGGACTTGGTCCAATACTTTCCGCTTAATGACAAGCGTGGCGCCCGGAATTTCGGTTACGGGCCGATTCTCATCGTGCGGAAAACGAAGAATAAGCGTCTTGGAGCCGCGAAGATACATATAATGCGCCCGCTTTCCTATGATATCGGCATTGGTTCTTCGAAACGCCAGAAGGCTGTCGGTCAAATAATAGGGCGCGTAATAATCGTCGTCGTCGAACTTGGCGATGTAGCCGTATTTCGTTTTCCCGACCGCGTAGTTTAGACACGCGCCGAGCGAGCGGTCCTCCGGAACGCGGAAAACGCGCACGTTTTGATGTTTTTGGGCCAAACGCCGGTAAGGCGCAAGAGGGATTTTATCGTGGTTGACAACGATGATGAGCTCTTTTTTCGGATGGCGCTGTCTGGCGTAATTGGCAAACAGATTTCGCATGTAGTTTTGGCGATTCGTGCAGGTAATAATGGAAACTCCCTGTTTGGTGATCGCCTGTTTGGGGCCGGCTTCCATGACATCGCTCCCTTTGCCGTGGATCTATACTGCCTCACGTTACAATATGTAAACGATAGACAAGGGTAACGGCATATCCACATGGAGAACAAGCACAAAAACTTGCGGTTTCCAACCCCGGCTATTCCGCAGGCAATTCAACGATGAAGGCCGTCCCCCGCCCCGGGCTGCTCGCCGCTTCAATGGAGCCGCTATGAGCAAGCACGAACTGCTTCGCAATGGCAAGGCCGAGGCCCATTCCGCCGCTGTTTCGCGTGCGCGCCGCTTCCGTCCGATAGAACCGGTCGAAGATAAACGGGAGATGCTCGGGTTCAATGCCCGGTCCCGTGACGGCAATCGTCACCCGCATGCGCGCGGGTTTTCCGTTCCCCGCTTCCACCCTCTCGGCCGTTACGGTGATTTCTCCGCCGGAAGGGGGTAGCGGACGGCATTGATCAGCAAGTTTAAAAAGACTTGGGTCATCCGGTGCGGATCCATCACGATCACGGTTTGATCGGTCCGAACGTGTTCGTCCCGACGAAACTCTCAATTTTTACCATGTCCAAATAGTTTATATAAATAGTAGATATTTTAATCTATCCATACTTATAATAGACTATAATAAGATTAGAATGGAGACAGAAAAAGTGTGTTCAAAGGTGGCGCCTTGCTTATCGACATCTAAGCAGGAGCGCCTACTCCTTTTTGTAAATATAAGGATAAGGAAGGTTGTCATGAGCAACATACAGAACAAAACAGACGTGATCTTAATCGGTGCCGGCATCATGAGCGCGACTCTGGGATCCTTGCTGAAAGAGTTGGCGCCCGAATGGGAAATCAAAGTGTTTGAGAAACTTGCGAACGCGGGAGAAGAAAGCTCCAACGAATGGAACAACGCAGGTACGGGCCATTCCGCTCTGTGCGAGCTTAACTATACACCCGAAAAATCCGACGGATCCGTCGATATTAGCAAAGCAATCAAAATTAATGAACAATTTCAGCTTTCCAGACAGTTCTGGTCTTATCTTGTAAACAGCAATCTGCTTCGCAACCCGCAGGACTTTATCATGCCCATTCCTCATATGAGTTTCGTGCAAGGGGAAAAAAACGTCGCCTTTTTGAAAAAGCGCTATGAAGCCTTGTCAACCAATCCCCTGTTTCAAGGAATGGAATTTTCCAACGACCCTGAAAAACTGAAGGAATGGATTCCGCTGATCATGGAAGGCCGCACCTCGAACGAACCGATCGCGGCAACCCGAATCGACTCGGGAACGGATGTCAACTTCGGCGCTTTAACCCGCATGTTGTTCGACCACTTAAAGGGTCAAAACGTCGAGATCCGCTACAAGCATCATGTTAAGGATATTAAGCGCGCCCGCGACGGCTCATGGGAAGTGAAAGTGCGCGATCTCGAAAGCGGCAAAATCGAATACCATACGGCCAAATTCGTCTTTATCGGCGGCGGCGGCGGGAGTCTGCCTTTATTGCAAAAAACCGGGATTCCGGAGTCGAAACATATCGGCGGATTCCCGGTTAGCGGACTGTTTATGGTATGCAACAATCCGGAGGTTGTCGCGAAGCATCATGCAAAAGTCTACGGCAAGGCCAAGGTCGGCGCGCCTCCCATGTCCGTTCCGCATCTTGACACAAGATACATCGACAACAAAAAAACATTACTGTTCGGACCGTTTGCCGGTTTTTCGCCGAAGTTCCTAAAAACGGGCTCCAATCTCGACTTGATCCGTTCCGTAAAACCGGACAATATCCTCACGATGCTGGCGGCCGGCGTAAAAGAGATGAAATTGACAAAATACCTGATCCAGCAAGTGCTGTTGTCGAATGAAAAGCGCATGGAAGAATTGCGCGAGTTTGTTCCGAACGCCAGAAGCGAGGATTGGAGTATCGTGGTGGCGGGCCAACGCGTGCAGGTGATCAAAGATACGGAGACCGGCGGCAAAGGCACGCTTCAATTCGGTACGGAAGTGATCAGCGCCGCCGACGGCTCGATCGCTGCGCTGCTCGGCGCTTCTCCGGGCGCTTCGACTGCCGTTCACGTTATGCTTGAGGTATTGGAAAAATGCTTCCCGCACCGCATGAAAGAGTGGGAACCGAAAATTAAAGAAATGATTCCTACGTATGGCGTGTCGCTGGCGAAAAATCCGGAGCTTTTCCAAGAAATCCAAACGTCAACCGCACAAACGCTTGGTCTGATCGAAAAAGAAGTCGTCTATAGTTAAGGCAAGCAGAGTCGAACATAGAACCTTTGATCCGTCTTTGGATTGAAGGTTCTTTTTTCCGAACGGCTTTGTTGCCGACAGATACAACATTTTGTTTGAACTGCCTGATTATCTTCAGAATACCTTCAAAAATATACTTAAGCGGGATCTCGCCGAGTTCAATAAAACCGACCGCTGGATACTGCCGGTTCCGGCGACGTACATGATCGACAGGGAAGGAATTATTCGCTTTGCTCACGTCAACCCGGACTTCATGAAGCGGTTGGAGCCTCAGGAAATGATCGACCAATTGAAGAAGCTCTGAAGCAACACCATTTGTTAGCGAACGCATTTCGCTTTTGCTGGTGCCACCGCGTAGGGCGAATTTTTTTGTAGTGAAACGACGGAGAGCCCTAGGGGGCTTGGTTAAGCGGGGAGGTGCGGCTATCCTTTCCAACCGCAGCTCGCTGCTCCTTGACTTGCTTCAACGCGGCGACGATCAGAAAGCTGACGATGACGAGTAGAAGCCAGGAGCTGATCTTACCGACATGGACGAGACGCCAGGTGTCGGATTGATTCGGGTATCTCCACGCGCTAAAGAAGGTGGCGATATTCTCCGCAATCCAAATAAAAAAGCCGATCAGCACGAAGGAGAGGGCTAGCGGCATCCGGTAGCGATGACGACCGACCTCATAAGTAACCCATGTTCGCCAAAATACGATCAGCACCAAGGCCGACAGCCACCAGCGAATGTCGATCCAATAATGGTGGGTGAAGAAATTCAGGTAGATGGAAGCGGCAAGCGGGGTGACCAGCCAGAGTGGAGGCCAACGAACAAGCTCGACCTTCAGGCGCCGCCAGGCCTGGCACAGGTAGCTGGCCACGCTGGCATACATAAATCCGCTGTAGAGGGGGACGCCGTTAACCTTCGTCCAGCCTTCTTCCGGGTACGACCAGGATCCCATGTGAACCTTGAACATTTCCAGAGCCAAGCCGATCAGGTGGAAGACGGTGATCACCTTCAGTTCGTCGCGGGATTCAAGTCCTGAGCGTACCATCCATACCTGCATGGCCAGGCAGATGACCAGCAGCCAGTCGTAACGGTGCAGCCAGGGAAGGGGGATGAGCTGCGTCAGAGCCAGCGAAGCAAAGATGACCACGGGAAATATACAGGACAAAGCTTGCTGCCAACCGAAGCGTACCAACTGCTGCAGAGCATGCCATAAGCGTTTTTCCATACACGTCCCCCCTTTTATCCATTCGATCCTTAAGTGTCTTCGTCGCTTCTGTATTCTAAAATATCTCCGGGCTGACAATCTAAAGCCTTACAAATCGCCTCTAAAGTTGAAAATCTGATCGCTTTTGCCTTTCCGTTTTTCAATATGGAGAGATTAGCCATCGTGATTCCAACCTTCTCCGCAAGTTCTGTGACACTCATTTTCCTTTTAGCTAGCATCACATCAATATGGATTATCAAGGCCATGTTATTCACCTCAGATCGTTAAATCATTTTCTGATTTTATATCTATGGCATTTTTTAATAGCTTTTGAAGAACAGCAGCAAAGACTGCAATCACAATCGAAGCAAAAATAAAGACCAATCCGAGTGCTACGATCCCCGGGGCGTCGTCTTCCTGCGCCATGAGATATAAGAGTGGCATGACGGCCACATACAAGATACTGATTGTGATGGCACAGTTTTTTATATTTTTTAAAGCCTTGACAGATGAGTCCGAGAAAGCCTTGTTCTTGTCGATATAGTTTAAAAGTTTTAAAGTCTGATGCAGAGCAAAGAAAAACGGTATCGCCGCTGCATACACAACTATTAGAACGGGCAAATAAACCAACTCCGGATAATGTTCCGCTGCTTCATTGGCTATCCCGGGCAGCCCAAATATGCACAGAGCAAGTACCGCAATTCCCATAAGGAAAACAACACCCTTTAAGAAAATCGTCGAACCTTGTTCACGTTTCATAAAAAGCACCTCACGTATTTATCGTCCACTCAAATTTAACACGAGGTTTATCGTTTTACAATAAATTTTTATCGATATATATTATATAAATATTGTTAAATCCGGCGGTACATTTGATGACGGCGGCCAATTGCGGATTTGGAAGCCGTTATTATTACCGTTGGCGTAATCAGCGTACTGTCCCTATCGACCTTAAGCCGGGAATTCGTAGCGGCAGGAGTCCCGGGTATCGCCTCTTATCTAGTTTCAGGACTGATGATAAAGCGGAGTATACAAGGGGGAATTGAAGTCCGGACGGAACGAGCGGATTGACGAAGAATTGGACTTGCAGCGGTTCTTCATTGGAGCGAAGGTATGCTATACTCGGGGTATGATCAACGATACGCATCAACAGGAGCCGGAAGCTGCGGGCAAAATGTGCCGGCAATGCCGCACGTTCAAGCCGCTTGCGGAGTTTCCCGCCAGGAGCGGCAGAAGAGCGGGACGCAAAAGGCGCAGAGGCACGTGCCGGTCATGCCGGCAGAAAGCGCGCAAGCTCGAAGCCCCGGCCGGCGGGACCGTTGCCGAGACGGAGGCGGATAAGCCGAAGCGGCGCAGAGGCCCGCAGCCTCCCGCGGCGCGGGCCGCGTCAGACCCGATACAGGCTAAGCCAAAGCCGAATAGAGCGAAAACCGATCCCCGCGATCCGTCCGGTCTGAGACCGACAAGACAGGGCTTCATTCGCATGCTCGGCAAGAGCGATAACGGCCGCCGCTGGTATCAGGAGATCGAGCCGGATTTGGCGGTTACCCTCGTGCGGGAAGGCGCCGCCGTCGTCGCGGGCCGCCATACGATCCGGCGCCTTTACAGCAATAAGGAGTTTCGCCGTCTCATTCTGATGCGGGACAACTACACGTGCCGTTACTGCGGACAATATGGCGATACGATCGACCATTTGCTCCCTCGCGCCAAAGGCGGCCATACGACTCCGGCCAACTGCGTCTGCGCCTGCAACGAATGCAACCAGTCCAAGGCGGACCGCGATCTCGACGAGTTCATGCGCGCCCTGGATTGATCGCCGTGCAACGCCGCCGAAGAAGTGCGGACCGCGGTTGGAACAAATCGAGCCTCGCCCCTCTTCCCACGTTCAAGATCCCGGACGCGACGGCTCCTGTTTCGGCTCCGCCACGATATTTTGCACCCGACCCACCTGGCCGTCCGTCAGCCTGACCTTGATTCCGTGCGGATGAAACGCGGATTTGGTCAGCAGCTCCTTGACGATGCCGCGCGTCGTCTTGCCCGTTCGCTGGTCCTGCTTAAGCACGATGTCCACTTCCAGCCCCGGCCGGACGTCGCTGCGGTTTTTTCCGTTTCCCGGCATATATGGTTCCCTCCAAACGAGATCAATGTCTAACCTTTGCATTTTACCATAACCGCGGGGCGGTCTTGAAATTTCAGCAAGCCCAAACCGCGCCCGCACCGCCGCAAGGCTTTGCAATCGAAATTCGGCTGCCGGATCAGCTTAAATACCGGTCGGGCACGTATTCGATCTTGGATTGGGCTTCGATGGTCAGTTCCTGCTTTTCATCGTCGTACGTAACCGGCCCTTCGTTGACATAGAACCAGGTCTTTACGGTCGGCTCGTTCTCCTCCGAACAGTCGCGGAACACGAACACATTCAGCTCGTGCGCAAGCTTCAACAGCTCCTCGATTTCCGGACCGCGGGGCGTCGAAACCGTAAACCGGTAGCCGCCGTCCGCCTTTTCCTCGAGCTTGTAAGGGACCGCCCGCTTGCCCGTGTCGATAAAGATTTTGCCGCCTACGGCGTGCTTAACGACAAACGTCTCCTTCATGTCCAACCCCTCCTCTCGTTATAACGAAATCACCGGACCGCGCTTCATCGCCCCTTCCGGGTCGCCGCCTGACCGGGCGCTTTCCTCTCCTCTCCGGCCTTACGGCAGATCGATCAGCATGAAAAAAGCCTGCTCCCCGCCTGCCTTAAGCGCAAGCTCCGGCTCGTCCGTAATCCGCGCCTCGTCGCGAGCGCCCAGTGTCACCCCGTTGACCGTCAGGCTTCCTTCGATCACGAACAGGAACACCCGCCGCCCGGCCTCCTGCCGAAACGCAAGCTCCCGCCCCGACTCCAGCCGGCTCAAATAAATCGTCATGTCCTGTTCGACCTTGACGACGCCCTCCGAAGGAACGGCGGCCGCGACCGGCAGCAGCGCATTGACCAGCTTCGCCCGATCGTACCGGGCCGTCTCGTACGAAGGCGGCAGCCCGCGCTCCCGCGGCATGAACCAGAGCTGAAGCAGATGAAGCCCTTCGGTATCGGAAGGATTGTATTCCGCATGAATGACGCCGCTGCCCGCCGTAATCCGCTGCACTTCACCCGCTGAGGCGATCTCGATATTGCCGAGATTGTCCTCATGGCGGATTTGCCCCGACAAAATGATGGTGACGATCTCCATGTCGCTGTGCGGATGCGCGCCGAAGCCGCGGCCCGGGGCGATGTAATCGTCATTGCACACGCGCATCACGCCGAAGGCGCTGTTGTCCGGATCGACATATTCCCCGAACTGAAAGCTCGGCCGGCTTTTCAGCCAGCCCAAATCCACCTTATAGCGCGTTTTCTCCGGATAAACCTGAATCACGTGAACCCCTCCTTTTCTTTCGGTTAGAAAGATACTAACTAAATTGTAGTCTATCGGGCGTCGGACCACAACTCCCCGCTCCGCCGGGCGCGCAAACTTCGATTCCCGATTCATCAACGCGTCCCGCTTATCGAAAACACACGCAGCAATCCGTAAATCAGGCCGCTGTAATCAACCCGGCGCCGGCAAAACCTTGAATCCGGACCTATAGCGCCTATCGATCCGGCGGCAGCGCGGCGGTTGCGGCGTCCATCGCTGAGTTTCGCTTGCCTCTATGTCCGTTCTCTTCCGGCCCCAATAAAACGGCTGTCCGCAAAGAGCCTGTAAAGTGAACTGACCCCCGTCAAGTAGACAGTACAAAAAAATAAAAATCGGTTAAGCGGCCTTGGTCCTGAATTCCATGGGACTGAGGCCGTTTAGTTTTGCCTGTAATCGCTCGTTATTGTAAAAACGGA
>Ga0310822_100648_pt1 | contig 15827 bp, 14 predicted proteins | sample P4_ome_2_FD_201313 | JGI IMG/M metagenome (GOLD analysis project Ga0310822, IMG submission 201313) | Sorghum-adapted microbial communities from Joint BioEnergy Institute, Emeryville, California, United States - P4_Day56_Rep2 | ecosystem: Engineered > Bioreactor > SSF (Solid state fermentation) >... | reverse complement strand
CGATGAATTCGCTGTTCAGGCGTGACTGCACATGATTATAATCCGTCATATAAAGGATCAAGTCCGCCGTATGCAGAAGCGATTCTGCCGCCACGCGGTGTGCGTCCTCTGTCGAATCAATCCCGGGTGTATCGAGAATCGCAACGCCAGGCGGCAGCTGATCGTTCGGATGGGCGATTTCCACCCGGTCCACCCGGTCGCCGTCCGTACAATATGCCTGAATTTCTTTCACATCGTACGGATACGGAAAGGCTACCTCGCCTTTTTCTTTGAAGGTGACGACGGCATGCGCCGGTCCGGTTTTCACTTTGACCACATTGGCGCTTGTCGGAATCGGGTTCGTCGGCAGCAATTCTTCGCCCATCAACTCATTAATCATCGTCGATTTTCCGGCCGAGAAATGCCCGCAGAAAGCGATGACGAACTCTGCCGCATCCGCTTTTTCGAGCAAATCCCGGCAACGGTCCGCCCGTATCCGGTCGCCGACCAGCTCAAAATTGCGAAGCAATTCTCGGAGGCGCAAAGCCGCATGGGAGGGCGAAATCTTCTGGCTTTTGACCCATTTACGGATAGCTGATTGAGTGAAAGTAGGCTGAGGTATTAACATAATAAATTTCCACACTTCCCTGCGACATTAAATTGTTGAAGATGTTGTTGAAAAATATTTTTTTCCGTACAAAAATGTATAATTTTTGCTATGCTGTGGCATGGCTAGTACAAAGCTCATGACAAGAACGAAAGAGGTTTAAGACACAATGATGCAGTTTGTATGTATTCTATTAATGTTCAGTATTTTTTTCGGTTTTTCGTATGTCGCGTACAAAAGCGAGCAAAAGAGAAAAATGATCTATGTCACCGATGAAATGCTGAAAAAGCCGCTGACCGATCAAGCAGTCAAGCATTACATTGAATTTCTCGAGACGGCGCCGGAGCGCAACAATGCCTCCTACTGGCACGCGCTGCGCCGGGCGTACGAGCAGATTATGAACGCCAAAACCATTGACCCGCGCCTGAAAAAAGAACTGAAGAAAACCTTACGAAACCAGGTAATTGTATAAATACCACGCGGTTTCCGCTTATGTCCTATATTGTACCACACAACAAAACCCGGCATCAGCCAGCATGGCGACCCCGGGTTTTTCCTTTGCTGCATACGTTGTCCTGTCCATCTACGCCATTACACAGCACTGTAGTTCGCACACAATCTATGAAACCGCTAACTACATTTACAATTTCGAATATAGGAAATCAACTAGTATTTCGAAAATAAAATTGATACAATGCCACACATACTTACTTGATTTAATACATAATACGATGACAAATTCTCGCCTTTTTTTCAGAAAACCCCTTACTTTATCTATAGATAATTATGCACTTATTGAAGGAGAATGTTTATGAATCACCTATCAAAAAAGGAAATTATGTTTGTCAGCTTCATGCTGTTCTCGATGTTTTTCGGGGCAGGCAATCTGATTTTCCCGCCGTTTCTCGGACAGGCGGCCGGCAATCATGTCTGGCTTTCACTCACCGGGTTTATTCTTTCGGCGGCAGGCCTGCCGATTCTTGGCGTAATGGCCGTCGCCAAAGCGGGCGGGTTTCGCACATTGGCCGAACGGGTCCATCCGGCCTTTGCATTCCTGTTCCCGCTTCTCGTCTATCTGTCGATTGGCCCAGGGCTTGCGATTCCACGCGCCGGAAGTCTGGCGTATGAGATGGGCGCCGCGCCCTTTCTGCCCGCGGGTCTAACGGCGAATCCTACAGTCACCGCGCTTTATACATTTGTTTTTTTCTGTCTCGTATTCTGGCTCAGCCTATCGCCGTCCAAACTGGTGGACCGGTTCAGCAAGCTGCTCACACCGCTTTTACTGGCGGTGATTGCTGTGATTTTCATAAAGAGCTTCTTCACCCCGATGGATGCACTCAAAAGCCCGGAAGGCAACTACGGACCGAATCCGGCCTTTCAAGGCTTCCTGGATGGCTACTTGACAATGGATGCGCTCGCGGCACTTGCCTTTGGCATCGTCATCGCGAATACGCTGAAAGCCAAAGGCCTAAATGAAGAAAAAAGCCTGTCGCGCTATATGATCTACGCCGGTCTCGGTGCGGGTCTGCTGCTTGCGGTCATCTACCTGATCCTCGGCTATCTCGGAGCCGTGACGCCGAATGCGGCGCAGGCCGAGAACGGGGCGCAAGTTTTAACGCTTATGATGCATCACCTGTTCGGTGCAGGAGGAACGATTCTGCTCGGATTTACGTTTACAATCGCCTGCCTGTGCGTATCCGTCGGACTCGTTACATCATGCAGCCAGTTCTTTTCCGCTTCCCTACCGAAGCTTTCCTATAAAGCGTGGGCAACCGTTCTTACCGTCTGGAGCATGGCCATCGCCAACCTGGGACTGACACAGATCCTGAACGTATCGGTGCCAATTCTTGGCCTTTTGTATCCCATTGCCATTACGCTCATCATACTGGCACTTTCGCATCGGTATGTTGCTGCCTACCCGTCAGTCTATCTGCTGGCGGTCACACTCGTCGGTTTGTTCAGCATTCTGGACACGATCAACAATATATTATTTACTGGTAAATTTTCTTCAGCCTTTGCGCACCTGCCATTATACGCAGCAGGATTCGGCTGGATTGCCCCGGCTTTCATCGGTGTTCTGGCCGGATGCATGGTCGACATAATAAAAGGCGTCCGCCATTCGACAGCTAAAAAAGATGCGGCATAAAGAAAAAACAATTGTTAAAAAAACAAAAAGTTGTTGATCAGCCGATAAATCTTTTATATAATTGACTCGTTGTTTTCAAATGAATAACGATTATATCCTCATCATCAGCGATGGGGTAGAGGTCGCGGTTGCTAGGAGTATGGTGAAGGAGGCGCAGAGAACGCCCGGGAATTCACTGGAAAGGAGCTACCGCCGAAGTCTGTGTGCATCTCTGGGCGCGCGGGCTGGGGCCGTCTCCGAATAGGAACGGAACTGTCATATCTGCATCCGCGCAGATATGGTGTGCTATCTTCATGGAAGGTATGATGCGGGTTATCAAGAACACCGCCGTTGGTTCCTTCGGCGGTGTTGTTTATATTCCCACTCCTTTCCTTCCCATTTTTGCATCTTATTAAAGGAGTGTTTTTACGTGCAGCACATGCCATCACAGTCAACTACCGAGCACGCGCAGACGGCGTCTCAGACACCGGACGGACAACTGCGGCGCGGGCTGAAAGCGCGCCATCTCACCATGATTTCGCTGGGCGGGTCCATTGGAACCGGGCTGTTCCTCGCTAGCGGCGGCGCCATCAATACGGCCGGTCCGGGCGGTGCGCTGGTCGCATATATCGCCATTGGTATTATGGTTTATTTTCTTATGACAAGTCTCGGGGAACTGGCCACCTTCATGCCGGTGTCCGGCTCCTTCAGTACCTACGCTTCCCGCTTCGTCGATCCTGCGCTCGGGTTTGCACTCGGCTGGAACTACTGGTACAACTGGGCGATTACCATTGCGGCGGAACTTTCGGCCGGTACGCTGCTGATGAAGTTCTGGTTTCCGGAGAGCTCGTCGTTTCTCTGGAGCGCCCTATTCCTCCTTTTGATGTTCGGTCTGAATTATCTGTCGGTCAAAGGCTACGGCGAATCGGAATACTGGTTCGCTCTCATTAAAGTAGTTACGGTCATTCTCTTTATTGTTATCGGTTTGGCCATGATTTTCGGCATCATGGGCGGCGAGGCGGTCGGATTCAAGAACTTTACCGTAGATGATGCGCCGTTTCACGGCGGCTTCATGGCCCTGCTCGGCATCTTCATGGCAGCCGGCTTCTCATTCCAGGGAACGGAGCTTCTCGGCGTTGCGGCCGGAGAAAGCGATAATCCGAAAGAGAGCATACCGAAAGCCATCCGTCAGGTATTCTGGCGCATTCTGCTGTTCTATGTCCTGGCGATTTTCGTTATCGGCCTATTGCTCCCGTACACCCATCCGAGCTTGATCAGCGGAGACATCGAGGGCATTGCCAAGAGTCCGTTCACTATTGTATTTGAAAAAGCGGGGCTTGCATTCTCGGCGTCCGTTATGAACGCCGTCATCCTGACTTCGGTTCTGTCCGCGGGCAACTCGGGTATGTACGCCTCTACCCGGATTCTGTGGATGCTCGCCAAAGAAGGCAAAGCACCGAAGCTGTTCGCCAAACTGGACGACCGTGGTATTCCGGTCAATGCGCTGCTGGCGACTTCCGCTGTCGGCATGCTCGCCTTCCTGGCCTCGTTCTTCGGTGACGGTGCAGTCTATACCTGGCTGCTGAACGCATCGGGCATGTCGGGCTTTATCGCCTGGCTCGGCATCGCAGTCAGCCATTATCGTTTCCGTCGGGCCTACACCATCCAGGGGCGCGATTTGAGCGACCTGCCATACCGGGCGAAATGGTTCCCATTCGGTCCAATCTTCGCGTTCGTGCTCTGCATGATCGTCATCCTTGGACAAAACTATTCCGCCTTCACAGGAGACGCCATCGACTGGAACGGCGTGCTCGTCTCCTACATCGGCCTGCCGCTGTTCCTCCTGCTGTGGTTCGGCTACAAAGCGGTGAAAAAGACGACGTTCATCCCGCTCCGCGAGTGCCGGTTTGACACCCCTGCAGACGAAGAATATAAGCATTAAATCGACAGACAAAAACCCGCGTGGCCATGCGCGGGTTTTTTCTTGCTTGTCTGCCGCCCGGGAAGCCTCTTCTATTCCTGGTGCTTTTTATAGACGGAGATATTCGAGAACGTGGTGCCCTTCGGTGTCCGGCCGCTCTGCGTAATCGTCATGTGTCGGCCGTCTTCTGAAAGCTCGCGACGCGCGAAAAGCAACACCTCACCGTTTTTAAACGATGTCGTCTCCAGCGTCCTCTCGCCCGTAAACGAAGCGGAAACGGTATCGGCAATGTCCGGGTTATCGTATGGATACTGCTGGCCGTCCGGAATAAAATAGTTCGTCGCCCTAAACGCCTGGCCGTCCATCTCCGTCCATTCAACGCCAATCTCCAATTGCTTCCCTTCCTGCTTAATCCGGTACTTGGCCTGCTGTGCAGGTGCGCCGAATTGGTACCAGGATTTCTCCGGAAGCAATGCCCAGGTGCCGCAAAACGCTTCAACTGAGCCTGTCGTTGCTTTTTCTGTTGCGCCCTGTCCCATTCGTATCTCCTCCTCTGATTTTTGTCTATTCTATATGTATACGCTCCCCTGCTCTTCAGTTCCTTCCTCTGAAGAAATAAAATTTTATAAATTCAATAAAATGAGATAATTATCAGATCTTAATTTAGAAAAGTACAAATGCGGAAAAAGGCGAACGCCTTTTTCTTCTCTGGATCACCTTTCCTCTTTTTCTCCTTCTTTCCTCATGATTTTCACAGAAAAAGACAGCTAACCATAGCTGCCTTTTTAGCGATTTTACTATACGTTTATGATTTTAGCACATCATGATCAACGTACCGTTCTCCATTTAGCTGACTAATTACATTAATGGCTACTTTCGCCCCATCTCCTGCTGTGATAATAGAATGGACACTAACTCCGGCCGCTGTACCCGCTGCCCAAATGCCGTCTATATTCGTTTTCCCTTCTGCATCTACATCAAATACGGTTTTAATTCGAGGCTCCGTTCCGGGTTTGGTTTTTAGCCCCGCTTTTTCTGCAAGATCAACGAGGACCCCTGTTGCAAGAATTACCTGCTGCGCTTCAAAAGAGCTCTTTTCTGCTTCAACCCGAAAACCCGCATCTGTTTTAGCGATATTTACTACCTTATCTTCGATGATTTCTGCTCCAAATTTAGCTGCCTGTTTTTTCCCTATTTCCACCAGATCCGGTCCCGTGATTTCCATTACCCCATAATGATTTTCAATCCATGCCCGTTTTGTTATACTTTTATCCGAATCAATGACCAGCGTCTTCTTTCCTGCTTTTGCAGTAAACAAAGCGGCACTGGCCCCAGCCGGTCCTGCTCCTACAATGATAATATCGTACATGTGTATCATCTCCTTCTTCTTCTTTATAAGAATGTTTACAACAACACCAAAAAATAGAAGAATCCTTTAGGTGAAGTCTACCACAATTATCTCGAAAATGAAAACAGGGCATGCGCTGACCGATAACAAGCACCTCACTTATGTAACGATGCTGATCGTAGGCTGCGCCGTCACTTTGCTGTATGCCGGAATACTCTTTGTCAGCCATACATTCCCGCCGACAATCGAATGAGCGCCAACAACGGTATCCCCACCTAAAATGGTGGCGCCGGAATAGATGGTAACATTATCCTGAATAGTAGGATGCCGCTTGTTTCCTTTGACTATGTTTCCTGCTTCATCTTTACGGAACGAAAAAGCACCTAACGTTACCCCCTGGTAAAGGGTAACGCCGTTGCCGATCTCCGTAGTTTCACCAACAACGACCCCTGTTCCATGATCGATAAAGAAACTCTCTCCGATTTTAGCTCCCGGATGAATATCAATGCCTGTTTTCCCATGCGTTAATTCGGATACCATTCGCGCAACGATAGGATACCCCATCAAATAAAGCTCATGCGAGATTCTATGATTAATAATGGCATAGATGCCCGGGTACGAAGCGGCCACCATATAATAACTCGTCGCAGCCGGGTCTTTCTCATACGCCGCTTTAATATCCAGCAGCGCATATTTTCGTAACCCGGGCAATTTTTTCATCAGCAGAATAGCGTCCTCCTGGTGCTTTGCCGCGTTCTCGTGTTCATACTCGAGAAGCTGGACAAGCGTACCATGGAGGCGGCGAATCTTTTCCTCCATCGATATGCTTTTGCTGTCCAGGGCCGGATAATATTCCGGCAGTATCACCTCTTTGACTTGCTGAACGAAACACTTAAATAAAGGAATATCAATTTGCTTGCGGTATGTATTGTTTTCAAGCTTATCCTTGTAAGACAATTCGAGTTCGTGTTGTATCTCTTTATAGAAATCATCCTGTAACATACGATGCACCTTTCCTTATGAATTGTGACATTCGACTGGCAATCGGCTGTGCGGCAGTTGCGCATCAGCATAAAGAGCGTTCCCCTACATTATACTATATTAAATATAGTACCTATTCGTGAATCAGGATGCAATCACTCTCTCTTCCACAAAATCACCATGGCCTTCAGCCGCAGCTCCGACATGAAAATGATGGGAAGGGCGGCTGACTTTTGTGGTACGAGGGAAAAGAGAGAAAGGAATGAGGAGAGGATTTTAATGGGGAAAAAGGCGACCGCCTTTTTCTTCCTTAGATCTTTTTTCCTCCCTCTTCTTCTTTCTTCATGATTTTCACAGAAAAACACAGAAAAGGCATTCCGTTTTCAATCCGGAATGCCCAGCTGCCCATCGGATTAGATTTGCCCGTCAATCAGCTTGTACAGCGCCTGTGTTCCGCTGTTCTCTTCTCCTTTTGCCGCCAATTCCTCATACAGTGACTTGGCCAACTTCAATCCCGGTGTCATCATCCCCATCTCTTCCGCCGCTTCCAACGCAATGTTCATGTCCTTAATAAAATGCTTAATATAAAAGCCAGGTGCGAAATCGCCTTTCAGCATCCGCGGCGCCAGATTGCTAAGCGAAAAGCTGCCTGCCGCTCCGGTCGAGATGCTTCTTAGCACATTCTCCGGATCCAGGCCTGCCCGCTTCGCATATACCATCGCCTCACAGACGCCGATCATACCGGATGCAATGGCGATCTGGTTGCACATCTTCGTATGCTGACCGGAGCCGGCCGGTCCCTGATGGATAATATTGGTCCCCATCTTCTCAAAAATCGGCTGCATCGCATCAAACGCCTCTTTATCGCCGCCGACCATGATGGCGAGCCGCGCTTCACGTGCACCGATGTCACCGCCGGATACCGGTGCGTCCAGCGCATGAATGTTTCTTTTTTTGGCTTCCTCATAAATTCTCTTGGCCAGTATCGGGCTTGAGGTCGTCATATCGATAACATAGGCATCTTCTTTGGCGTGCAGCAGAATGCCGCCTTCGCCCAAATACGTCTCTTCGACATCTTTCGGATAACCGACCATTGTAATAATGACATCCGCTTCCGCTGCCAGTGCGGCTACGGTGTCATTCCATACGGCGCCCGCGTCAATCAGCTCTTGCGCTTTTTCTTTCGTTCGATTATAGATATGTACCCGGTAGCCTGCTTTCACCAGGTGACCGGCCATGCTTTTACCCATGACACCCGTGCCGATGAATCCGATAACGGTGTTTGCGTTAACTGCCATCGCTTCCACTCCTTATCTGTAATCAATGCAAAATTTATTCTTCTATTATATATAAAAATTTCGAAATAGGAAGAAGACGGCATTCTTTTTGGAAAATGTTAATTTATCATCCATACGACAATAGAGGGGACAAGTATCGAAACAAAAATCCCGTTAACCCCCATGGCTACCCCGGCGATTGCCACCTGAAGCTCGCCTTCCGATGCCGCTCGCGCCGTTCCTATGCCATGTGCCTGCGTCCCAAGCGCAAGACCTCTAGACAATGGATGATAGATTTTCATTCTGTTCATTATCGAAGGGCCTGTCATCGCCCCTAACATTCCTGTCAAGACTACAAAAATGGCAGCCAGCACCTTATCACCGTGGATAATCCCGGCAACTTCCATGGCGATGGGAGTAGTAATGGTCTTCACGCTCATCGAACGAACAACTTCGGAGGATAGATGTAATCCTTTTAACGTCAGAATGGTTGTTAGCATACAAACAACAGAGCCTACCAATATACCGGCAAAGGAAGGAATAAGATTTTGATATAAAACCTTTCGTTGTTGATACAATGGCACAGCAATGCCAACCGTAGCCGGCCCCAGAAAAAAAGTGAGCACTTCTTTCGTGCCCTGATACTCAGCATAAGGAATATGGCTGAGTACAAGAATGAAAATGATGAGAAGAGTACTTAGAAAAACCGGATTCGTCAAAGGACTGGAATATTTTTTACTTAAGTGTACACTCCACAGATAAATGCCAATGGTAACTGCCAGTGTATATAAAGTAACGAATTTATCCATATCTTTGTTCTCCACTCTTCAAGTTTTCTTTTACGTTATCTTCTTGCTTAAGAGCAATCGTTTGGGATACTTTTCCTGTCGCATACATTCCAATCCACAGGCTTAATAAAATACAAAGGAAAAAAATCCATCCCTGATGTAAAAACAGATCTTTATAGCTCATTAATCCTACTGCCACGGGAATGAAAAACAAAGATAAATGTTTGAGTAAAAGAGACGAGCCTTCACTCACCCAGTGCAGGGGAATCATTTTCGTAATTAACAAGAGAAAAAGGAGCAACATTCCTACGAGATTTCCGGGTAAAGGAAGCCGGGAAATCTCAACAATGAAATTCCCTATTTCACTAAGGATATATAAAAGCAATACTTGCGCATACAAGCGAAAGACAATGGCAACTTTTTTTTTCATATTTTCCACCCCTGTTTATTTCAGGCTTTCTCTTTACCTGACACTGCGGGCATGCCTGCTACTACCCTTAGTGAATGTTTTCTACTTGTATACAAAATTTCAGGATAGGGAGTGCCCTATCCTGAAATCGCAACCTTTACTATTTTTCTAAAACAGGGAATAAAGAGGGCTTCTTAAAACGACGAACTGGTTCTATTTATTCCATTTATTCTTCTTTCTTATTGATGCACCGTTCACAAACATGGATGTAAGATTCAAACCGCTCTTGAATTTCGCACCCGCATTCACTGCACGTTTTTTTAGGAATACTTCCATCGAGTTCCAATCCCATTTTAAGTCCCTCCTGTTTGCTATTTTTCATTTTTATGATATATTTAAGTTTAACCTTTTATTTTTCTCAGTGCTGAAGTATAGGAAAAGTACATTACGCTTTCGTGAATTGTTCGGCTTCGGTTGAACCTGCCAGTGCAACCGTTGAAGATGTCCCGCCGCTAATTACCTGGGAAACTTCATCAAAGTAGCCGGTACCTACTTCGCGCTGATGTCTTGTGGCAGTATAGCCGTATTGTTCAGCTGCAAATTCTGCTTGCTGCAGTTCGGAGTATGCTGCCATTCCTCTTTCTTTATAGCCACGTGCTAACTCAAACATGCTGTAGTTGAGGGCATGGAATCCTGCCAGCGTAACGAATTGGAATTTGTACCCCATTTTACCCAGTTCAATTTGGAAGTTCGCAATCGTTTCATCATCCAATTTTTTCTTCCAGTTGAAGGAAGGCGAGCAGTTGTATGCGAGCAATTTGCCAGGGAACTGTTCGTGAATAGCTTCGGCGAAACGTCTTGCTTCTTCGACATTCGGCTCGGACGTTTCGCACCAAATCATGTCAGCATACGGCGCATATGCAAGACCTCTTGCAATCGCCTGATCAAGACCTGCTTTGGTACGATAGAAGCCTTCCGGCGTACGCTCACCGGTAATGAACGGTGCATCATACGGATCAGCGTCGCTTGTAATCAGGTTTGCTGCGTTGGCGTCCGTTCTTGCGATCAATACCGTAGGAACGCCCATGACATCGGCAGCCAAACGTGCAGCAATCAGGTTGCGTACCGCGGTTTGCGTCGGAAGCAGAACTTTTCCGCCCAGATGGCCGCATTTCTTTTCAGAGGATAATTGGTCTTCTAAGTGAACGCCTGCCGCACCCGCTTCAATCATGGCTTTCGTCAGTTCGAATACGTTTAATGAGCCGCCAAATCCTGCTTCCATATCGGCAACGATAGGAGCAAACCAATTGATGTCATTTTTGCCTTCAGAATGATGGATTTGATCCGCCCGCTGCAGCGCCTGATTGATGCGCTTTACCACATGCGGCACACTGTTTGCCGGATACAGACTTTGGTCAGGATACATATTTCCGGAAAGGTTTGCGTCAGCTGCAACCTGCCAGCCGCTTAAGTAAATGGCTTTTAAGCCCGCCTTTACCTGTTGTACGGCTTGATTTCCGGTTAAAGCACCCAGCGCATTCACATAGTCCTCTGTGTTGACCAGGTTCCAGAGACGTTCAGCTCCCATACGAGCCAGTGTATATTCAATTTGAACGGAGCCACGGAGCCGGATGACATCCTCGGCTGAATATGGTCTTTCAATCCCTCTCCAACGGCTGTCTTTCCAGCTCTCTTCTAATTGTTGTGCGTAATGTTCTACCATCTCTATCCACCCTTTCAAATTTTTAAGTAAGATATTTATAACCAGGAAGCGTTAAGAAGTTTTCGAACTCATCATCGAGGATAAGCTTGGAAAACAACTCACTCGCCAACTGGTAATTACCCGAATGATAATTGTCTCCGCCAACCGCTTTTTTAATCTTCAGCAATTCGTCTGCAAGCAGCTCCTCGAATAACTCGGCTGTTACCTTGCGTCCATCGTTAAGGATTCCCTTCGGATGACGAATCCACTGCCATACTTGCGCACGGGAGATTTCCGCTGTCGCCGCATCTTCCATCAGATTGAAAATCGGAACGGCACCGGCTCCGCCAAGCCATGCTTCAATGTATTGAACTCCTACACTGATGTTGGTGCGAAGCCCCTCCTCCGTAATCTCTCCTTCAGGTACCGCGAGAAGATCGGCAGCGGTTACCTGGACATCTTCACGTTTTTTATCAATTTGGTTCGGGGTCGGCATGATCTCGTTAAAAACCTCCATCGCTACCGGAACCAATCCCGGATGCGCCACCCATGTTCCATCGTGACCGTTTTTCGCTTCCCTTTCCTTGTCTGCGCGAACTTTGTTGAAGGCCGCTTCATTTGCTTCCGGATCTCCTTTGATCGGAATTTGGGCTGCCATTCCACCGATGGCCGGGGCATTGCGCCGGTGACACGTTTTAATGGTTAACTGCGTATACGCGTCCATGAACGGCACTGTCATCGTCACGGCTGCACGGTCCGGGAGAATAATATGCGGTTGATTCCGGAATTTTTTTATGTAGCTGAATATATAATCCCAGCGACCGCAATTCAAACCGGCTGAATGCTCACGCAGTTCGTACAATATTTCATCCATTTCGAATGTTGCCAAAATTGTCTCGATAAGAACAGTGGCTTTGATTGTGCCCTGCGCGATTCCCAATTCGTTCTGCGCCATAACAAACACGTCATTCCAGAGCCGTGCCTCCAAATGGCTCTCCATCTTCGGCAGATAAAAGTAGGGGCCTGTGCCGTTTTCCAGCAGCGTCTGCACATTATGGTAGAAGTACAGACCAAAGTCGAACAAACTACCGGAAACAGGCTCTCCGTCAATCAGTACGTGTTTTTCCTCCAGGTGCCAGCCCCGCGGGCGGACAATCAATGTCGCAGGGTTTTCCTTTAATGTGTAATGCTTCCCTGCAGGGCTTACAAATTCTATCGTTCTATTGATGGCATCCCTTAAGTTAATCTGGCCTTCAATCGTGTTGCTCCAGGTGGGTGAATTGGCATCCTCGAAGTCCGCCATGAACATCTTAGCTCCGGAGTTGAAGGCATTGATAACCATTTTGCGATCGCCGGCAGGTCCCGTAATCTCGACTCTCCGGTCTTGCAGGTCGACCGGTAGAGGTGCAATCGTCCATTGTCCTTCACGGATATGTTTGGTCTCTGGCAAGAAATCCGGCATTTTGCCTGCATCGATTTCTTTTTGTCTTTCTTCCCGTCTCTGCAGCAGAGAGATTCGTTGCTGGTTGAATTGTCTGTGCAGCTTCGCTACAAATTCCAGAGCCTCCGGCGTTAGAATCTCGTCGTACGCTTCCGATACAGGACCGCGAACCTCAATGCCTGCCGGGTATGTTTTCGTACCCATGACTGTAAAACCTCCTATTCATACGGTGTTTTTCAAGTCAGTTATATAACAGTTTTTAATTTATGAACAGATTATAATACAGTTATTCAACATTAACAAGAGTTTTTTGAAAATTCACTGTCGACCCATTCATAAACTTTTAAGAAACTGTAATATAACAACTGATTATTATGATTATTAATATAATACAGATTTTCTCTTTGTGCAACTCTTTTTTCGTCCAATTTTGTAAATTTACCAAAAATGTTCCTTATAGCCCGTATCTTCCTAGAAATGCACCATGCTACAAACACACAGGTCACTGTTTCACAACGATGATTGACTTCAAAATCGCATTGCTTTGTTCTATAACAACAATGAAGGGGAAAGATAAAAACCTTTTGTGCCTTTGCTGTTGGTTATTCAAGAGGGAACGGCTGATGTAAATACTTACAGGTAAACCGAATCCATTCCCGGGCTGCAAAGGAAAGGTACCGTTCTTTTCGCCATATGATGGAAACGTTCCAGGGGATCGAGGGCTGGACAGGAATGACATGAATCTGCGCAGGATCGACTTCCTCGCAGATGGTTTTAGGCAGCAAAGATACACCAAGATTGGTTGCCACCATTTCCCGAATAAAATCCCATTGAGAACTTTCGTATATGATCTTTGGATGAAAGCCCTCGCGGATACATTCATTAATAATTCGATCGTGCATGGTAAAATCTTCACGAAACAGGATGAAGGATTCATGCTGCAAATCCCGCAGGAAAACCTCAGTTTTACCCGCTAAGGGATGGTCGCGATGAACAAGTAGACAAATTTCCTCGTGGACAAAGGGAACAGAATGGTAACGTGTTTCTTCCACTGGAAGTACTACAGCCCCTAAATCCAGGTTTCCGGCACTGATTTCCTGTTCAACTTTTTTGCTGCCATATTCAATGAGTTCACAGGTGATTTTAGGATAGGAAGCGTGAAATTCGGCTAAAATCTTCGGAAAGAATTTGGCACCAATAATCGGAGGAAGGCCGATTTTAATCTTTCCCTGTTGAATGTTCATTAGGTCAGAGAGCTTAATGGATAAATGATCCAGAATTTGCACGACCTTTTTGGCTTCTTCGTATACGATTTTTCCTGCGTCGGTCAGATGAAGTTGCTTAGTCGAGCGGTCGATAAGGGCAATCCCCAGCTCTTCCTCCAGGCTTTTAACCATTCGGCTGATATTGGGCTGTGTAACATGAAGATTCTCGCCAGCCCGTGTAAAGCTTTTATGTTTGGCAACTTCAATAAAGTACTGTAATTGTCGTATATCCATTTGTTTATACCCTCTCATTCATAAATAGAACGCATAAATGCTATGCGAAATATATATTTTGATTATAGTCTGAGTTGCTATAAACTTACTAGTGTAATAAGAGAAAGGGTGGATATAAATTGTGGAAACAAAATGTATTTGAATTTCCCCGGCATTTGTCCGTTGGAAACATATCGAATGGGCTGGTTTCCTGGATTTTTGGTGCAACCGGTCCTTTGTTAATTGTTTTACAAGCGGCTTCTAAGGGAAACCTGAGTGCGGATACAATTACCTCCTGGATTTTTGCCATTTATGGGGTAGGTGGTTTGTTAACGGTGATTTTGTCCTTTTATTACCGGCAGCCTATCGGCTATGCCTTTTCGATTCCTGGAGCGATTTTGGTTGGAGCATCGTTATCCCACCATACGTATGAGCAGGTGATCGGTGCTTATGTGGTCGTAGGAATCGTCACGCTTCTTCTTGGGTTATCAGGAGCTATACATAAACTGATGAAAATTCTGCCTATGCCGGTCATGATGGGGATGGTATCCGGCGTCCTTCTTCCGTTTGGAACCGATATTTTTCATTCTGTTCTAGAAAATCCCATACTTAATGGGGTTCCGTTATTCGTTTTTTTTGTGTTTTCCTGTTTTCGAGGGCTCGCCAAAAAATTTCCACCGATTCTTGGGGCGATCCTTTCTGCAGTGATTATGCTGTATATTGTACCCGGTGTTCATTCAGGCAAAGCCATTTTTTCTGTTGCTAAGCCCCAGTGGTATATGCCGGCGTTTGACATGGCTACCATAGGAGAGCTTGTTCTTCCGCTTGTTCTTACCATTATCGCTATTCAAAATGCGCAGGGGATCGCTGTTTTACAAAGCGCAGGCTACAAGCCCCCTGTCAATTCTATGACTTCGTGGAGCGGGCTAGGTTCGATTGTGAACGGTTTTCTGGGGGCACATTCGGCTTGTATTGCCGGTCCGATGACGGCGATCCTTTCTACGGATCATTCCCAGGAGAAGGACCGGCGTTATGCAGCGGCGATTGTGCTGGGACTGTTATCCTGTTTACTGGCGTTATTTGCCCCTTTCGCCGCCTCGATTCCCCATCTTGTTCCGTCTTCGTTAATTAAATTACTTGGCGGGCTAGCGATGATCGGCGTTTTGATCGATTCATTACATATGAGCTTCTCCTCACATTATAAAATGGGCGCATTGTTCTCCTTTATGATTACAATCTCAGGGATTTCTATTTTTCAAATTGGGGCTCCTTTTTGGGGATTGATTGGGGGAACACTTGTATCCTTGCTCTTGGAGAGAAAGAATCAAAAACTAACGAATCAGGTAATAGACAACGAGCAGGTCGCGTAAGAGAGGAGTTGTGTGAATGCACCTGCCGTACATGATAACTCCCCCGGAATAACAGACTGTTTCCAGGGGGGAGTTTCATACATCACGCTATTATCTTCTTTCAAAATAATGATGGAGGCGAAATTCGCAGATTTGCCTGGTCCATTCAAAAACTTTCTCCCTTTCGTGAGGAAGCAACTCCAGCTTGATAGAAAAATGTTCCCTTTCCACCGCCACTAACCCTTTCGAACTCCCACTCCATTTATCCATCGGCATTTCCCGAATCAAACGAGCTGTCCTCTCTTCATCGTATTGGGAAAGCAACTGCTTCGTTTGCCTATCTCTTGCTTCCGCCCGAAGTCGATAAGACTCCGCCGTCAGATAATCATAGAAGAACCTCACAATCTCCCTCGCCTGCACCG
>Ga0310822_100641_pt1 | contig 15992 bp, 15 predicted proteins | sample P4_ome_2_FD_201313 | JGI IMG/M metagenome (GOLD analysis project Ga0310822, IMG submission 201313) | Sorghum-adapted microbial communities from Joint BioEnergy Institute, Emeryville, California, United States - P4_Day56_Rep2 | ecosystem: Engineered > Bioreactor > SSF (Solid state fermentation) >... | reverse complement strand
CTCCGTAAAAGATCAGCGATACACCGATGACAATCAGTGTCCCTGCAAGGTAATCCTCGAAAGTGGCATATCGCTCCCGCCATTTTGACATTGTATCTACCTCCCCCGGTCATTGGTTGGAAGAGAAAGGCACCTTGCTCCCTTTAGGCAGGTGCCTTTCCTGGCTTTCCATTTTCCCCTGAATTACAGCTTTCTGGCTCCGTCGATGATCTCTTTTCCGACCGTCTCGGCAAACTCGCTGTAAACCGGCTCCATCAGCTTTACGAATGCCTCGCGCTCGGACTCGCTCAGCTCGACAACCGTCATGCCGGAGTTTCTCAGGTTGTTCTCCGATTCTTTATCCAGCTGCACAGCCAGCTCGCGCTCGTATTTTGTCGCTTCGGCCATAGATTCGTCAAACGCCTTGCGGAACTCTTCCGGCAGCTCGCTGTACCATTTTTTGTTTGTCAGGACGATGTAGTCGAGGCGTCCGTGGTTGGAGACGAGCAGATGTTTCTGCACTTCCACGTATTTTTGCGTGTCGATGTTGTTCCAGGTGTTTTCCTGGCCGTCAACGGTTCCCTGCTGCAGGGCGGTATAGGTTTCACCGAAAGGAATGGTTGCTGCACCGGAACCGAGCGCTTTAAACTGCGCTTCCAGCACCTTTCCTGCCTGCGTCCGGAATTTCAGGCCTTTGAAGTCCTCAGGCTTTGCCAGCGGCTTGTTTGCGGTAAACACCTTAAACCCGTTTTCCCACATGGCCAGGCCCAGCATGTTTTTGCTCTCCAGCGAGCCCAGCAGCTTTTTGCCCAGCTCTCCGTCCCAGAACTTGATCACCGAGTCGTGGTTTTTAAACAGGAACGGCATGTCGACGATTTGGAAAGCCGGATTGAAGCCGACCAGCTTCGTCGCGGAAGGTGCGATGATATGAACGTTCCCCGCCTGCAGCGCTTCCATCTCGTCCTTGTCGCCGTAGAGCTGGGAGGACGGATACACCTCGACCTTCACTTTTCCGCCCGTCTTTTCCGCCATCAGCTCGGCGAATCTGGTAGCAGCCTTGCCTTTCGGGCTGTCAGCCGTCGTAACGTGAGAAAACTTGATGATCAACGGTTTTTCCGGTGTATACGCAGATGCATCCTGTGTCTTTGCGCCGCCGCAGCCCGCAGCCGTCAGCATCAGCACAGACAGACAGCCTGCCAGTGCAGCCTTCCATCTTTTTTTCATAAGAATACCCCCTACTCTTTTTCCTTCCGCCATGAAAGCGTTTACCAAAAATATTGTAGTAAATTTTGGAATCATTATAAATATTGTGTTCTTATTGTTCTTTTTGGTCATTTTGGTCACGGCGAAACCGGCATGGAGCAGGGATTCGGAGCGGAGAGAAGGGTCCTCTTCTTGTCTAGCAAATGGAAAACATGACAAAAAAGCGACTGGATGCCAGCAGGGCGCCAAAAAACAGCCGGCAGATCAGTCGCTCTTTTTTTGCAATTACCGTGACTATGACTATCTGAACTAATAATACCCGAGCCATTTCCACCAGGTCAGCGCCATCAGGAATGTTAGGCCCGTCGTTACGAGTGTCAGCCAAAAGCCGGGTACAAAGAAATCCTGCTGCGTCACCCACCCTGTCCCGTGCACCATCACGCCCGGAATCGTCTCGACAACCAGAATAAATCCGTACAGACTGGTAAGCCCGGCAACAAAGGCGAGCAGCAGCGCCGGAGAATCGGGGGAGTGGGCCGCCAACGCCATCACAACAGGCACGGTGGCGATCACCGCCGTGGATACATTTGACGTCACCTTGTGGATCAGTTGTGTCAGCACAGCCACTGTCAGCACTGCCAGCGCGGGATTGGAAAAGAGGTACAGCGTCAAATCGGATTCCATCCATTTCGACAAGTAACCTGTCACACCTGTCTCGTACAGCGCCCTTCCCAGCGACAGCGTGACGCCAAGCATCACCAGCGGAGCAAATTTGACATCGAGAATCTTCTCCCAGTCCGCCACCTTGATCCCCGGCCACGCCATCAGAACAGCTCCGATCAAGGCGGGAATGACCGGAGGCCACCCGTGAACGCCTTCCAGCGCCCACAAGACGCAGACCCCTGCGAGGATGCCCATCAGCCGTTTTTCCCTGGAGCTGACCGGTCCCAGCTCCGCGATCAACTCTTTCATCTTTTCCTTCAATCCGCTGGGCATCGGCTCTTTCACGGGAAAAGAGCGATACAGCACCCACCAGGATGCCGGGATCATGATCAGCCACATCGGCAAAGCGAGCACGAGCCAGTCCGTATAGGTCACGTGTGTCTGCAGATAGGTGTTGATCAAATCGACCGTAATCACGTTTCCAAGAGCTGCCGGCAGGACAGCCGTTCCGCTTATTCCGCAGCCGATCACGACACCCATCATCAGCTTTTTGCCGCGGACATCCCCCGCTTTTACGCCGAGAATCGACGTGATGGAAAAAACGATGGGCAGCAGCATCGCCGTACGCACGGCAGCGGCGGGAATGAAAAAGGCCATGACCTGGGGAACGAGGATGATCCCGGCGAGCACGCCTCCTTTTTTCTCGCCAAACCAGTAGAGCAGCTGATACGCCAGCCGCTTGCCCAGCGGAGTCTGTTCGACCCCGCTCGCAATCATCATGCCTGCAACGATAAGAAAGATAGCAGGCGCTGCAAAGCCAGACAGGATCAAATCGGTGGAAACCGCTCCCGAGATCGGCAGCAAAAACAGAACCAGCACGGCGGTCATCGAAAAAGGGATCGGCTCCAGCACCCAGAGCACGATGACGGCCAGCGTAATCGCTAGGGTTACCCGAGCCCCATAGTCCATGTACGCTTCGAGTCCAAAATAGACGAGGACAAAAGCGAGGACAGACAAGGCAAACCAGAACAGCTTTCGCAGCGCCTTCCGCCGTTTGGCTGTCGCCGACTCTGGCCCGTCTGCCGTCGATTTCGGGCTAGTTGCCACCGATTCCGGGCTGGTCACCGCCGATTCCGGGCTGACCGCATCAGATTCTGGCCTAACTGCCTCCTCATCCGGCTGCCGATTTGTCATCGTGGACATAGGCTTCCCCCCAAAAACGCATTCTTCGTACAGGATAGGGTATCCCTTTTTATTTGTCTATCTATTTAGAAGATTCATACGAACCTCTGACTTCTGCTGCCTGACTGATCTGCTGTTAGTAGAGTCATTTACGGGATAATCGCTAAATGGCATGTCCCCGACATTGATAAAACGGTGGGGAATATCCGCCTCAAAGTAGAGCGAATCCCCTTCTTCCAAAATCGTATCGAGCAGGCATTCGCCAAGCACGGCCCGCATCCTCCCTTGAGTGACGACCAGGTATTCCTTTACACCTTTTTGGTGTGCGACGGAAATGTTATCCGCCGCTTCAATGACGGATACGCTGGCCCAAGCCGCAGCCACTTTGTTTGGCGGTGCCTTTATGTTCTTCTCCTCGGTGATCGGCGGGATGGGCGGCGCTTTTTGACCAGAAGCAACACCGGTTCTAATGCGATGTTTATCAAGCTGCAGACGCAAACGGCCACGCAGCTGGGCATTTCCCCCGAGCTGGTTACCTATAGACAAAATACGGCATCTTTCCACTCTATGCTGGCTTCTCCTTCTCGCGTCCTGCTCGGTGTCACCGTAGGGGATGTAAAAGAGAGGGAGCATGAGTTGCTCAAGAAAATCACTTTGATTGTGCTTAAAACGATCTTCCGGGTCGTTCTCGGCCTCGTGCGGATTCAGTTTTTTTCGTAACAGGCTTTGCGATTTCCATTTCCATTTGCATCAAAAACGAGGCGGCTCACGGGGTTCAATTCGCACGGCACGTCCTTTGGCGCATTGCCGGCCGGCCAGTCGTTTGCATTCTGCTTTCATCCATACATTTGATAATTTTATACCACTAAAGCGAATTCATAATTTACCCTTTTTTTCCATACTTTATAATGGTATATTTTTAAAAAACAATTTGATTCCCTATCTGAAAATCAGTTAATCCCGTTATCTCCTCCCGAATTTCTAACTAGCCATTATTTCCCCAATGACTGCGAATAAAGAAGCTTCCCGAGCCTATTGTATAAACGAGTCTTTGCTGATGAATGTTTGCTGCATCCATTTTCTGTTTTTATATTCGATTGTAAAAAACTGATACATTCCTGCTTTGTAATAAAATCACAGACACAACACTTTGGAAGAAGGGAGAAGAGTATTATGAGGTATTTGATGCTTGTATTAATGATATTTGTTATCCTTTCTGGTTGTTCATTAGGTAGTAAAGATAGTTTAATGTGGTTTTCTTCACCCGATGCCGCAATTCAAAATGGTATTAAACTAGAAAGTATTAATGAAAGTGATTTGTTGTCAACAGTAGAAACAGACGGCGAAACACTACTTATTTTTAAGCAAAATGTACCCGAAGGAACGATAGTTGGTGTTGCAAGTTTAAGCAAAAAAGATGGACAATTCGCATGGTATAGAGAGAACGATCCTGTATTAGTAAAACGTCTGAATGAAACCGCATCACCTGCTATAACATGTGAAATTAATACTCAATCAAAGAAAACCTTCTACGTTTACCTTGGAGTTACAAGTACTATCGAGAATAGAATCAGCCTTAAAAACGGAAGTAAGGTCCAGCCTTCTATTGATAAAAATAGCGGGATCTACTATTATGTTGAATCCGCAAATGACAAAAAATAGCTGTTCCATTTTTTAACTTTTAATAGTATAATTTGAATAAATTGGTAAAGGAGGGTATTAAATGAAAAAGATTCTGAAATTTTTGTCTCTTGGTATTAGTTGCACACTAAGTCTATTGGTCTTATCTTCTTCAGTAGTAGCAGCAAGTGGTAAGGAAAACAGAGCTTATCAAGAAATTAACAGAGAAAATGCTTTTATCGACCCATCAACCGGTCTGCTTATCACCCCACTAAAAGAGGTTGGTGGCTATTTAGTACCAATGACCAAAGAGGAATATATATCTAATACAACGGATTTACACACCCAAAACAACCAGAGAACAATCCCTACAAATAATAAAGCTAATACGATAAATCCTGCAGCTGATTATCGCGAATACTACACCTATACTGAAACCACAAATTCAACTGAGTGGAGTAGAGATTGGATACAAGTTACTGATGGAATTAAATGCACATCAACTGGTGGATGTTCCCTTGGTAAGACTGTATCAGCACAAGTCAGTCACTCTTTCAGCGCTTCTGTAGGTGCAGAAAAAGACGCGATTTCTGCCGGAGCCTCCTTTACTTGGCAAAAAACCTATTCATCTACTGATCACTATACCTTTAACTTAGCTTTGGGAGAAAGAGGATATATCGCATTCGTACCCAGATTCAAGAAAACTGAAGGAGTACTATATAAATATTCTAATTGGGATGGTCTCCTATCGAAAAAAAATGCTTGGGGCCTGTCTCCAAATGGCGGGTACTATACTTTTGTCCACACAGATTATTAAAAATAAGTTTTTGATTTCTGGGATACAAGACAGAAGCTAGTAGACAAGCATACTTATGTGTTTAAAATACAGCCAATTAGACTGGTAGAAAAATATATACGGCGACCACTATTCGGTATTCCACCGGGAAAGGTCGCCGTGTTTTCTTAGAATACTTATTCTCTATAGATGGGTATTAACCATTACTTAATCTCACTAGCAACATACAAATCTCACATTTCTCATGATAATGCTTCTTTATTCATTCATTCTTCGCTCCAAGCTTGTTTTCAGCGATTCTTCGTGGACCAGACAGCCAACAGAACGAGAGCGAACTAAAAAAATGTTCTGCACACCGCTATTCCTTAATCTTAAAAGACGCTTTGATCCCCGATACCTCGGCAAACATCGCCTGGTATTCCCGCTCCTTCTCGGCATCGCCCAAAATCCATTGCACATCGGTCGGCGTGCTGAACGAGTATACCTTGTCATCCGTCTCGCCGATTTTCTCCAAGTGAATGACCGTCGTCAATTCCTCGCCGTCCTGCTTCCATTCTTCCTGGCTCCAGACTCTGACTTCGCACAGAATGCCGCCGGGCTGGTTTGCTTTGCTGGAAAAGATGATCTGGTTTTCCGTCTCTGTCACCTCGTATTTCCCTTCCCAGCTTTTTGGAAGCTGCAGCGTAAAATGATGGGTAGTGTTTTCGTACAAGATGCTCTTTGTATCCTCGCTCTTTTCTGAGCATGCTTGCAAAAAGAAAAGCGACAGGAACGCCAAACAAAATCCAAGGAATCGGCTTCTCATGAAAATGTCTCTCCTTTACAATATGGCGGATTTTCTAGCCCTTGTTGGAGAAGACGGAGCAGACTGTAAAAAGTTTCCTGTCCCTGCAATAAAAAAACCGGCCGCCATTCAGGCGCCGGTCCATCTCGTTTGTTCGATTAATTTCTCTGCCTCGAGGTCCCTTCGCTCCCGCTCTCCTGTTCTCGTCCAGTGCAGGAAGCGATCATCCAGCAATTCCGAGAGCAGCTCGCGCTTGCGCATTTCGTCCAGCGACAGAGCCAGCACGCGGCTGCGCATCGCTCCAAGAAACGCCGTATATTCCACGTATTCGGGACCGAACTGCGTCTCCACCTGCCGGCGCAGCTTCTTGGCCAATCCCGGATTGTGCCCGCCTGTCGAGATGGCGATCTGCAAATCTCCCCGCTCGACAACGGAAGGAACGGTAAAGCTGCACAAATCCGGTCTGTCGACGACGTTCACCCATTGGTGAGAGCCGCAGGCTTGATACACGGCCAGATTGACAGCCGGATCGTTCGTCGCCGCAATTACGATCACCGCTTCCCGTACGTCTTCCGGAGAAAACGGCCGGCGAAACAGGACAAGACTACCTGCCCCTGCCCATTCTTCAACTGCTTGGGAGCACGACGGACTCACTACGGCCACATCCGCTCCGGCAGCGAGCAGACTGCCGATCTTCCGCTCTGCCACCTGACCGCCGCCGACGACGAGGCAGCGTTTCCCCTGCAGCTTGGCCATCATCGGATAGAGGCGCATATCCCTCACTCCATCCGCTCAAACCAGTTGATCTTCTCTCGCATGTTGACGACGTCGCCCACCAGAATAATCGCCGGGTTGGAGATATGCGGACCTGCCGCCAGCCGTTCTTCGATGTCAGCCAGCGTGCCGGTCACAGTCGTCTGCTCGGGCATCGTTCCCCAGGCGATCACGGCGACAGGCGTTTCCGGTGCGCGGCCGTGGGCGATCAGCTGTTTGCGGATGAACGGGAGATTGCCCACTCCCATGTAAAAGGCTACGGTATCGATGCCTTTCGCCAGCGCCTGCCACTTGTCGCTGACGGCGTCCTGTGCGTCTTCTGCTTCCGCCGTTTCCGCTCTGCCCTCGCGCAAATGCCCGGTGACCACTGCAAATGACGATCCGTACTCCCTATGTGTCACCGGAATGCCCGCGTAAGCCGGAACAGCAATGCCCGCTGTCACGCCGGGAACGATCTCGAACGGAATGCCGAGCTGCGCCAGATGCTCCGCTTCCTCGCCCACTCTGCCGAATACGCACGGATCGCCGCCCTTCAGCCGGACGACCGTCTTGCCTTCCAGCGCCTTTTCTGCCAGCAAGGCGTTGATCGCCTCCTGCCGCATCGTGTGGTTGTCCGGAAGCTTGCCGCAGTAGATGCGCTCAGCATCGTCCGGGGCGTGCTCCAACAGAGCCGGGTTTGCCAGCCGGTCGTAAATCACCACATCTGCCTGCTGCAAGCACTCCAGACCTTTTACGGTAATCAGCTTCGGGTCGCCGGGACCCGCTCCTACGAGGTAAACGCGGCCAGTCTTGCTCACTCGCTGCTCACCCCCGCCTCATCAAACGTCGCCATCTCCCGCAGCATCCGCGTCGCCGCCTCGACGATCGGAAACGCGACCGCCGCTCCGCTGCCTTCCCCAAGCCTCAGGCCAAGGTCCACAAGCGGCTCCTTTCCAAGTGTTTGCAGAGCAAACGCATGGCCCGGCTCCTGTGAGCGATGTCCGCCCAAAAGGTACTCGGCAGAAACCGGGCAGAGGCGAACGGCGAGCAAGGCAGCGACGGTCGAAATGAAGCCGTCAAGCAGGACCGGGACTCGTCTTGATGCCGCGCAAAGGATGGCTCCGGCCATCGAGCCGATCTCCAGGCCGCCTACTTTGGAGAGCGCGTCGAGCGGATCGCCCGCGTCAGGCTGATGCAGGGAAAGCGCTTCTTTCACCACCGCTTTTTTCTTTTGCCATTTCTCGTCGGAGACTCCCGTTCCGCGTCCGACCAGCTCATCCGGCTCCGCTCCCGTCAAGGCAGCGAGCAGAGCGCTGCTGGCGGTCGTATTGCCGATGCCCATCTCACCGACGATCAACAGCTTTGCCCCCTCGTCGATGATCGCCTCGGCGCTTTCAAATCCTATCTGCACGCACTGCTCCGCTTCCTCGCGAGTCATCGCCCGCTCGCGCAAAAAGCTGGCTGTACCGGGCCGAACTTTCTTCGTCCAAACGCCGGGAGCATCCACATCGACTGCGACGCCGACATCGACGACGTGTAGCAGGGCGCCGATCTGCCTGGAAAATACATTGATGGCTGCCCCTCCGTGTGCGAAATTGGCTACCATCTGTGCAGTCACTTCCTGCGGATACGCAGAGACCCCCTCTGCCGCCACGCCATGATCGGCGGCAAACACAAGGACGCCGGGCGGAGTGACCGCCGGAAAGGGCTCCCCTGTCATCGCAGCCAGCTCCACAGCCAAGCTCTCCAGTCTGCCCAGGCTGCCGAGCGGCTTCGTCAGTTGATTCACATGCCTGCTTGCCTGCTGCGCTGCCTCCTCATTTCGCGGTTGTACCTGTGCCAGCTTGTTCTTCCAATCTGCTGTGTTCATTTACGCACTCACTCCCCTGAAAAGCTCTCATCTGCTCTTCGATGATGTCCAGACGCACATGGCTCCTGACGGTATCTGCGATCAAATCGAATCCTTGCTCTCTCAACGCCACGAAAGAAGGCCGCTCCGTGATCGGAGCCAGTCCCTTTCTTTTGCGAAGCGCATTGAGCAGGCGCATCCGAAGCGGATCGCTGTGAAACAACCCGTGAAAATACGTGCCAAGCACACGGCGCTCCTCATCGCAATAGCCGTCCGTGCGATCCTCCAACCGGATAAATGGAGATGCCTGTCCGGTAAAAACAGAGCGGCCCATGTGAATTTCGTAACCATCCAGAGGGATCTTCTCTCCGGCAAAAGCGGCGACTCCCCTCGACAAAACGGTCGTTTTGCGCTGCTCCATCGTCGTTTCCATCGGAATCAGCCCCATGCCGGCTGCTGATTTCAGTGGAGACTCCACCCCTGCCGGATCGTAAATCACGCTCCCCAGCATCTGGTACCCGCCGCAAATTCCCGCCAAAAAGCTGCGTCCAGCCCGGTGCAAATCCAGAATCGACTGCTCCAGCCCGGTCTTTCTCAAAAACAGCAAATCTTCCAGTGTATTCTTGCTCCCCGGCAAAATGACCAGGTCAGGCTCGCCCAGCTCTTCCGTGCGGGTGACAAAGCGGACGCGGCAATCCGGCTCCACGAAAAACGGATCGATGTCGGTAAAATTCGAGATGCGGGGATAGCGGATGACCGCGATGTCAATCTCCCTCGTCTTTTCCGCCTGCCCCTGATAGCGGTGCAGAATCAGCGAATCCTCCGCATCGATCCACAGGTCGGGAATAAACGGAACGACGCCGAGCACCGGCTTGCCTGTATAGCGTTCAAACCAGTCCAGCCCCGGCTGCAGGAGCGACAGATCGCCGCGGAACCGGTTGATGATCACTCCGATCACCCGCTCGCGGTCTTGCGGCTCCAGCAGCTGGAGCGTTCCGACGAGACTGGCGAATACCCCGCCGCGCTCGATGTCGGCGACGAGAATGACCGGCGCATTCACCAGCCGGGCGACCCGCATGTTGACGAGCTCGCGGTCATTGAGGTTCACTTCCGCGGGACTGCCGGCTCCCTCGATGACAATCCGGTCATAGGATGTGGCCAGTCTTTGATAAGCGTCTTCGATCACGCGCAAGCCCTGGTCGTAAAACTCGGTCCGGTAGGCCATCGCTTTCATGTTGCCGTACGGCTCGCCGTTGACCACGATCTGGGATTCCGCATCCCGGGTTGGCTTGATCAGAATCGGATTCATATCTGTCGTGGCGGCGATGCCTGCCGCCTCGGCCTGAACGCCCTGCGCCCGTCCGATCTCCTTGCCGTCTATGGTCACGTACGAATTGAGCGCCATGTTTTGCGATTTGAACGGTGCTGTCCGGTATCCGTCCTGGGCGAAAATGCGGCAAAACGCTGTCGCGATCACGCTTTTCCCGGCGTCGGAGCTGGTTCCCTGGATCATCAGCGGCAGGGCTTGGGATTTTTTCTCCTTTGCCGGAGCCGGAGCGTTCCCCGGGAGGCTGGCAGGCGCTGTTTGAACGGTTTCGCGAGCTGCGCTGTTTGCAACTCCGGCTCCATTCGCGCCAGGCATGCCGCTGCCTGCAGACTTAGTTCCGCTGCGGTCAAAAGCTCCATGATCAGCCACGCCTCTTCACCTCCAGGCACCGCTCCACCCAACGCTTCGCCAATGCCGGATTGGAGGCAAAGTGCAGGTGGGTGTAGCCCGCGACGAGATTGTCTTGTGCGTACCCTTCCGGCTTGGTGCCGCGCAGCCCTTTTGTTTCGTAGGCATGCGGCAGTTCCTCGTCGGCTGCGAAAGTCGAGTAGTGGAATTCATGCCCTTTCGCCTGCTCGTCCGGTCCGATCAGGAAGTTGCCCGCTTTTCCGGTGACTTCGCGGTAGCCGAGAGCAGCCAGGCGCTTTTGCATCGATACCTTTCCCGGGATCAAACCGGCCATCGGGTAGACGCTGCCGTCGGTCGTCACGATCGCCTCAGTCAAATACATGAACCCGCCGCATTCAGCGAGCGTAGGCAAGCCGGAGCGGATGGCATTCCGAAACGATTCCAGTACGGCTGTGTTTTCCGACAGCTCCGCGGCAAACTCCTCCGGAAAGCCTCCGCCGATGTAAAGTCCGTCGGCATCAGGCGGCACAGTCTCTCCGGCAAGCGGAGAAAAGTAGTGGAGCCGGGCTCCGTACGCTTCCAACAATTCAAAATTCTCCGGATAGTAGAAATGAAACGCCGGGTCTTTGGCGACGGCGATCTTCACCCGCGGGGATTGGCTGGAAACGGAACCAAACATCCGTGGCTCCACCACAAGCTCCTCAGCCTCGGCCAGCTCCCAAATGCGGGCCACGTCGACTGTCTCCGCGATCAGGTCGGCAAGCCTCTCAAACAGCGGGGCCAGCTCGCCGCGCTCGACGGAAGGCACCAGGCCGAGGTGACGCTCCGGAATCTCCAGATCGCTCTCCCGCTTCAAATAGCCCACGACGGGGACGCCGCACTCCTGCTCGATCGCTGTTTTGACGATCTTGAAATGCCCTTCGCTGCCGACCTTGTTGGCGATTACCCCGACGATGCGGGCCTCCCGGTTCAGCATTTGAAAGCCTTTGACGATCGCCGCGGCACTCCGGGCCATGCTCTGCGCACCTATAACCAAAAGGACCGGAGATTGGGTCAGGATACTGATTTCCGCCGTGCTCCCCTTGTCATTTGTCGGGTCCTTGCCGTCGTACATGCCCATGACGCCTTCAATGATGGAAATGTCGGCACCCCGGCTGCCCCGGGCAAAGATTTCTTTCATCGTATGATGATCCAGCATCCAGCTGTCCAGATTGCGGGAAACCCGCCCGGTCACGGCTGTATGGTACGTCGGATCGATGTAGTCTGGTCCGCATTTGAAGCCCTGTACGACATGGCCTTTGCGCTTCAGGGCGGCCATCAGGCCGATGGTCACGGTCGTTTTTCCCGCCCCGCTTCCCGTACCCGCAATGACGAGACGACGGCTCTTGCTCATGGTCTTCCCTCCCCGCCATACGGCATCAGGGCGACGGAAATGGTCACGTTGCCCGACTTTTTCTTCGTCAGCACGAGCTGGTCGACGCCCGCATACAGCTTCGCGGCCGGTTCGCTGACGCCATACGCGCCAGTAAACTTGTACACGGTCTCGGACGGCTCCTCCAGCTTCACCGTGTTCAGCTCCTCCGGGGAATACCAGACGAACGGCCAGCCGTATTTGCTGCAAACCTCTATGAGTCCCTCTTCATCCTTTTTCAGCTCGATCGTGGCCAGAGCCTTTACGCTCTTGATGGAGAAGCGAAGCTCAGCCAGCGTTTCCTTGATCACCGACTCGATTTCATCGGCGGAGGTGCCGCGGTTGCAGCCCATCCCGAGCACGATCACCTTGGGCCTGTACAGAACGCCGTTTTCCAAAATGGCCTCTTCCTCCGAAGACAGGATTCTGTGGGTGACGACCAAAGCGCCGTGCGGCTCGGCAGCAAGCGCTTCCGAAATCGTATCGAACACGTGGATGGACGGGGGCATCGGCGTATCATGCATCCACCAGTTGCGCTCGCCCGACTCTACGACGACAGCGACCTTTTCCTCGTTGACGACCGAGGCGCTGACCGGCGTCAATTTTTCGTCCGACTCCCACTCCCAGCCGAAGCGGCGGCCAAACAGATCAACGGGAATCGTCTTCTGCACGTCGGAAGCCGTGGTGATGACCGGATTTGCGCCCAGTACAGCAGCCACTTCCCGGGCCAGCTCGTTGGCGCCGCCCAGATGCCCCGACAGCACGCTGATCACGTTTTCTCCTCTGTCGTCTATGACGACGACCCCGGGGTCTGTTTTTTTGTCCTGCAAGATGGGGGCGATCATCCTGATCACGGCCCCGAGGGAAATGATCAGAATCAGTCCTTTGTAAGCAGGCCAAAGAGCGGGAAACAGCATCCGCACGCTGTTGTTGAACATCTGGATGCCTCTGGCTTCCTCGTCTCCTTTGGCAAACTTGCTCATGTAGTACAGGTCGCATCCGGGAAAGGTCTGGTGAAGGTTGCGGGCCATCTCGACGCCGTGCTTGGTGATGGCGACGATGGCGTACTCGCCTCTCTGCCGGATCGCCGGGATTTCTCCTTCGGTCAGCTCGATGTTCATCCTTCTTTCACACCTTTTCTGTACCCGTGCGTAAAGGTTTTATCGTACAGCTTGGAGCGATGCTGCTCGCTTTTGGCGTGGATGTCGGGGTCCAGCGCCCAGCCGGCCAAAATCATCGCGTGGGAGCGGATGCCGTTCTTGCCCATATCCTCATCCAGGTTCCTCAGCGTCGTCCGCACGATGATCTGATCCGGCCAGCTTGCGCGCTGCACCACAGCGACTGGCGTATCCAGACTCCAGCCTGCCTCCGTCAGCTCGCGGACCACCTTTTTGGTCAACGTCGCGCTCAGGAAAAGCGCGATGGTGCAGTGATGCTCAGCCAGCGCCCGCAGCTTTTCCCGCTCCGGCACAGGCGTCCGTCCCTCTGCACGGGTCAGGATCAACGTCTGGGTCAGCTCAGGGATAGTCAGTTCCGCTCCGACTGCCGCTGCCGCCGCGAAGACGGAGCTGACGCCTGGGACGATCTCCACCTCAATGCCCGCTTCTTTCAGCAGTGCGATTTGTTCCATCGTCGCTCCGTACACGGACGGATCGCCGGTGTGCAGACGCACGACCGTTTTTCCCTGGCGGATGCGGTCGACGAGCAGTCCCACCATCTCTTCCAGCGCCATCCCCGAGCTTTGCAAAACTTCTGCCCCCGGCTTCGCCTTTGCGACCAGCTCGTCGTTTACAAGCGAATCCGTGTACAGGACGACATCTGCCGATTGCAGCAGCTTCAAGCCTTTTACCGTGATCAAATCCGGGTCTCCCGGTCCTGCGCCAACTATGTACAGTTTCATCCCTTTTTCACCACCATCAGCGTGAGATAGCCAAGCTCTGCCCGCTCCAGCTCGCGGACATTGGTCCAGATCATTTCCTCCGAGGAGGTGACTTTGGTTGCCACTGCGGCATGATCGACCAAGTCCAGCTCTTTGAGCAGCCCGATGATCATTGGCAGCACTTTGGCTACCTTCAGGAAAATGACGCAGTCGTGCTCTTCAATCGCTTTGCGCATCGCTTCGCGGTCTTCTGTAGCCGGAATGATTCCGATCTGTTCATCGCCGTCCGCGAGCGGCAGATTGAGGCGGGCTGCCGCGCCGAGAAAGGACGAAATGCCCGGCACCGACACGACCGGAACCTCCGGGTATTTCTCCTTCATGACGCGCATCATGTGAATGAATGTGCTGTAAAACAGCGGGTCTCCCTCTGTGACAAAGGCTACATCCTTCCCTTCGCGAAGCCGCTCCCAGACGATGTCGGCAGTGTTGTTCCACTCCCGCTCCAAAATGTCCTTGTCCTTGGTCATCGGAAAAACGAGGCCGAGCATTTCCTTGTCCGGCGAAGGCTTGACGTACAGCTCCGCGATTTGGTGCGCGTAGCTTTTGCTGCCCATCCGTTTCTTTGGATAGGCGACGACTGGCGATTGCTGCAAAAGGCGAAATGCCTTGACCGTGATCAATTCCGGGTCTCCCGGACCGACTCCGATGCCGTACAGTGTTCCGATGGTGCTCACTGGCTGTCTCCTCCTTGCTTGTCCTCCTGCTTGGCCCAGGCGGTAATGATATAAATCGGGTTCAATCCCTCAAACCTTGTCATTGACAAAATCGGCTTGCTGCGCGAAAGCTGCGCCAGCGTAACCGATGTCTCAAAGCCTTCCGCAGCGAATGCCTGCGTCGCTTCGTACAACGTCTCGATCGTCGCGGCGTTGACCACGATGCGGCCATTTGGCCTGAGCCGGCTGCAGCAAATGCCGAGCAGCTCGCGAAGCTCGCCGCCGCTCCCTCCGATAAACACCGCATCCGGGTCGGGGAACTGGTCGAGTCCTTCCGGAGCCTTGGCGTGCACAACGGTAAAATCGGTGCGGAACTTGGCCATGTTTTCCCGGCAGTTGGCCAGATCGTCCGCATTTTTCTCGACCGCGTACACTTCCCCTTCGCGGGCGATGCGTGCTGCCTCAATTGCCACCGAACCGGTGCAGGTGCCGATGTCCCACACGATGCTTTTGGCGTGGAGCTGCAGCTGCGCGATGCTCAGAATACGCACTTCCTTTTTCGTGATCAGCCCCTTGTCGGGCTTGCGCTGGGAAAATTGCTCATCGGCGATGCCGAGCGGCCATATCGGGCCCTGTCTGCGTTTGCGCAAAATGACCACGTTCAGATCTGCGAAACCCCCGTCCGCCATCTCCTCCAGCGAGTACCAGCCTGTCCGCTCCCCGGCGCTGCCGAGATTTTCCCCGACGAAGGCGTCGTACTCGTTCATGCCAAACGAGAGCAGGTAGCGGGCAATCGCAGCCGGATTGTTTTCCTGATCGGTCAGGAGGGCCACTTTTTCCTTGCCGTCGATCCGCTGGGCCAGACCCTTGATGCTGCGCCCGTGAACGCTGAGAAACGCGGCATCCTGCCACGCCTCTCCCATCCTGGCAAAAGCAAGCTGGATCGAGCTGAGATGCGGATAAATCTCCACCTGCAATTTTTTCGCGAGCAGGCTGCCGATTCCGTAGAACAGCGGGTCCCCGGAGGCAAGGATGACCGTTTTCCGCTTCTCCTCGCGCAATTGCTCGACCATGGCGGTCAGGCCGCCTTTTAAAACCAGCTTTTCCCCCGGATAATCGGGAAAAAAGGAGAGATGCCGTTCTCCCCCCACGAGCAGCTCGCTTTCCTCTATCCACGTCCGGTACAACGGCAGCAGGCTTTGCGTACCGTCATCTCCGATTCCAATCACCTTCATTGCCTGTGTCATGAACCGTCACCTTCCCCAACAGGGTTCCTTTCATCGTGATCAGCATGGTCTCGATCTCCATGCCCCCGCCAACCTCGCGAAGTCCTGCCCGCGAGCAGCTTTCGCACAGCTTTTCAAAAAAGAGGGGGTATTCTGCCATCATGTCCCCTACCTGGGAAGCGGTATTGGCTCCCCGCGCCTCCTCGACCAACGCTTCCGGTGCACCCGCCTCCCGGACGAGCTGGGCCAGAAAGCCGAA
>Ga0310822_100633_pt1 | contig 16055 bp, 15 predicted proteins | sample P4_ome_2_FD_201313 | JGI IMG/M metagenome (GOLD analysis project Ga0310822, IMG submission 201313) | Sorghum-adapted microbial communities from Joint BioEnergy Institute, Emeryville, California, United States - P4_Day56_Rep2 | ecosystem: Engineered > Bioreactor > SSF (Solid state fermentation) >... | reverse complement strand
CGATAAAATCAGGAGAAAAATTTCCGATTGAACCCCTTCTCTGGATTGGATAGCCTGACCCTGGGGAAAAATGCCAGACCCATCGGGACACGTTCCGGATCCGAAACATGGCATCGGGCCGCAAGCGACTCTTGCCCTGTATACGGCCGGAGATGCCCTGCATCCGAACCGGGAGGGAGCCTCCGTCCCGGCGCGATGAGCAGCGGAAGAGCTGCGGCGGCAGGAAATGGACGGATTCGCTGAACCGGCCAAAGGCCGGGGCCATAAAGACAGCGAGGGCGGCCAAGAAGGCGGTAGCCGCCCGGGGAATACCGCCGCTTTTGCGGCTCAGCCGGAGCTATGGCGGCGGATCCAGGCGACGGCCGCCTCCAGCGCCTGCTCGGTGTAAACATGGCCCATGCCGTCGTACAGCTCCATGGCGTACGGCCTGCCCGCCGCTTCCAGCGCCCGGGCCAGCCGGCGGGCATGTTCCACGCCTACCTGGCTGTCGCCGGTGCCATGGAGGATCAGCACGGGCGAGGCGATCCGCTCGGCCCACAGTGCGGGCGACCGGCGGATATACTCCTCCGGCTGCTTGCGCGGATGGCCAACCACGCGCCGGAGCATCCGGCGCAGGTCGACCCTTTCCTCGTAGGTCAGCCGGAGGTCGCTGACGCCGCCCCAGGCGACGACCGGCCCCGCCCCCTCGCATTCGGCCGCCGCCAGCAGCGCCATGATCGCCCCCCGCGAGAAGCCGATCAGCGGCACTTTCGGACCGCTGACCTCCGGCAGCCGCAGCATGAGGCGGACCGCGGCATAGACGTCGTGGCGGTCGTCGCCGGCGAAATCTTCCCGGCCCTCGCCTCCCTCGTTGCCGCGGTAAAACGGGGCCAGCACGGCAAACCCGCGCCGGGCCAGCGGGAGAATGCGCGCCATGCTCACCATGCCCACGCGGCGGATTCCTCCCCGGCAATAGACAAGGCCGGGAGCCGGCGAAGGCTGCAGGGGCCGCAGCAAGAAGCCCCTCACCTTAAGCCCCTGGCTCCAGTAGGTGATCCGTTCCAGGGAAAAGCCCGCTTCGGGCGGCGGACAAAACTCCCTTTCAGCCAACACCCCGTCTTCCGGCAGCGCCGGCGCGGAACCCGCTCCATCCGGCTTTTGCATGCACATCCTTCCTTTCCTGACGAAATCGGTCTTCCGTTAGCATCGCCCGGGCAAGCTTCATCTTCTCTTGCTTCCCCGCATAATTTTCCGGAAATCGCGCCATAATAAGGCAGAGCTTAAGACCCTTCCGGCAGAAACGGCCAGCCGTATTGCCGCGGAAGGGCTTGGGTAGGAGGTGAAGGATGAAATGGCAAGAATCGCCGTGGAGGAAAGCCTGGACAACATCTGTGAAGCGCTCCGGGAGAGCGGACACGAAATTGTGCCGATGGAGAATGCGGCCGGAGCCGACTGCTGTGTCGTTTCCGGGCAGGACAAAAACCTGATGGGCATGACCGACATCAGCACCAAAGCCTCGGTCATCAATGCCGAAGGGATGACAGCCGAAGAAGTGCTGCAGCAGGTCAACCAACGGATCGGAATGCATTAAGTCGGAAGAGCACGGCCTGGCGCCGTGCTTCTTTATCGTTCGGGAATTCTTCCGGCCAAACGGCATTCGTTCTTTCCGGATACTCCGGCAAAAGCGGCCCTTTATTTCCGGTCCAGCAGCCGGGTCGCCGCCCGGTCGAACAGGCGCGGAAACAGCTGGTAAAGCTTCACGCCGGCTGCCGCCATCAAGGGAATGTTGATTTCCGCCTTGTTCCGCTCGACAGCTTTGAGAACCTCCGCAGCCACCCGTTCGGGCTTCAGCATGAACCACCGGACACTCTCGACATACGCGCCTGAAGGATCGGCGCGGTCAAAGAAGGCCGTGTCCACCGGCCCGGGGTTCACCGCGGATACGCGGACTCCCGTTCCGGCCAGTTCCTGTCTGAGGCAGTTGGTAAAACCCAATACCGCATGTTTGGATGCGGAATAGCCCGATGCTTTCGGCGAGCCGATCTTGCCCGCCATCGAGGCGATATTGACGATATGTCCCGAGCCGGCCTGCAGCATGTGCGGCAGAACGGCCTTAATGCAGCGGACCGTACCAAAATAGTTGACGTCCATCATCTCGGCCAGGTCGGACAGCGCGGCTTCAGCGAAGCGCTGAAAAATGCCGAACCCGGCGTTATTGATCAGCAGATCAATGCGGCCGTAGCGATCCAGCACCTCCCGAATCACCCGAGAGACCGATTCCTCCGAAGTGACATCGAGGACGCAGATCCAATGCTCCCCCCGAATTTCGTCCGACAGTTGCCGAAGCTTGTCCTCCGAACGCCCGGTCAGTACCGGGACGGCTCCCCTTTCCGCCAGCAAACGGCAAAGCGAGGCGCCGATTCCGCCGGTTGCCCCCGTCACGACAGCCACCTGATGTTTCCACTCCACCGCATTCACCTTCTCTCGTCAATCCATAAGGATACGGATCTCCATGGGACCGACCGCCCCCATGACCAGTCGAAGTCCCGTCCCTTCCCTGCCGGACGCTGATTCCCCGGCGACACCGGGGTCCAGCCACTCGGCAGGAGTCAGAAATGCCGGACTTTCCTGCCCGGGAAGCAGGGACAAGGCATTCCCGGCAATGATGCCCGCAAATTCGCCCAGGGCGCTTTTTCCGATCGGCTCCAGCCTCATCGTTCCGGGTTTCCCCGTCAGCCGTGAGATGATGTTCAGGGCGGTCCACTCCGGCATGGTAAACAGGACAGACCCGCTGCGGCCGCCTTTGAGACCGATCCGCAATACGACCGGATTGGGAAAAAATTCGCCGGCGTCCGGTTCCGCAAGTAGTTCCGCGTGCGGAATAAGGCGCAGCATTTCGCGGATTACCAGCTCTGCGGCCCGTTCAAAGCATTCCCACTCGCTTTTAGGCATACGCAAACGTCCCTTCCGCGGTTTCCGAAAAACCGTACCTTGGGCCGCCAAGCGGCCAAATATGCCCCCATTATACCCGAAAATTCCGGCAAAGTATATGTCCCGCGCGCCAACAAGGAAAGCCGGGTGCCGCTGCCGAATACTGAATCGTTTGAAAAACGGCTCATCTTAAAAACGGCTCATCTTGAGGAGGAGATTCGCATGCCCGGATTTTTAATCGATTTGGACGGAACCTTGTACAAGGGATCCCGGCCGGTTCCGCATGCCGCGGAATTCATTTCGTCCCTGCGGAAACTTCGGCTTCCCTACCTATATGTCACCAATAACTCGTCGCGCACCCCCGGACAGGTTGCCGGTCATCTGGCACGCTTCGGCATTGAGGCCGATCCGCAGGAGATCGTGACCACCTCGGCCGCCGCGGCGGATTATGTCGTGCGCAGCGGCAAAGGCCGCAAGGTGTTCATGATCGGCGAGCATGGACTGGAGCATGCCTTACGCGAAGCCGGACTCCGCCTGACCGATGAAGCCCCCGATTTCGTCGTGCAGGGCATCGACCGGCAGTTCAGCTACGGCAAGCTGGAGAAGGCCGTCCGTATGATCCGGGAAGGCGCGGGATTTGTGCTGACCAACCCCGACCGGCTGCTGCCGTCCGATACCGGCCTTTCTCCCGGCGCCGGCTCGCTTGCCGCCGCGATTGAAGCGGCCGCAGGGGTGGAGCCCGTTATCATCGGGAAGCCGTCCGCCATCCTGATGCGCTACGCGCTGGAACGCATCGGCATGCCTCCGGAAGACGTCTGGGCCGTCGGCGATAATCTGCGCACAGATATCGCCGGAGGCGCGGCGGCCGGACTGCGTACTGCGCTGGTACTGACCGGGGTGACCACACCGGGCAATCTGGCCGGCGAAATCCGCGCTGCCGGAGCCGTGCCGGATCTCACCGTGCCGGATCTGCGGGAGTTGTCCCGCCGGCTGCTTTAAGCACGGGGTACCGTTCGGAAGCAGAAGCATGAAAAATCCCCCCATCCCAATCGCCAGGAGCATAAGCGGGCTTCACAGCGGCAGATCCGGTACCGGGGGCGGGAACATTTTCGATGCGCGCCGGAAGCTGACCGTATGACAGGAACGTTTTCCGGGTTCCGCTTTTTTGCCCGGCCGCCGTGCGTTTCCTTCCGGCATAGAGTATAATGGGGAAATGGTAAGTTTTTTTTATCCCGTCCTATTGCCCGATAAATTTTATCTTTCGTTGCCTGTTCCCGCAGGAAAACGGCCTTTCTTTATGGAAAAGGGGGTTGCGAATGAATATTAACCAGCTGGAAACGTTGGTGACGATTTCGAAAACGATGAGCTTCCGCAAGGCGGGAGAGTTGTTGAACCTGACCCAGCCGGCCGTATCGGCGCAAATCCGGAGTCTGGAAGAGGAATTTCAAACGACACTGATCGACCGGAACCAGCCGGTAACCCTGACCGACAGCGGGCGGCTGTTTCTCGACCACGCCATGCGGATTCTCCAGATCGTCGATGACCTGAGAGAGCGGCTGAACGATCTGCAGCAGACGCCCCAGGGCCATATCCGCCTGGGAACGACCACCTCGATCGCGATGCAGATTTTGCCCCGGGTACTGTCCTATTTCCAGGACCAGTTCCCGATGATCAAGACGACCATCCACTCGATGACCTCCTCGCAGATTATGACCTGTGTAGAGAACGGAACGGTTGATATGGGCATAGCCTATCTGTTTGAAAAAAGCCCGCAGTTGGAAACCTCCGTGCTCTATTACGACACCTTCGAGCTGGTCGTCTCCCCGCGGCATCCCCTGGCCCGGAGGTCGCATGTGACGCTGGATGCGCTGCGGAACATCCCGCTGATCATGCTGACTCCCGATACGGCGGGGCGCCGTTTTGTCGACCAAATGCTGAAAAAATACGAGATCGTCCCGCATATCGTCATGGAGCTTTCCAGCAGCGAGGAAGTAAAGCGGATGGTCGAGCTGGATCTGGGCGCCGCCATCATCTCAAAGCTGTCGATTTCCAACGAGCTCAGGCTCGGAACGCTGAAAATGATCAAAGTCAACGAGCTGGAAAGCTCTCATCCCGTCGGCGTCATCTACAAGTCGGGGCGTTACCTGAATTCCGCCATGCAGCAATTTTTGAGCGACCTGAAGGGAATGCCCGAAACCCAGTTTCTCGGTTCCGAATAGCGTGTTTCCTTCCTCGGCTGCATGGACATAATAGGAGCGTTCGCGCTCTTTACCTGGGAGGTGCCATATGAAATTCGATCTTCATACACATCACGAACGCTGCGGTCACGCCAAGGAAAAGATCCGCGCCTATATCGAAGCGGCGATCCGCGAAGGACTTTCGGTCATCGGCATTTCCGACCATTCCCCTTACTTCGCCGACCCCAAGGATCATCCGTGGCCGACGACCACGATGGCCCGCAGTGAATTCCCCGCTTATGTGGAAGAGGTGCTTCGTCTCAAGGAGGAGTACAAGGACCGCATTGAAGTGCTGCTTGGGGTGGAATCGGATTTCTTCCCGGAGCACGCCGAGGTTTACCGCAAAGCATATGAACGTTACCCGTTCGACTATATCATCGGCTCGGTGCACCAGAGCGGCGGGGTCAGCATTTTCAACAAAAAGCGGTGGAACGGGCTCAGCGAAGCGCAGAAAAGGGAACAGAAGGACGAGTATTACCGGCTGATCCGGCTTTCCGCGCAAAGCGGCATGTTTCAGATTCTCGGACATATCGATGCGATGAAAGGATTTTACCCCGCGTTCTCGGACATCCGGACAGAAGCGGTGGAAGAAACCTTGAAGATTATTGCCGATTCCGGTGTGGCCATCGAAGTCAATACGTCGGGAAAAACGAAAACGTGCGGCGGGTGGTATCCGTCCGACGACATTCTGGAACGGGCGCTCCATTACGGCATAGAAGTGACCTTCGGCTCGGATGCCCACATCCCGGACCGCGTCGGGGACGAGTGGGACCTCGTCAGCCGGCGCCTGAAAGAGATCGGGTATACCCACTGGGTGTTTTTCCGCCGCAAGCGGAAGCAGATCGTTCCGCTGTAAACCCAAAAAAAGAGGGCCTTCCTTCGGGAAGGTCCTTAAAGTTTATATATTCAAAAGGGGGTCATACTCATATGTTATCCGATAAACATTAGAAAATCATAACAGCGTGATTTCATTTGTGTTACAAAAATGTTTACTTTTGTCGAAGTTTTCCGGAGAAATCGACAAAACCTGGTACCCGGGTCCCAACCGCTGAGAAAAAAGGCTCAAATACGCATGGAATGAACTCCGCCGCTCCGCGAGATGGAAGTCGTCACATCGCCGAATAGAATGGAACTCAAAACGGAAACCCTATCTCTTGAAGAAACGGAGGGATCCCTGGTGAACTTGCTGAAGTCATGAAAAACGCGGTGGAGCCTTTTCTTGATCAGGAAAAACCCCCCCTGCATGTCGGGGAAGTAATGAATCTGTGGTTTTACCTCGCCGCAACGGAACAGACGCTGCGCGGCGAACAGGTCGCCTGCAATACGGTACGAAACGAGGAATTGAGGAAGCAGATCGAGGAGATCCGCAAAATTCATCTTGATATCCGCAGCGATCTTCTTGACTTCCTGCAAAAGGAGGGCATACCCGAGCCGAAGTCGACCCCCATGAAAAACCGCAGGGCTTTTACCGAAATTCCGGAAGATGCCAAGCTGTCCGACGAGGAGGCGGCCGTTCTCGTGTCCGAGAACGTCGTGCTCGGAATCAACAGTGCGGCCAAAGGCCTTACGGAATCGGTTCGTGCCGATGTCGGGGCTCTGTTCGCCAAATTTTTGATGAAGAAGACGGCGTTTTCCGTCAATTATAAGGCGTTCCTGCTGAAACAGGGGTGGCTTCTCGTCCCTCCCGCTTACCGAAGCGAACAGACCCGAACGCAGTAAGCGGGAAATACATACGGGATACGCTTGAACGGTGTTTCAGAATTGCGGTGAGTCTCGTTTCCATCCCGGCCGGAAAGTGGTATAATGGATTGCAATATTTTATAGTACAGTGACCGGAAGGATGGAATCCGATGAATTCATTAGCCGAGCAGTTGAACGCCGCGATCGGGCGGGAAAATCCGCACGTCTTCGCCATGCTCTCCTCTCTTGGCCGCGGGATTTATTTTCCCAAAGTGGGCATCTTGAGCCAGTCTGCGGAAGCCAAGGCGAAAGCCGGCAGGTATAACGCCACCATCGGCATAGCCATTGAAAATAAACAACCGATGCATCTGGACGTGATTCAGAAGACTTTGTCCGCATACAGCCCCAAAGACCTTTACGAATACGCCCCGCCGGCCGGCAAGCCGGAGCTGCGCAGCCTGTGGCGCGAGAAGATGTTGCGGGAAACCCCCTCACTGCGGGGCAAATCGTTCGGCAACCCGATTGCCACCAACGCGCTGACCCACGGGCTCAGCATTGTCGCCGATTTGTTCGCTGACAGCGGGGATTCCATCATCATTCCCGATAAAAACTGGGAGAATTATGAGCTTACCTTCGGCATTCGCCGCGGTGCGCAGATCGTGGAATATCCCCTCTATAACGAAGCCGGCCGCTTCAACGACGAAGGCCTGAAGGATGCGATCCTGGCCCAGAAAGCGAAGGGCAAGGCGATCGTCATCCTGAACTTCCCGAACAACCCCACAGGCTATACGCCGGGAGTGGAAGAAGGCCGACGGATCGTCGCCGCCATTCGGGCGGGAGCGGAAGCGGGAATCAACGTGGTCGCCGTCACGGACGACGCCTATTTCGGGCTGTTCTTCGAAGACTCCCTGCACGAGTCGCTGTTCGGCCAGCTGGCTGGCCTGCATCCGCGGATCCTGGCCGTCAAGGTCGACGGCGCCACCAAGGAAGAATACGTTTGGGGGTTCCGTGTCGGCTTTATCACCTACGCTGCGGAAAGCGTGGAGCTGCTGGACGCTCTTGAGCAGAAAACGCTGGGTATGATCCGGGCGACCATTTCCAGCGGACCGCACCCTTCCCAGACATTCGTCCTGCATGCCCTGAAATCGCCGGAATTCGAAACCCAGAAGCGGCAAAAATTCGAAATTATGAAAGGCCGCGCAAACCGGGTCAAGCAGGTGCTGGACAGCGGCAGATTCGATGATGCCTGGGAATATTACCCCTTCAATTCCGGTTACTTCATGTGCCTGAAGCTGAAGACGGTTCCCGCCGAGGAACTTCGCACCCATCTGCTGGACCAATACGGCATCGGCACGATTGCCCTGGGTGAAACCGATCTGCGCATAGCGTTCTCCTGCATTGAAGAAGAAAATATCGAGGAGCTGTTTACTCTGATCCATCAGGGCGTGCTCGATCTGGAGAAATCCAGGTCCGCGGCGCGGTCCTGACGACAGCGCAGAAAGAGCCGCCGCCAGGGGAACGTTCCCCCTGGCGGCGGCTCTTTCGCATCCATATTCCATGAAAAACCGCACCTTTCGCAGGGTCGGAAGCAAAAGGTGCGGTCCCGGGCGGACAGCTGTTTTACTTGATTTGCACGGAAGTAACGAGTCTGGTCGTATCCCCGATCGTGTAGCCTTTTACGACAATGCTGTGGTCCGGTGCAAGCGAATTGATATCCCCGCCGGTCACATTCAGGTCGCGACCGGGATCCACGGCATAGGCAACAAGTTTAAGTCCGTCGTCGCTTGCTATTTTCAGGGAGATGAAGGCGATTTTTCCATTCGCGTCCCTGGATACCGAATTGAAGTATCCTTCCTGCGTGAAAGTCACCTGGTTCTGATCGACAGCTTTGGTTACTTCGATGTAGACGACGACGTTGTTTATAGTATGCACTCTGACTTCGTCTCCGGCCTTCAGATCGGCAACCGTCGCCTTATGGTCGTTGCGCCATACAAAGGTGTTGGCGTCTACCGTCAAAGTCCGGGTTTGCCCGTTCACATTCAGGTTGAACTGATTATTGTAGACCTGGCTGGTGACTGTCCCCGCCAGCTCGGAGCTGTCCTGGTCATTGTCCCCGGTTTGCTCGCCGGTGATGTCCAGAATTTTGGCCATTTCCGCGCGGGTGATCGGCTGATTCGGACGGAATGTATTGTTTTCATAGCCGCTGATCAGCCCTCTTTCCACGGCAACCTCCACATAACCGACGGCGCCGGCGGGAATCTGGTCGGCATCTTTGAAGGTCAGCTTCGAGTTCATCTTTGCTTTCGCTTCGTCTTCCAGCTTCAGAGCTTTCACCAGCAGAGTGGTGGCCCACAGACGGTCGGCCGGCTTATTCGGCTGGACCATATCTTCATCTTCGCTGAACAGGCCATTCTCCAGGGCAACCGCCACATAACCGACAGCCCAGTCCGGCACCTGACCGGCATCCTTGAAATTCAGCCGGGTATTCATTTCCGTCTGAGCCTCGTCGCCAAGACCCAGCGTCATTACAGCGGCTTTGATCGCTTCAATGCGGGTGATCGGTTTGCGCGGCTGGAAACTTCCGTCTTCGTAGCCGTCAAATACATGCCTTGACGCAAGGCTGGCAATGTATTTCCATGCCCACTCCACATCTTTGCCTTTGATATCATTGAAATTGAGGTTAATATTTACGTTGATGTCAGCCTTGGCCGGCATCGTGTGAAAAGGTCCCTTGCCGTTGCCGCGTCCGTGTCCGTGATCGTTCCCGTCTGCGAATGCCGCGGTGGAACCCCCAAGCACCATAGCCGCTGTAAGACCTGTCAAAATCATTTTTTTCGCCAGATGATTCTTCTTCATCACTGCAGATCTCCTTCATCATAGAGTAAGAGAAAGGCTTAAGGATCAGAACCTTCGCGAAGGGTTTCTGGTATGGTAAATATTTCGCCGATCCCCATGTAATTTGGGGGGTACATGAAAATAAAACCAAAAAGTGATAGACTGTTTAGGAACATGCGACCTGCGCAAAAGGGGGAATTCAGGCTTCATGGCCAAGCGAAAAAAATCGCCGCGTTATCTTGCTTTTATCCTGGTATTGGCGATTGCCGCCGCAGGAATATGGGGTTACCATCTTCTGCAACGCGGGGAGGCTGAACAAGAACCCGCGACGAGCGCAAGGGCGGACAAGCCCCTGCCGCCCCCCGAACCTCCGCCCATTCCCGTCGAGCAATACGATGTTGTACTGATCGGTTCCGAGATGGAAGGCATGTATCTGGCCCGGGCTGCGACGGACGAGGGACTGAAAGTGAAGGTGATCGATCCCCGCGAGCAAATCGGCGGGCAGCTGCTCCAGGGAGAAATGCTGTTTCTGGACGAACCCCTGGACGACAAACGGCATTCGCTGGTGCAAGGAAGGGTCAAAGAGCTGTTCGACGGCTACAAGGCGGGAAAAATCCGCAAGCTTTCCGAATTTGTGCGGTACTATAACGAGAAGCTGCTGGGCAGCATTCCCATTGAATCCGGAATACGGATCGATTCCGTCGAACAGGCTCCCGGAGGGAAGGGCGAACAGACCATCCGTTCCCTCACCTACGAGACGAAAGATCACCAGATGAAGAAGATCGAGGCCGGTTATTGGGTGGAGAATACGGATTACGCGGCACTGGTATCCCGGCTCAAGGCTGTCCGCATGCCCGGGCTGGAGAAATTTTACGGGCAGGACAAGATCGAGTATATGAGCGCGGGCATGATGATGAAGTTCAAGAATGTGGACTGGAACAAGTTCAACCGCAGCTTCAACAGCCTGAGTCAGGCGGAAAAAAACAGGAAATACGGCGGCGGTTACGTGAACGAAAGCTACGCGATCGGACTCGGCGGAATGACCGGCGCTTATCACTCCGCAAGCGACAGGGTCTTTCTGCGCGGGCTGAACGCGCTCAACCAGGGGGACGGGGAAGTGATCATCAATGCCCTTCTGATCTATACGGTCGATCCGTCCGATCCGAAATCGGTGAGCGAGGCGCTGCAGCTCGGCCGCGGGGAAATGCCGCGGATTCTGGAGCACTTCCGCAAAAACATTACCGGCTGGGAGAATGCGGAGCTGAACGGTTACCCGAATTATCTTTACATCCGCGAATACAACCACTATGAAACGGACTATGTGCTTCAGGTATCCGACGTCCTCGGCGGACACATGTTCTGGGATAATGTCAGCATTGCCGGATACCCGCTCGATCTGCAGGGCACCAGCGCCAACAAGTGGGGGATCGAAATGGGACGCCCGGACAAGTACGGCATGCCGCTGCGCAGCTTTCTGCTGAAAGGCTATGAGAATGTGATCCTGGCCGGAAAAAATGTGGGAGCCTCCGCGATCGCCTACGGCAGCGCGCGGATCCAGCCGAACACCTCGCTCGCCGCGGAATCGATCGGCGTCCTTCTGGGCCGGCTGCAGGGGAAGAAGAAGCTGAAGGAAGTGACGCAGGAGGACATGGATGCTCTACACGCCTATCTGGATCAAAAGTACCATATCCAACTGACAGGAGTGCAGGCCGTGAATAAAATCGCCGGCTGGACTGACGACGAGATCCGGAAGCTGGATTCGGGCGAAATCACCTATCCGTCCTACGCCCCGAGACGTAAAGCCAAATAATCCGGGCCGGTCCGGGGTATATTCTGTCCCCTTGTCCATATAATACCCTTGCGGTTTCGGATTTTTCATCAAAGGGGGGCAACCGGGATGGCAAAGCAGCAAGGACACGCCAACCAAAACACGACGACCCGCACTTCAGACAAGAAGGGCCCGTCGTCCGCAGGCAGGAAATAGCGAAAACCTGTCTATGCGGCCACGGCAAGGGAGGAGTCCGGCAACTGTGCGGACTCCTCCCTTATTTCCGCCCGCCTTCCGGTCGTCCCATTCTCCGCTTGCCGTCCGGCCGATAGCAGATTTGCCGGCAGTCTGGAAGGGTCGATCTGGAAGCGGATCCATATGCTGTGCCCCGCAAAACGGATTTGCCCGATTCCCGCGAAGGACGGCATTCGGCTGTTCAAATCCACCGTAAAATCGGGAAGCCGGAGCCACTCCGGCGGAATCGCGAGTTTTTTCACGCGGGCGCCTTTATAACGGGCGGTAACCGTCCCTTCCCGGGACTGGAGGGAATATGAAAATTCCGCGCCAATGCTCAGCCGTCCGGCGTAAAGCAGGTTCGTCTCCGCCGTGAGCCGGTTCTCTTCCAGCCGGAAGCGGGCCCCCGTGACGGTAATCCCGTCGTAAACTTGCGGAGATTGAGCCAGCTTTTGCTTGAGGATCTGGTTCAGATCCTGCTCGGTAATTTCCAGCTCCGAGGATCGCCTGGAGAGCATCCCCTTCACCTTGTCCATTACCGAAATTTCCCTGTAGTTGAGATCGAGCCGTTCCGCGGGAGCGGCATAGTGAACGGCCGCGGCGGCCCCTCCCAGGCACAGCAGCAGGAGCACAAGCAGAACGAAAAAGGCTTTCCTCATGCGCCTCCTCCTCTCCCCGCGGGGGATCCCTATCCAACAGGGCCGCCGGCGTCCGCGGCCCTGTCCGATTCACTCTCCGTGCCCCTTCCGCTTCTCCTTGAGCCAGCGGGGAGCCCCTTTGTTCTTGCGGTCGCGGTGCCGATCGGTTTTCCTGCCCGCTGATGCGGAGACCGCAGGGGAAGCGGCGGACTTCTTCGCGGAGGCGGTTCCGGCTTTTGTCTCCGGCTGCTTTCCTTTCCCCGGCCCGGGCGGCCGCCTTGTTTCCCGTTTTCCGCGCACCGGCGGTCGATCCAGCAGCTTGCCCTGGTACATGAACTTGCGCCGGAATTCGATGCCGAGAGCCCGGGCGAACTTCTCCAGAATAAACTGCTGTCCGGGCGTTACGATCGAGACGGCGGTTCCGCTCCGGCCCATCCGTCCGGTCCGTCCCGTCCGGTGCACATAATGATCCGCATCCGCCGCAGGGTCCAGATGAATCACCATCGGAAGGCCGGGAATATCCAGACCGCGGGCGGCGATATCGGTAGCCAGCAGCAGCTGGAACCGTCCTTCGCGGAACGATTTCATGACCCGTGCCCGTTCCTGCTTGCCGGCTTCGCCGTAAAGCGCTTCGATCGGGAGCCCCGCATACTTCATCTTGGCCACCGCTTCCGCGATATCGTCGACTTCGTTAATGAAGACAATCGCCGAGCGGGGTTCGTAGAGCCGGACGATCCGCCGCAGCATATCCAGCTTGTCGCGCTCCTCGCAGACAAAATAAACGTGCTCGACCGTCTCTGCCGCCCAATTCCCGGGCTGCACCTCAATCCGCCGCGGATCCCGCATCCAGCGCCGGCTCACCTCCTCCAGCGCCTGCGGCACCGTAGCGGAGAAGAACAGGATCTGGCGGTCGCGCAGGGCGCTGCCCAGCACTGCCTCCACCTCCCCGGTCGACCCCAGATCGAACACCTGGTCCGCCTCGTCCACAACAATCGTCCGCACATGATGCATGCTCAGCTTGCGCATCCTGATCAGCTCCAGCACTCGCCCCGGGGTACCGACGACGAGCTGCGGATGAAGCTTCAGCCTGTCGACCTGGCGGGACAGGGATGCTCCTCCGATCAGCGGCTGGGACCGGATGCCGGTCGCCTCGGCAAAGCGTCCGATTTCCGCGATGATCTGCATCCCCAGCTCGTGGGTGGGCACCAGGACAACAGCCTGCACCGCTTTGGATGCGGGCTCGATCCGCTGCAGCACCGGCAGAAGATAGGCCAGCGTCTTTCCCGTGCCGGTCCGGGATTGCACGATGGCATCCCGGCCCTCAAGGATGGCCGGAATCGCTTTTTCCTGCACCGGGGTGGGAGCCGTAATCCCGGCTTCCCGCAGAACGCCCGTGAGCCGGGGGCTGATTTGAAGATGTTCAAAGGCAGAAACCATGGTCATTCATTCACTCTCACTTTTATGTGCACTGGAGATAGCCGCACAGGTTTTTCTCATTGTACCACAGCTTCCGCCGGAGTGAAAAAACTTCCCCCTCCTCCGCGCCTGCCTGTTCCCGGGGCTGTCCCATGCGGGCAAGGGCGGTTTTCAGCGGCAATGCCCAATCTTTCCTTCCGTTTGCGCTTCATTTATAATAAATCTAAAACAAAATATATGCTTATCAAACGGATGAGCCCATTAACGGAAAGAAGGAAAAGCATGATTCATATCAAAGAGCTCCGCTCCGGGCTCCCCTTGTTCAAAGCGCTGGGGTCGGACATCCGCATTGAAATTTTGCAGCTGTTGTCCGAGCACCATACCCTGAATCTGAACGATCTGGCGCAGAAGCTGAATTTATCCAACGGCGCCGTAACCATGCATATCAGGAAACTGGAGGAGAGCGGGCTGATCGACATCCAGTCCGCAGTCGGCAAGCACGGCATCCAGAAAATCTGCCGCTTGAACGAGGACAAGCTGATCGTCGAACTGCGCAGCAGGGAAGCCGTCCGGCAGTACGAGGTGGAGATTCCCATCGGCCATTACAGCGGCTATCATGCGCTTCCCACCTGCGGTCTGGCCACCCGGGAACGATTCATCGGCGGATTGGACGATCCCCGCTATTTCGCTGATCCGGGCCGGATCGATGCGGAAATTATCTGGCTCTCGGAGGGCTACCTCGAATACCGGATTCCCAACTATCTGAACGCCGGACAGCACTTCAAGGAAATCCAATTCTCCATGGAGCTCGGTTCGGAAGCGCCGGGCTTCTGCGAACAATGGCCTTCGGATATTTATTTCTACCTGAACGACTTCGAGCTCGGATTCTGGACCAGCCCCGGCGATTTCGGGGAAACCCGCGGCACCTTCAATCCCGATTGGTGGCCGTCGCAGATCAACCAGTACGGCATGCTCAAGTGGATCCGCGTCACCGGGCAGGGGTGCTTTATCGACGGTCATCAGGTATCCGGGGTCGGACTGAAGGACATCGCTCTCGATTACAAAAGTCCGCTGCGCTTCAAAATCGGCGTCGGGGAAAAGTCCGTCAACAAGGGCGGTCTTACCTTGTACGGCAAGCATTTCGGCAACTACAACCAGGATCTGCTCGTTCGCGTTCTGTACGACGAGGCCCGAAGCGGGGAAAAGCCGGAATAATCCCGCCCGGATTGCAAGCTTCCGGATTCTTTGAAAACGTCGCCGGGGAAAGCCCTTCCCCGCGCCCGGGCGGAACCGGCTTTCAGTCTTGGCGCGGTTTGGCCAGCCGGATCACGTTCCACGATTTCGGAGCGAGCGAGGTCTGCACAATGCCATCGCGGACTTCCGCGTTTCCTCCCGTGTGCGGCACTACCCGGTCCGGCTCGGCGGCCGTATTGACGGCCTTCAAATCGCTGTTTTCCAGCACAATATGCTCCACTACACGGTAATCCGCAAATCCGCGGATATCGCAGTCCAGCCGCAGCGGCTCCTGCAGGTGGCGGTTCACGGCGAAGAGGGTCAGCTCTTCCGCTTCCTCGTTGTAAACGACCGCCGCATCCAGATACGGCACGTCCGTGAAATCCTTGCTGTCGTATTTCGGGGAAGAAATAATCGGACGAAGCGATGTACCCCTGCCGTATACGGAGGCGTGCAGATACGGATAAAAGATTGTCTGCCGCCATGCCGGACCGCCGTTCTCCGTCATGATCGGCGCGATGACGTTGACCAGCTGCGCCAGGCAGGCGATCTTGACGCGGTCGGCATTCTTCAGCAGCGTAATCAGCATGCAGCCGACAACCAGCGCATCCTCGAAGTTGTAGACATCTTCCAGCTGCGGCGGCGCCACGGTCCAGGGCTCGATCTTCCTGTCGGCTTCGTTGGAATGGTACCAGACGTTCCACTCGTCAAACGACAGATACATCGTCTTGCGGCTGCGCTTCTTCGCCTTCACATAATCGCAGATCGCCGACACTTCCTTGATGAAAGCGTCCATATCCAGCGAACGGGCCAGGAAATTCGCGGGATCGTTGTCGCGGTTGCCGTAATAGGTATGAAGCGAGAGATAGTCAACATGCTCGTAGGTATGGTCAAGAACCGTCGCTTCCCATTCCGCGTAGGTCTTCATCCCCCGGCTGGAGCTGCCGCAGGCGACCAGCTCGATCGAACGGTCGACCCATTTCATCGCTTTGGCCGTCTCGCAGGCCAGCCGCCCGTATTCCGCCGCCGTCTTGCTGCCGATCTGCCAGGGTCCGTCCATTTCATTGCCGAGACACCAGGTCCTGATTCCATGCGGCTCGCGGT
>Ga0310822_100632_pt1 | contig 16078 bp, 6 predicted proteins | sample P4_ome_2_FD_201313 | JGI IMG/M metagenome (GOLD analysis project Ga0310822, IMG submission 201313) | Sorghum-adapted microbial communities from Joint BioEnergy Institute, Emeryville, California, United States - P4_Day56_Rep2 | ecosystem: Engineered > Bioreactor > SSF (Solid state fermentation) >... | reverse complement strand
GTAGGTCTTTCCCTTGTGCCGCCTGTTCTTCTTCCTGCTCAGCGGCTTCAATGGTGGCAAACAGCGTTTTGACTTTTTCCTCCAGCTTGGCTTTGTGCTTCACGACTGCTTTTCCCCAGACAAAGGTGTACCGGTTTGCATTGGCTTCGATTTTGGTTCCGTCGACGAAGTAATGCTCCAGTTTGATGTACCCTTCCTCGGCCAGAAGGCTCAGAATGGACGTAAAGATCGTTTCCAGCAAGTCTTTCATGCGCTCGGAGCGAAAGCGGTTGATGGTGCGGAAATCCGGACGTTGTCTGGCAGCCAGCCACATAAACGGGATGTTTTCCCGAACCGCCTTGGCGATCTGGCGGGAAGAGTAAATGCGTTGGGTGTAGGCATAAATGATGATTTTGGTGAGCATTTTCGGATGATAGCTATGACGGCCGCCGCCGGGATAAGCGGCTTCAAAAATGCGGTCATCCAGTCGATTCACCGCATCATTCACGATACGTACCAGATGATTCTCGGGAATATCTTCTTCTAAATCTATTGGCAGACAGAGTTGGTCCATGTTATATTGAATGTACAAAAGAAGCCCTCCTTGAATAGTTGCTCGTCACTTCCATTTTACCAAGGACTGGCTTCTTTTTGTTTGACAATATGAGAAAAACGGGGTTGTCTCAGGTCATTTGGTGACCTTTTGGGACAGCCCCTTCGTATTGTAAAAATTTGATTTAGGAACCAATCGATTTCTTTGCGAACTTCTCAAGTATTACCGAACTCGGATGATTTGAGAGAGAAACAAGCTTATTGACTAACGTTATTGGTATCAAAGCATTATCATACATATCACATTTTAACTTCTCAATATTATGGAGGATAACATCGATATTTTTGAAATCTTCCTTCATTGGGGTGAGTATTACATTAGCGTCTTGTGTGGGTCTGTCAATAATTTTGTGTAAACTCATTTTATAGGAATCTCACCTAAGGAGAATGGCCCCTTAAGGCAAATGCTGTCCGATTCGCTCCGGATAGAAGACGGAAAGCTGGAGGAGAATTTGGCCCCAATTTTGCACGCGGCCGGTCCATTTGCGGGTGACATCCATCGTCGTCAGATACAGCATTATGAGCAGCGCTTCGTCCGTTGGGAAGATGCTCTTGCCTTTGGTCACTTTGCGCAACTGACGATGGCGGCTCTCGATCATGTTCGTCGTATAGATAAGCTTGCGGATCTCGGGCGGGTACTTGAAGAACGTAGCCAGCTCGTCCCAGTTATTCCTCCAAGATCGGATAATGAGCGGATACTTTGCACCCCAGATTTCTTCAAAGCGATCCAGCTCCACTAGCGCCGCTTCTTCCGTTGCCGCCTTGTAGATCGGTTTCAGATCCGCCGTGACCTTCTTGAGGTCTTTGTAGGAGACGCAGCGCGTCGAATTGCGGATCTGGTGGATGATGCACTTTTGAATCTCCGTCTTCGGATAACAGGCCGAAATCGCTTGGGAGAATCCCGTCAGGTTGTCGACGCAGGTGATCAGGATGTCATGCACGCCGCGGTTCTTGAGGTCGTTCAGGACGCCGAGCCAGAACTTCGCGGACTCGTTTTCGCCGATCCACATGCCCAGCACATCCTTGTTGCCCTCCAGGTCGATGCCGATGACCATGTAAGCGGCCTTGTTCACGATGGCGCCGTCCTGCTTGACCTTGAAGTGAATGGCGTCCAGGAACACGACGGCGTACACGCCTTGCAGCGGGCGATTCTGCCATTCCTTGATGAGCGGCACGATCTTGTTCGTGACATTGGAGATCATTGTCGGCGACACGTCGATGCCGTATAGATGGTTCATGTGTTCCTGGATGTCCCGCGTGCTGACGCCCTTTGCGTACATCGCAATGATCTGATCTTCGATGCCGGTCACGTTCTTCTGATGCTTCTTGACGATGAGCGGCTCGAACTCGCCGTTGCGATCGCGCGGAACGTCAATGTCGATTTCGCCGTATTCGCTAATCACCGTTTTCTTGGTCTTGCCATTACGGCTGTTGCTTGTTGTCTTGTTTTTGACGTCGTGCTTTTCATAGCCAAGCTCCATGTCGAGCTCGGCTTCCAGCATAGACTGCAGCGTCTCGGCGAACAATTCCTTCAGCGCAGACTGAACATCGTCCATCGTCTTGAGATTGTTGTCCTTGACGAATGCCTTCACCTGATCTTTGCTAAACCGTGCCACTTGTGTCATCCTCTCAAACCGACCTTTCTTTAGTTTAATAGATTTGGGTTTGAGAGTTTACACAAATTATTTTACAGTTTCGAATTGGAAGGAACACGGCAATTACATGTCGAATTGAGTACTAATACTTAGGTCTTATTTTTTAGCAAGAAAATTCATAATCTTGAGATACATAACAGCAGGATGATGCAGCATTTGAACCCAAGATATCGGACATGATCTCAAGAGGAGGACAAGGATGAAATCGAATTTTATATTCTTGGATCGCACCTTTCCGATCCTTGCTCAAATAGGCAGTGCTGCTGAAGAGTACCTTTACTCAGACCCTAATTCTTGCTTGATTAAATTGGGATTAATCGGCGAAACGATTGTGAATCTCATGATGCAGCTGGATCATATTCAGCCTCCAGCTTACGATAATACCCATGCCAATCGGATTAAATCATTGAAAGCACAGGGACTATTACCACGTGAAATCGACGATATTTTATACAGCCTTCGGATGGCACGGAATAAGGCTGTGCATGCCAATTACGACTCGCTAGAAGATTGCAAAGTGTTAATGGGGATGGCCCATGAATTGTGCATATGGTTTATGCAAACCTATGGAGACTGGCAGTATAATCCGGAGCGATTTGAACTGCCTGCTGAGAAGCGTCTCACCAAGAGTGATTACGAAGCAATTATTCGCGAAAAAGAAGCAAAAATTGAAGAACTTACGAAACTTGCTCAACAAATCGAATCCACTCAAAAGCTAACGATAGAAGAACGGGCATCAAGAGGCAACCGTGCCTTAGAGCAGCTTCATCTCTCGGAAGAACAAACGAGATATATTATTGATGAGCAACTGCGCAAAGTGGGTTGGGAAGCAGATACAATCAACTTGCGATATTCCAAAGGGACTCGGCCGCAAAAAGGGCGAAATTTGGCGATTGCCGAATGGCCGACACGGAATCATCAGGGTAAAACGGGCTATGCCGACTATGCTTTATTTGTTGGCTTGCAGATGGTGGGCATTATCGAAGCCAAACGAAAATATACGGACATTCCTTCTGTCATCGACAATCAATGCAAAGAATATGCACAGGCAATTAGAGAAGATCATGCTTCTTATCAAGTAGGTCAGTGGAATCAATATCAAGTGCCGTTTGTCTTTGCAACGAACGGACGGAAATATTTAAAACAGCTGGAGACCAAATCCGGGATTTGGTTTTTGGACGTTCGGAAAAACTCCAATATCCCGAAAGCACTTCAAGGCTGGATGAGCCCTGACGGCATAATGGAATTGCTGAGCAAAGATATAGATTCTGCCGATCAAAGGTTGGAATCGACCCCTTATGATTTGCTGCGTGATCCAGACGGACTGAATCTCCGCGAGTATCAAATTGAAGCTATTGAAGCAGCAGAACGGGCGATTCTGAACGGTCAAGATAAAGTGCTGCTTTCTATGGCTACGGGAACGGGGAAGACAAGAACGATCCTTGGCATGATTTATCGTTTCTTAAAATCTGGTCGCTTTCAGCGGGTGTTGTTTTTGGTAGATCGTACTTCTCTGGGTGAACAAGCCCAAGATGTATTCAAAGAAGTGAAGATCGAAGAGCTCATGACATTGGACAATATTTACAACATCAAGGAGCTTACGGACAAAGAAATTGACAAAGAAACGAAAGTCCATGTGGCCACGGTGCAAAGTATGGTGAAGCGGGTGCTGTATAATGAAGGAGATACGATTCCGGCGGTCTCCGATTACGACCTGATCATTGTGGATGAAGTACATCGCGGATACATGTTGGATAAAGAGATGAGCGATGACGAGCTGCTGTATCGGAATCAGGATGATTATATGAGTAAATACAGCGCAGTGATCGACTATTTCAATGCGGTAAAGATCGGGCTAACGGCAACACCGGCTCTACAAACGACGAGAATTTTTGGACAGCCTGTATATAATTACTCCTACCGCCGCGCTGTTATTGAGGGTTATCTCGTAGATCATGATGCACCCCATACGATTGTCACGAAGTTGAGCCAAGAGGGTATTGTTTACAAAAAAGGCGAAGTCGTGCCGATCTATGATCCAGTGACGGGGGAAATTACCAACAGCGGCGAGTTAGAGGATGAGCTAAAGTTTGATGTAGAGAAGTTTAACCGCCAGGTCATCACGGAACCGTTCAACCGCACCGTGTTAACGGAAATCGCACGGGACATTAATCCTGAAGGGGACGCAAAAACACTCATTTTTGCAGTGGATGACAGTCACGCGGATTTAATTGTGAAGCTGTTGAAGGAAATCTATGAACCTTATGGTGTGGACAACGACGCCATCATGAAGATCACGGGCAGCATTGGCGGCGGTAATCCGAAAAAAGTACAGGAAGCCATTAAGCGTTTCAAAAATGAACGATATCCGAACATCGTCGTGACGGTTGATCTTTTGACCACAGGGATTGATGTGCCGAAAATTACGACCTTGGTGTTTATGCGCCGGGTGAAATCTCGGATTCTGTTTGAACAGATGCTGGGGCGGGCGACGCGTCTTTGTCCAGAGATCGGAAAAACGCACTTTGAAATTTATGACCCTGTTGGGGTGTATGAGTCGCTGGAAGACGTCAACACGATGAAGCCTGTCGTGCAGCAGCCGAATACGTCCTTTGACGATCTGTTGAAGGGACTGGAAGTGCTGCCCACGGAGAAACAACTGCAAAATCAAATCGATCTGATCGTAGCGAAAATGCAGCGCAAGAAGAGAAGCTTGTCGCAGGACGGACTGGCACATTTCCGCCATGCTGCCCAAGGTGACACACCGGATCAATTCATTCAGAAAATTAAACAGATGCCTGTGGAGCAGGCCAAAAATTATATTCTTGAACATCGGAACGTATTTGATATATTGAATGAAGGCATCGGACGGAAACCAAGAGCTGTGGTCATTTCCGATAAAGAGGACGAACTTGTATCCCATCAGCGTGGATATGGGAAGGGGTTAAAACCGAAAGATTATTTGGATGAGTTCAAAGCATTTATTACGAATAACATGAATAAAATCGCTGCGTTGGAGGTTGTCTGTACCCGACCAAGCGAACTGACGCGGGAAACGTTGAAGAGCTTGCGGTTGGAGCTGGATCGGGAGGGATTTACCGAGCAACAGTTGAATACGGCATGGAAGCAGTTGTCCAATGAGGAGATTACTGCAGACATTATCAGCTTCATCCGGAAGGAAGCATTAGGATGCGCGCTGTTGAGCCGTGAAGAACGAACAAAACGTGCGATTGCAAAGCTGAAAGAAAAGCATTCTTTCAGTAAAATGGAACTCGATTGGCTGCAGCGGATCGAAAATGTACTGCTGCATGAAGCCGTTTTGGATCGGGATGTGTTTAACAGCGGTGCATTCAAGAATCAAGGCGGTTACAATCGGATCAATAAGATTTTCCGTAACCAACTTGATACCATTATTACGGATATTAATCACTATTTGTTTGAAGACGGGGGACAATCAGCGTGAACAACCAAGAAATTGTCGCAAAACTGTGGAACTTATGTAATGTTCTCCGAGATGACGGAATTACCTATCATCAGTACGTCACGGAGCTTACCTATATTTTGTTTTTGAAAATGGCAAAGGAAACCGGTACAGAGGAGCAAATCCCGGAAGCTTATCGTTGGGATCAGCTGTTGAAGCATCAAGGTGTGGAACTGAAACGGTTTTATAAAGAGCTTCTCAATTATTTGGGGGAAAATACGACGGGACGCGTGCGGGAAATTTACGCAGGCGCATCTTCGAATATTGATGAGCCAAAAAACTTGGAGAAGATTATTACGTCCATTGATGCCCTCGATTGGTACTCGGCGAAGGAAGAAGGCTTGGGCAATCTGTATGAAGGACTGCTCGAGAAAAATGCCAATGAGAAGAAGTCGGGTGCAGGTCAATATTTTACGCCGCGGGTGTTAATTGATGTGATGACGCAGCTTGTTGCACCACAGCCAGGTGAGCGGTGCAATGACCCGGCTTGCGGCACGTTTGGTTTTATGATTGCGGCGGACCGTTATGTGAAGGACCATACAGATGAGCTGTTTGCCCTTTCTCCGGAAATGCAGGAGTTTCAGCGAAAGGAAGCTTTCTCGGGCTGCGAACTCGTGCATGAAACCCATCGATTGGCGCTCATGAATGCGATGCTTCACGATATTGAAGGGCCGATTATGCTTGGAGATACGCTGTCCAACATAGGCAAAACGATGAAAGATTTTGATGTGGTGCTGACAAATCCACCTTTCGGTACGAAGAAAGGCGGCGAACGTGCAACACGGGATGATTTCACCTATCCGACGTCGAACAAGCAGCTGAATTTCTTGCAGCACATTTATCGCAGCTTAAAACAAGACGGTAAAGCCCGTGCCGCAGTCGTTCTGCCGGACAATGTGCTTTTTGCTGACGGTGACGGGGCTGCGATTCGTAATGACTTAATGGACAAGTGTAATCTGCATACGATTTTGCGCCTGCCAACGGGAATTTTCTATGCCCAAGGCGTGAAGACAAACGTGCTGTTCTTTACCCGCGGCAAGACGGATAAAGACAATACGAAGGAAGTTTGGTTTTACGATCTGCGCACGAATATGCCGTCTTTCGGCAAAACGAATCCGTTGAAGCACGAGCACTTCGATGGGTTTATTAAGGCCTATACGGCAGAAGACCGCCGCCAGGTTCAGGATGAGCGATGGAGCGTGTTTACTCGCGAGCACATTCGGGAAAAGAACAACAGTCTTGATCTTGGGCTCATTCGGGATGACAGCGTTCTGGATTATGAGGATCTTCCCGATCCGATCGAAAGTGCAGAGGAAGTCGTCGCTCAATTGGAAGAAGCGATTGATTTGATCCAAAGCGTTGTGAATGAATTGAAGGCTTTGGAGGGCAACCGCTGATGGCTAAAGGGAAGAAGAAGCAGAATTTATCGCCTGAACAGTTGCTGGAGCAGGCGTTGGTGCCCGAGGATGAGCAGCCGTATGAGGTGCCGAAGAATTGGGTTTGGACGAGAATGGAGTATGTAGCGACATGGGGTTCAGGTGGGACGCCATCTAGAAAAATACCTGACTATTATCAAGGAACTATACCTTGGATAAAGACAGGTGAATTAAATAACGATTTTATCTATGATTCGGAAGAGAGAATTACAGAAGAGGCAGTTAGTAATTCAAGTGCTAAGATATTTCCTAGGAATACAGTTGTTATTGCTATGTACGGAGCAACAATAGGTAAAGCAGGCATTCTAGGAATACCAGCTGCCACAAATCAAGCATGTGCTTGTGGCATCCCTAGTTTGGCTATAAATTATAGGTATTTATTTCATTATGCTGTTTCTGAAAAAGAAAACTTTATAAACAAAGGTAAAGGTGGAGCACAACCCAATATCTCTCAAGAGATAATTAAGAAGCATACAATTCCGCTCCCACCACTCGCTGAACAACAACGAATTGTCGATCGTATAGAGAATCTGTTTAACAAGCTTGATCAGGCTAAGGAATTGATCCAAAATGCTTTGGATAGTTTTGAAACACGTAAAGCTGCTATCCTCCATAAAGCTTTTACAGGAGAACTAACTGCAAAGTGGCGTGAAGAACATGGAGTGGGGATGGAGAGCTGGGAAGATGTTACTATTAAAGATGTCTGTACAGTAAATCCCAAACGAGCAGATATAAGCAGTTTTGCGGATGATACATTAGTGACATTTATTCCAATGTCTTCAGTTTCTGATATAACCGGGTCTATTACTGATCCAATTCTTAAGCCATTAGCTGAGGTTCGTAAGGGATATACAAATTTTTGTGAAAATGATGTGTTATTTGCAAAGATTACCCCATGCATGGAAAATGGCAAGTCGGCGATAGTGGGTAGATTAGAAAATGGAGTAGGATTTGGATCAACGGAATTTCACGTTATTAGATGCTCCAAACGCATCAGTAATCAATTCATTCATTTCTTAGTAAGAAGCTCGAAATTTCGAGATGAAGCCAAGTCTGTGATGACTGGAGCAGTAGGCCAACAACGAGTTCCTAAAGTTTTTTTGGAGAATTATCCAATTTCATTACCATCAATTGATGAGCAGGTAGAAATTGTGAAATTATTAAATCAAATTTTTGAAGCGGATAGTAAAGCCAAAGAATTAATGAATATTCTTGATCATCAGATTGATTTAATAAAAAAATCCATCCTCTCCCGAGCTTTCCGTGGAGAACTTGGTACGAATGATGAAACAGATGATCCAGCCCTTGAGTTATTGAAGAGCGTTCTTTTGAACCAATGATCTTGGTGCTTAAAATGTACATTGAGTTGGGAACGAATTGGGTATGAAATCACTCATATGCGGACGCAAAACAACCGAACTAAACTTTCTGAAATTGAGAAAAGCCTTGTAAATCAGGACTCTTCCGCTCTTAGCTCCACAGCAGTAATCCATGGTTCGCACATAGTGCATATGTCAACAAAAAATTTTTGCGGACTTTACTCCCAAATCCCCTCGGTTTTTTGTAGTCAGGGTGTAGCCGAAAGAGATAAAATGCTCTAATTTTACCTAAAATGATTTAACACCAATAACACGATCGATTCTTGGGAAGCCGCCTAAAATAAGGCTTCTTAGCACTTTATAACACATCATAAAAACTAAATAAAAAATTCAGGACGAGGGTTCGACTCCCCTCGCCTCCACCATGTAAATCCACAACCGCATGAGGTTGTGGATTTTTGCTTTGAAGCGGAAAAATGAGCCAAGCCACTTGAGACTATGGCCTGGCTCATTTTTTGTTTACACTTTTGCAAATAAGATGAGTAGCCTCGCCTCCACCGAATGGACCCACAATGTCTAGCCTATCAGGATTTGAACAGGGAGACGGTCAAGGGGGTATATCGAATTTTCAAAATAATAGAGGAAAAAAGTCTTGTTTTGAAGAAAAAATTCAATATATGTGTTTGTAAGGAGCATGAAATCCTGGAGTCTATGAGGTGCAGTTATGGAAAGCGTTGAAAATCAAACGATTACATGCGAGTGGCTGCGTTACGATGTGCTCAATTATGCCATGCAGCAAAATTTTGTGCCGGTCGTTCGCAAGTTGACGCTTGCCAACCATTCATCCGAGGATCTGCATCAAGTAACGGTGACCATCAAGCCGGGTACGGATTTTGCCGCGGAATGGTCGAAGACGCTGGATGTCATACCGGCGGGTCAGTCGGTGGAAGTGGGGCCGGTTCACTTGCCGGTGTCGGGAACGTTTCTGGCTGGTTTAACGGAGCGGCTACTCGATCGGCTCACGCTTCAGGTCGAGCATGATGGAAAACTTCTGTATCAAGAAGAGTCACCAGTTGCGATTCTAGCCTACGACCAGTGGGGCGGGCTAGCCGCTATGCCGGAAATGGTCGCCGCTTTCGTCATGCCCAATCATCCTGCTGTGGGCAAGGTCATCCACGAAGCGGGCGCGTATTTGGAAAAATGGACGGGCAACCGTTCTTTCGATGCCTACCAGAGCAAGAATCCGAACCGCGTGCGCCATCAGGCGGCGGCCATTTATTCGGCGTTGCGGGACTATCAGATAACATACTGTGTGGCGCCGGCCAGTTTTGAAGAGCGAGGGCAACGCGTCCGGCTGGCAGACACTTTGTTTGGGACACGCATGGGCAATTGTCTCGATTTGTCTCTGTTTTTTGCCTCATGCTTGGAAGCGGTGGGGCTGAATCCGCTAATCATTTTTACCGACGGCCATGCGTTTCCGGGCGTTTGGCTTGTGCAGGAGACGTTTTCCGAGATCATTCAGGACGACATCACGATGCTGACCAAAAGGCTGGCTGCCGGCATACATGAGATCAGCATCGCGGAAGCGACGCTCATGTGCGCTGGCAATCAGGCTTCGTATCAGGACGCGGAGTCCGTCGCTTTATCACATTTGGCTAACCCTGATTCGTTCTTGGGGTTGGTAGATGTGAAGCGCGCTCGTGCCAGCTCGATCCGTCCCTTGCCGATTCGCATCTCGACGCCCGAAGGGTGGAAAATCGTGGAGGAGGATCGGCCAAAACCCGGCTCGATGGAAGAGCCGGGCGAAATCACGATCCTTGGGCGGCCGGCCGAGGTGGACGCCGTAGCGGTTTCCAAGCAGCAGATGTGGGAACGAAAACTGCTCGATTTGACTTTGCGGAACACGCTGCTTAACTTTCGGCTGACCAAAGCTGCGATGCCCATCCTGTATTCACGGCTGGGCGAATTGGAGGATGCACTTGCGGAGGGCAAGGAGTTTAATTTGCTTTCCCGGCCCCTGGATTGGGAGAATACGGCTCGCAGCGCGGAATTGTTCCATAGCATCAGCAAAGACGATCCCCTGAACACCTTGTTACAGGAAGAATTCGCAAACAGGCGCCTCCGTATCGATGTGGGCGAGCGGGAACTGTTTGATAAAGCGACGCACTTGTACCGTTCTGCCCGCTTGTCGCTGGAGGAAAACGGCGCCAACACGCTATACCTGGCGCTCGGATTGCTCAGGTGGTACGAAACGACGGCCAGTGAAATGCCGCGTTACGCACCGATTATTCTGATTCCGGTCGACCTTGTCCGCAAGACTTCAAGCTCGGGCTACGTGCTCCGGGCAAGGGATGAGGAACCGCAAATCAACATTACCCTGCTGGAAATGCTTCGGCAAGATTTCGGCATCTCCATCGGCGGTCTCGATCCGCTTCCACGCGACGACAAGGGCATCGATATCAATGGCATTTTCACAACAATACGCCATGTGGTAATGCATTTGCCGCGGTGGGACATCGTCGAGTCGGCGTATATCGGACTGTTCTCCTTCAGCCGCTTTGTCATGTGGAATGATATTCGCAACCGGTCGGCCGATCTGGCCAAAAACAAAGTGGTGGCCAGCCTGATCTCCGGAAAACTGGAATGGGACCCCGGCATGACGTTTCCGGAAGCCGATCAGTTGGACGAGCTATATGCGCCGGATGAGCTGCTGCTTCCGATCAGCGCGGATTCCTCGCAGATGACCGCGATCAGCGCGGCTTTGCAAGACAAAAGCTTTGTGTTGCATGGACCGCCGGGAACGGGGAAGTCACAGACGATTACGAATTTGATCGCGGCATCTTTGGCGCACGGGAAGACGGTGCTGTTTGTTGCCGAAAAAATGGCGGCGCTCAATGTAGTGCAAAAGCGGCTGGAGCAAATCGGCCTCGGTCCGTTTTGTCTGGAACTGCACTCCAATAAAAGCACGAAAAAGGCGGTTCTCGAGCAACTTCGCAGAACGCTGGAAGCCGTCCGCACGACTTCTCCCGAAGACTGGAAGCGGCAAGCCGAGAGACTGGCCGCCACCCGCAAGGAATTGAACGGATATGTTAAGTCGTTGCACAAGCCGTATAGCTTCGGTGCCTCGTTGTACGATGCGATCGCCCATTATGAAAAGTACAAATCCGCGCCCGACGCGGTTTCAATTGATCCGGGCGTGGCGGGCAAGACGTCAAGCGAGGGTTTGGCCGCTTGGCGGGATCTTGTCCGTGACTTGTACGTGGCAGGTGTGGCTGCAGGCCATCCTCACGGTCATGTCTGGTCGGATGTCCAAACGTCCACCTACACCCCTGCGCTGCGCTCTCAGGTGGAGGAACTGCTTGCGAAATATGCGAAAGCTTTCGATCAACTGAAAGCGGCGTTCACTCCGGTCCAAAAACTTGTGAATCCGGACTTACATCATCCGGATGCGGAAAGTTTGGCTCATTTGGCATGGGTCGTCGAGTGCCTCGCGCAATTGCCCGATGCGATTCCGGCGGAACTGCTAAAGGTTGATGATCTCGAACATGTTCGGGGGAAAATCGCCCAAGCCATCCGGCATGGCACTGCCCGGGACGATGCCAAAGCCCGCGTGATGGCAAATTACAAGGAGGATGTACTGGCGTTCGATGCCGCGCTGGCACTTTCCGAATGGCGCAAGGCAAACATGCAATGGTTTGTGCCGAAGTTTCTGAAGCAACATCGCATTTACAAAATGCTTTGTGCATGGGTGATCACAGCCGAAAAACCGCCTAAGTCGAGCGTGGAAGAAACGCTGCAACACATCGTCCGCTACCAGACGGAATCCGAATCGTTGAAAGCGCGGGAAGCGGATGTTTCGCGCTGGCTCGGGGCTTTGTGGAATCAAGGCCAAGCCGACTGGGAAGCGGTCAAAACCGCAAATGAATGGGTTCTGCTCCTGCATGAACGCCTGCTGCGCCTGTTCCAGGATCGCGCCAAGGCCAAAGAAGCGATGGGACGAACAGCCATGCTGCTGGAGTCAGGAAAAGAAAGTTTTCTCCGGCAACATTTTGCTTCGATGGAGCATTTTCTCGCTGTTTATCGGGAATGCAAGGATCTTGAAGAGAAACTGGCGAAGGCTTTGCAGCTGGATTTCCGTGCGGTGGACGGTCGGCGTAAAGAAGAGCCGTGGTTCACGTACCGGGCACGTCAAATCGCCTTATGGTCGCAGCATGTGGATAAATTTCGCGACTGGTGCAACTTCAGGCACGTGAGACAACGGGCGATTGACGCCGGTTTGACCTCGGTCGTATCGGCCTATGAAAACGGAGCGTTGCAGCATGAAGACGTCATTCCGGCGTTTGAACGCGCATGGTGGAGAGCAGCTATCCAATTTATTTTGGAAGCCGCTCCGCAGCTTGCTTCCTTTTCCGGGCGTCTGTTCGAGGAGAGAATCAAAGCGTTCCAGGAAACGCTCGATCGATTTGAGCAATTGACCCGCGAAGAGATCGCGGCCCGGCTGTTCGCCAACGTGCCGCCTGTGCACCATCAAGCGGCCGCTACCTCGGAGATGGGCATTTTGCTCAGAGCCATCCGCAGCGGGGGAAGGGGAATTTCGCTACGGAAACTGTTCGAGCAAATCTCCGGCTTGCTCACCCGGCTTTGTCCGTGCATGCTCATGAGTCCGATGTCCGTCGCGCAGTTCCTTGATCCCAAGTACGCGCCGTTCGACCTCGTCGTTTTCGACGAAGCGTCCCAACTGCCGACGAGCGAAGCGGTGGGTGCCATGGCGAGGGGACGCAACGTCATCGTGGTAGGCGACCCGAAACAATTGCCGCCGACGAGTTTCTTCATGAGCGCGTCCAACGGAGAAATCGATGCCGACGCTTCCGAAGATTTGGAGAGCATTTTGGACGATTGCCTCGCCATCGGCATGCCGCAGGAACATTTGTTGTGGCATTACAGAAGCCGGCATGAAAGTTTGATCGCGTTCAGCAATCGGCATTTTTACGAAAACAAGCTGCTCACCGTCCCGTCTCCTTTTGAGCGGAAGTCGAGCGTCAAGTGGCATCCGGTGGAAGGGTATTACGACCGTGGCAAAACGAAACAAAACCGTTCCGAAGCGGCTGCCGTGGTAGAAGAAATCAAAAGAAGGTTACGCAGTCCGGAGCTCCGCCAATACAGCATTGGGGTCGTCACGTTCAATGCGGTGCAGCAAACGTTGATAGAGGATTTGCTGGAATCGGCGTTCCGCCAGGAGCCTTCGCTGGAAGAAGCGGCCTTGCAGATGAAGGAACCGATCTTCGTCAAAAACCTGGAAAACGTGCAGGGCGATGAGCGCGATGTCATTTTGTTTTCCATCGGTTATGGACCGGATCAGACGGGCAAAGTCGTGCTCAACTTTGGTCCGCTCAACCGGGACGGGGGCTGGCGTCGGCTTAACGTCGCGGTCTCTAGGGCGAGGTACGAGATGCACGTCTTTTCCTCGCTGCGAGCGGATCATCTGGATGTGACCAGAACGCAGGCCGAAGGGGTTAGAGTGCTAAGAGCGTTCCTTGAGTACGCCGAGAAGGGCGTCGCTGCGCTCGGACGATCGGCGAATCAGTTGGAACCGAAAGGAGCCCTGCTCGAACACGAAATCGCGAAAGCACTGGAACGGGAAGGGTACAAAGTCGATGTCCACGTCGGAGTATCCGGTTTCCGGATAGATTTGGCGATCGTGCATCCGGAAGACCCGGATGTGTATGTGCTCGGCGTTTTGTGCGACGGGGTCACATACAAGTCAGGGAAAACAGTTCGGGACCGGGAAGTGTTGCGCGGCCAAGTCCTGAGGCAATTAGGCTGGCACATTCACCAGGTGTGGTCGCTGGACTGGCTGGACAATCCGAACAAAGAACTGCAGCGTATCGTGGAAGCGATCCAGTTGGCTAAGCAGGCGGGTATAGGCGTTCAAGAGCCTGTCTCTTTCCAACCGGAGATGGAGAGCAGTGGAGACAGCCAATCGGCAACATCTGCAGTGTTTGAATCGGCTGCAATGGCAGTCCGCCAGCCGGATACGGAAAGGGACGAACAACGGCTTAAGTGGGCTACAACGTACAGTCCGGTCCACTTGCCGGCGGTCGGATTACCGGCTGAAGCGTTTTATTCGCCTGACTCCAAACAGACGATCCAGCAACAAATACACACCCTGATCGAAGGGGAAGGACCGATCAGCAGAACGTTGCTTGTACGCAAGGTGCTGCAAGTGTGGGGGATTGCCAGGGCGGGCTCAAGGATCGACGAATACTTTACGACATTGCTGGGATCCATGAAGCTGAACAAAACGGTGTGGGAAGGCACCGAGTTTTATTGGCCGAGCCGCATGGTTCCCGCTCAATATGAAGTGTACCGCATCGCGAAGGATGAACAAGATCGCCGTAGCGCGGAGGATTTGCCCCCCGAAGAAATTGCCAACGCGGTCAAGGAAGTGCTCTTTATCCAGGGCAGTCTGCCACAGGAGGATTTGATCCGGGAGACGGTCAAGCTGCTCGGATATGCGCGGACGGGTTCCGCGCTGGAAAAGGCGGTAAGCCTTGGCATCCGATATGCCCTTGATAAAGGTGTAGCGGAGTGGCAGGACGGCAGATTGCGGTTGGGTTCATGTTGAGAAAATAAAAGGGTTCTAGCAATTTTTGACCGACGTGATATTGGAGGCTTTGGGGGCGGAGGACGACAGCGACAGTAACGTTGGACGGGCGTATTGCGCCAGCGAACCAAGTTGAAACGGAGGGCACCGCAAGCGGTGGTCGAAGCCGCCGGATATGCCATGGCGGTTGGCCCGAAATCATCGTCGGCTCCCCCGAATCAGTTCGCAACCGTCGATCCATTTGCAGGCGATGTTACACGAATGATCTATCTGCCGGCGGCTTTTTCGTCCGAAATCGGTCTTCACTGCAACATTCGTTGGAGCCGACGGCAGCATCCGCCATCTGTCGACGCAAGTGGAACTCATGCCGATATACGGCGGTCAGAAACAGTATGACAAACAGCGTGTATGCCCTGATCTGCCTTTTAATTCGGCATTCGGCTTAATTCGGCATTCGGCGAATTGTGGATTTGTCACGCCACGGCTCGCCTCCATATGGCGATAAGCAAAAGTCACTGATGAGTTTTCGTCAGTGTCTTTTCGCGTTTATGGAGGTGACAGAGTCGGCGAAGAGGACTGGGGTTCAGTCCCATGCGGACCGGAGCGTGAGCGGAGGGAGCACGGCATCGAAATCTACATTATGCTTCTTCGCCATTAAAAATGCATATACCCGTCAATACTGGAAATTAAAAGACCAGTAAAGGATGAGGTGTTTTAATATGTTTGCAGCAAAAGGAAGGTCAGTTTTAAGAACTCCTCCATATTCCCGAGCCTTGGTATATCGATCGAGTTCATTTTCAGCTCCAGCGTGGGAAGTTCTCGGCACAGCAGCTTAATTCGCACCTTGGACATGTCCGCTCTCGCCTCCACCTGCTCAACCAGTTGAGTCTCGCTCCTAATGGTAAACAGGATATCCTGGACTTTACTATTTTTTCGGTCACATTTTATATATTATAGTTGAGGGTTATTCTTTGTCGCAGTCAAGAGAATAA
>Ga0310822_100622_pt1 | contig 16228 bp, 17 predicted proteins | sample P4_ome_2_FD_201313 | JGI IMG/M metagenome (GOLD analysis project Ga0310822, IMG submission 201313) | Sorghum-adapted microbial communities from Joint BioEnergy Institute, Emeryville, California, United States - P4_Day56_Rep2 | ecosystem: Engineered > Bioreactor > SSF (Solid state fermentation) >... | reverse complement strand
ATCGATATCCACGACACAATCGAACGGTATGTCGACAGTCAGCGAGCGCAGACGTGAGAATACTTCATCCTTATCAGCATCCCACGGCGTTGCATACTGGATATTTTTGCGGACAAAACCGCTGAGGAACAGCTTGCCGCGCGGTCCTCGCGTGCTGCGCGGTTGAATCAGACGACACTGGGTCACCTTCACGCGCTTCTTGATTTTTTTGATTTCGAGTACCGGATCGCAGAATTTAATCTTGGCTCGAAGCGGAATCTGAACCGATACTTCCTGCAGAAGAACAGGTACTTTTACGATACGTTCCCCGGCCGGTGTCAGGTTGCCGGGTGTGACGATGGTACTTTCGCATTCGTTGACATTTGCCGAGTCATCAAATTTGATTGACATAATCAATTCCCTCCTTAAGAATTGGCTTACTACATACTATGAAGCAGAATGAAATCGGTATGGACAGACTACTCGGGACATGCGTGGATTTTTCGCTGCTTTACTCTTCATGATCCCTTTCCTTGGACTGAACACGTACCTGTTGGTTTTGCAGAACCTTGAGGGTAAGGTCCAGCACCATTTTTTCCACAAGCTCCGTAAAGGTTCCTTCTTCAAACGGTCCTTTCTTAAGAGGCTTGCGGTTTGTTGCTTCATCCCACTCGGTAATCTCGCTGCGCACCAGTTCGCAGAAGACAATTTCATTGAAGAATTCCGTGCTTTGTTGGTGGAACTGGGATAAGTCTGTAGACATCAGTTCGTCTTTTTCCGGGAATCCGCTCGGCAGCGGCTTGTTTACCAGAAAGTCAAACTCGCGCCGTACGTTGAAGAAAGGTCCTACCGGCGGCGTCAGGAATTCATCGATATCCACGACACAATCGAACGGTATGTCGACAGTCAGCGAGCGCAGACGTGAGAATACTTCATCCTTATCAGCATCCCACGGCGTTGCATACTGGATATTTTTGCGGACAAAACCGCTGAGGAACAGCTTGCCGCGCGGTCCTCGCGTGCTGCGCGGTTGAATCAGACGGCACTGGGTCACCTTCACGCGCTTCTTGATTTTTTTGATTTCGAGTACCGGATCGCAGAATTTAATCTTGGCTCGAAGCGGAATTTGAACCGATACTTCCTGCAGAAGAACAGGTACTTTTACGATACGTTCCCCGGCCGGCGTCAGGTTGCCGGGCGTGACGATAGTACCTTCACATTCATTGACATTTGCCGAGTCATCAAATTTGATTGGCATAACCAATTCCCTCCTTGAGAATTCGCTTATTGCATACTATGAGACAGATTGGAATCGGTATGGACAGACTACCCGGGACATGCGTGGATTTTTCACAAAAAAGAGCGCATTCTTAAAAAGAATGCACTCCTCTTTACCTTTATCGCTGTAAGCTTTTCGGAAGGAAAGGTACCGGCTTCTCGCCGCGCAGCCCGAAATAATACAGAATGGCTTCACAAATGCGCCGGGACGCTTCCCCGTCGCCATACGGGTTAACGGCCTTCGCCATTTGATCGTATGCCTCCCGGCTGGTTAGCAATTCATCGGCCAAAGTGAAAATCTTTTCTTCATCCGTGCCAGCTAATTTTAATGTACCCGCCTCGATTCCTTCCGGGCGTTCCGTCGTGTCGCGAAGTACAAGCACCGGCACACCGAATGCAGGCGCTTCCTCCTGTACCCCACCGGAATCGGTCAAGATTAGATACGCGCGGGACATAAAGTTATGGAAATCAACCGCGCCCAGCGGAGCGATAAGCTGAATTCGCCCATGCTCGCCCAAATACTTGTTGGCGGCTTCCTGTACTACCGGATTAAGATGAACCGGATAGACAACGGCGATATCTTCATGTTTGTCCACCAGACGACGAATAGCCCGGAACATGCGCGCCATCGGCTCCCCGAGGTTTTCCCGGCGATGGGCGGTCACTAAGATTAGCTTCTTCCCGGCAAATTCCTCCAGTACCGGATGCTTGTAATCGTCGCGCACCGTAGTTTTTAGCGCGTCAATGACCGTGTTCCCGGTAACGTAAATTACATCGTCCCTTTTATCTTCCCGTTTCAGATTTTCTGCCGCCTGTGCGGTCGGCGCGAAATGCAGATCAGAGATGACACCCGTTACTTGACGGTTCATCTCTTCCGGATACGGCGAGTATTTGTTCCATGTGCGCAGGCCCGCTTCCACATGGCCTACCGGAATTTGATTGTAAAACGCCGCCAGACTCGCGGCAAATGTCGTTGTCGTATCGCCGTGAACAAGTACCATATCCGGCTTTTCCGCTTTCATAATCTCGTCAAGCCCTTCCAGTACACGAGTCGTAATCTGGGTTAACGTCTGCCGGTCTTTCATCACATTCAAATCGGCGTCCGGCGTAACGGAGAAAATATCCAGCACCTGGTCAAGCATTTGACGATGCTGCGCCGTAACGCAGACGAACGGTTCAAGCTCTTCATATTGACGCAGTTTATGTACGAGCGGCGCCATTTTAATCGCTTCCGGCCGTGTACCAAACACGGTCATAATCTTTCTTCTGGTCAAAGTTTCACCCCATTTGCGCGTTACTTCGTTCCGTACAGGCGGTCACCCGCATCTCCGAGACCGGGTACGATGTAACCGTGATCGTTTAATTGCTCGTCCACTGCGGCCACATAGATGTCAATATCTGGATGAAGCTGCTGGAATTTCTCGATGCCTTCCGGCGCTGCGATGAGGCACATCAGTTTCAGGTTTTGCGCACCGCGGTTTTTCAGAGCCGTTACCGCGGCGGCAGCGGAGCCTCCGGTAGCAAGCATCGGGTCGATGACAATCAGCTCACGCTCGTTAATATCGCTCGGAAGCTTTACGTAATACTCTACCGGCTCCAGCGTTTCCGGGTCACGGTACAGGCCGACATGGCCGACTTTTGCGGCCGGGATCAGCTTTAGCATGCCGTCTACCATGCCGAGGCCAGCACGAAGAATCGGAACGAGCCCAACTTTCTTTCCTGCGATGACTTTCGTCTTACAGGTGGTGACCGGCGTTTCGATTTCAATTTCTTTGAGCGGCATTTCGCGTGTGATTTCGTATGCCATCAGCATTGCGACTTCATCCACCAGCTCGCGGAATTCCTTCGTACCCGTATTTTTATCTCGAATATACGATAATTTGTGTTGAATTAACGGATGGTCAAATACGTACACTTTTCCCATCGGGGGAGCCTCCTGTCTGCTTATCAAAATATGTCGTCACTGTTCACAGTTTTTTGCACTGCGATATATTATAGCAGAATAGGATTCGAGATGCATGGTTTAAAACGAAAAAGAAATAAGAAAAACTCGCGGACGTTGCCGGTCCTATACCACGAAAAAACGGGATACAAGGTATGCATCCCGCTTTCTTCTTATTTCAATTTAAACTAAATCTCCAGATTCGGATACATCGGGAATTTCTCGCAAAGAGCAGCGACGCGCTGGCGAGCTTCATCCTGCTTGGCTTCGTCCTGCGGATTTTTCAGGGAAAGCGCCATAATAGCCGCAATTTCCTTCATCGCTTCCCCGTCAAAGCCGCGGCTTGTAACAGCCGGCGTACCGATGCGAATACCGCTGGTAACAAACGGGCTGGCCGGATCGTATGGAATCGTATTCTTGTTGCAGGTGATGCCCACTTCATCCAGCAGATGCTCGGCGTCTTTTCCCGTCAGATTCATGTTGCGTACATCAATAAGAATCAGATGGTTATCCGTACCGCCGGAAATAAGTGTAAACCCTTCTTCTTTTAACGATTCAGCTAACTGTTTAGCATTTGCGATGACGCGAGCGCTGTACTCTTTGAATTCCGGCTTCAACGCTTCTCCGAATGCGACAGCCTTCGATGCGATGACATGCATCAACGGACCGCCCTGAATGCCAGGGAATACGGATTTATCGATCGCTTTCGCATACTCTTCGCGGCACAGAATCATACCGCCACGGGGTCCGCGCAGCGTTTTGTGCGTCGTCGTTGTGACAAAATCAGCGTACGGCACCGGATTCGGATGGTGGCCGGTCGCCACAAGACCTGCGATGTGCGCCATATCCACCATCAAGTATGCGCCCACGCTATCCGCGATTTCACGCAGCCTGGCGAAATCAATCACGCGCGGATATGCGCTTGCGCCCGCTACGATCATTTTCGGTTTATGCTCTTCCGCCTTTTTGCGGACATCCTCATAATCAATCACTTGTGTTTCTTTATCTACGCCATATTCCACGAAATTGTACAGTGTACCGGAGAAGTTAACCGGACTGCCGTGTGTCAGGTGTCCACCATGGGACAGGTTCATGCCGAGCACGGTGTCTCCCGGCTTTAAGAATGCGAAATAGACGGCCATGTTTGCCTGTGCGCCGGAGTGAGGCTGCACATTGGCATGCTCAGCGCCGAACAATTGCTTCGCACGGTCGCGTGCAAGGTTTTCTACGATATCCACATACTCGCATCCGCCGTAATAGCGCTTGCCCGGATATCCTTCAGCATACTTATTGGTCAATACCGTACCCATGGCTTCCATTACCGCTTCGCTGACGAAGTTCTCGGAAGCGATAAGTTCAATTTTTGATCGCTGACGGCCCAATTCCAGTTTGATGGCTTCTGCTACTTCTTGGTCGTGTTTCTTCACTTGTTCAAGCATCCTCTCTTCTCCTCCTCATAAAACGCTTAGATTAATGACAGCTTTCTTCCGGCCAGGTGCGCTCGTATACTGCGCGGGAGCCGCCGATAAGTTTCGGACGCGTCACCGCCATCGTTACATGTGCTTCACCCAACTGCTTTGTACGCGGACGAATCGGCACGGCCACCGGCTTTATGTGCATACCGATGAATGTATCCCCGATATCAATGCCGGCATCGGCCTGAATGGTTTCCACCACTACCGCATCCCGCATCTGCCGAAACGCATGCGAAGCCATAGCTCCTCCGGCGCGCGGAACAGGCACAACGGTTACCTCCGGCCAGCCGAAACGTTCCGCTGTTTCCCTTTCTATTACAAGCGCCCGGTTTAAGTGCTCACAGCACTGGAACGCTACGGAAAATCCATGTTCCTGCCTTACCTCTTCAATCGCTCCATACAGCGCTGCGGCGACTTCCTCACTGCCTGCAGAGCCAATTCGTTTACCGATAATCTCGCTGGTGCTTGTACCGAAGACAAGAATATGATTCTCACCGAGCGGTTTGGCCGCCAGGAGATCCTCCATAATGGAGCTGATGTCTTGCCTTAACTGTTCCATCTTCACAGGTTTTCACACTGCCTTCGTCAAGGACTTACTGTTTGTCCTCAATTTCTTTAATTTTTTCCACACGACGCAGATGGCGGCCGCCGGAAAATTCCGTTTCAAGCCAGATTTTCACAATTTCTAAAGCCAATCCGGGCCCGATAACGCGCTCACCCATCGCCAGAATATTGGAATCGTTGTGCTCACGCGTAGCCTTCGCCGTAAAGCAATCATGTACCAACGCACAGCGAATGCCTTTGACTTTGTTGGCGGCAATCGACATGCCGATGCCTGTACCGCAGATAAGGATACCGCGGTCAAATTCGCCTTTTGCAACTTTCTCAGCCACCGGCAATGCATAATCCGGATAGTCGACCGAATCTTCGCAATTACACCCGAAATCCTTATATTCGATGCCTGTAGACTCGAGATACTTTCTAATTTCCTCTTTTAATTTATAACCACCGTGGTCAGCGGCAATTGCGACTTTCACGTCTGGATTCCTCCGTTTCTGTAATCCATCTGCTTCTTTTTGTATTATAACCTATTGAAAGCAAATGCATAGAGGATTTTTGTGCTTGGAAACGAAAAAACTGTACATTTTTGATTATATAACAAAAAATGTTCGGAAATAAACTGTTTTTCATTTGTAAGAATTTTCTTATCATTATGCTTTGGAACATATAATAATAACTTAAATACCAATGAACTAACCTGGTTTTGTGGAGTGCAGATATAAAAGCGAGGAGGAGTTATCAGATGAGCAAATTGCAGGGGAAAGTTGTCCTAGTAACCGGTGCAGGAACCGGTCTGGGGAAAGAGACCGCCTTGCTATTCGCCCGGGAAGGCGCTGCCGTTGTTATTTGCGGACGCAGGAATCATAAGATCCAGGAGGTGAAAGAAGAAATCCTTCAGATAGGCGGAACAGTGCTCGACATTCACGCCGATGTTTCCCGGGAAATCGACGTCGATCGACTTATTTCCGCTACCCTTTCCGAATTCGGCAGAATTGATATTTTAATCAATAACGCCGCTGTTTTTGAAAATAAAACGATTGCCGAGACGGATCTTGACTCCACACCCCTCTGTTATCGCTCCTCTGTTGCTTGACGTATGCACATCGGAAGAACGAACGAGCACAGGCCAATTCATTGAAGCTCCTTAAAAAAGGGCTGACCCAAACCCCCATGGCTTAACAGCCACCACGAGGAATGATAACTAGGTCTAAAGCCACTAGTTATCGTATAAAAAGTCTAAATAGACGAATGGGTGACAGCCCTTTTTCTTGTTCTTTGGTTCATCTCTTCTTCTTTTTAGGAGTTAGGCGGCTTTTCTGGCCGCCTTTTTCAGTAGATTATGAGCGATGCTTATGAGCCCGATCTCAACGCTCACCTTGGCCAGCCCACGAAGGGAAAATCGACGGAACGACCGATTGCCCTTGAACTGACCGAAAACACTCTCAATGTCTACTTTTCGTTTCGCGTACAAGAAAAGGGACATCAAACATTTTCACGCAAACAATATTATGAGTAGGCAAAAACTCGCAAAGAAACAAAGATACCTCTGTCCTTTATGCGGACAATTCATTTGCGATAACAGAGAAAGTTTGGAGGTTCACCATATCATTCCTCGCGCCCTTGGAGGTACTAACGAATATAAAAACCTCCAGCTAGTGCACATCTCTTGTCATATCGACCATCACATCAAACATCCGGTAAACGGAACAATTGCCACGCAAAAACAACTCCGCAAGGAAAAGGAAGAACGTGAAGAACAGACTTTTAAACAAAGAATTCTCCAGGAACTTGAGCAAAGGAAATCCAAGATAATCGGATAAATGTATGCTCGAGCCGTATGTCTTGAAAGGGACTCGTGCGGTTCTGAGGGGAGAAAGGGGCAGTGATGCCCCCGACTTACCCGACTAAAAAATAGTTATTTCTCAATTTAGTTATTAATTAATTTCCAAAATTGATGGGTAAGTAAAATTGAAAAAAGGAGCCATATAATACTTTGAGAGGCAGAAATGTAAAACCCCCATGTGAGCATTTCAAATAAGTTTTCAATAGATATTATACAGGTTAAAAGTAAAAATATTATAAATGTGCTAAATAAAATTATTTTTTTTGTTTTGGAGATTTGTTCTTTGGAAAATATGTAATAAAAAATTTTGTATACTTGCAAAAGTATTACAAAAACGACCATGTTTACTAATAAAACAACTACAGGTGAATTTCCAATTAGTGCTGCTAAACCAGGATCTGGGGCATATGAAGAGGATGATATGTAGTTTTCAAATTTTTTACTTGAAACTCGTTCATTTGCTCCTAACCATCCCAATAAGACCCAAAGCAATAATATTATCCATTCCCTTTCTAAAAGACTTTTAAACATAGACTTCCTCCCCTAGTTTTATTTCTCACTTCAATTACTCTAATAAATTTAGAATTGAGTTTATAAATACATATTCCCATAAATATCTAGATAAATCGATCTTAAGTTTTAATTTCTGCGTAAGTAAAGGAGTTTTTTCCTATACGGCTCCTAAAGACTTATTCCAGTAAAGGGAGCGTCATAAAGGATGTAACAATCAAAAATTACCGAAACACATGGCGGACTACACGAACTTTACGTAAAAAATTAAATATTCAACTTTGCGACAACGTGTCATGGCTGTTCGTCGTTTATGCTTGCGTTATACACGTTCCACTTATACGTTAATCTTTAAACTCCTTTTTGGAATATATCAAGGATTCTATAGATCAAGTACTGCAACGAATCAACTGCTTACCTGAGATGTCGAAATGTTATGTGAAATTTATATAATACCTATAGTTACGATTAGTATATTATTATAAAAAAAGTAAAAAAATAGAATAAAATAGTAGATATTCGAAATAATATAGTATAAAATTAATAGTATAAAATAACTATAAAATGAAAGAGGGAAGAGAAAATGAAATGTATTAAAAATATATTAGTTCCACTAGTTACAACATTGGCTGTAATATCTCCGGTTTCTGTCTTAGCTGCGGATTCAGGAGAAGTTACATTATCAACTAATGTAGAAAAAACTAGTTCCTTAACTAAACTAGATTCTGCTACAACAACTCCAGATGATGTAAAATTAAATGTAGTAGAAACTTCTTTAGACACAAAAATTCCATCTAGTGATGCACTAATAACCAACCAAGTGATTCAAAAAAACGCTAATAATGTTCGACCTGAGGTCATAATTGCTCCATCACCTAAACAACTGGCAAGGATGGTCTGGGCTGCTGGTTCTACTGAAATTATTAAAAATTCTTATGGTCATATACTAACTGATAAATTGCTCCAGAATTCATTACAAGATAGACCACCTTCGATGTCTTTTAAGGATTCAAGAACTCAGGATTTAGTTAAGAAATCTTCAGAATATAAAAATTTGATAGATAGTTGGGTAGCAGAAGCTAAGAAAAACAAGGTAACAAGCTTTACGAAAAACAGCAGTTTAGCGTTTGCAAGTGGGGAGCTTTTTACAGCTATTCATAGGGCAAACATTTATACATATGGTAAGGTGGACAAATATGGAAAATGGACTCTTACCACTACTATTTCTGACAAATTTAATTTTGAATTGAATATGATGGGCTATTACGGGAAAAAAGGGGTGGAATGGGCTGCTGCTAATGCAGCGGTTATTTCACAAGGTATAGGAGCTATTGTTCCGTTTGATGTAGTGCTCGTCGTGGAGGATACCCGTTAATAGTTCGGTCATAGTCATTTTGTAAACTGAAGAAGCCGTTCCAACTTGGGAACGGCTTCTTCTTTTGCCTGTATTTCGTTTTTAAGTTACTTATTAAGGGTGGAGTCGCTTTTTTTATTATCATGCGAAATTGGCCTATTCCTGCACGTTCAAGGATATCCGATAACTTGGGTTATGTTGCTTTTATTTCTTAGTTTGATGGGTATGTGGTGGGGCGTTTATTTTTATGCGCATTTTGGTCATACCGCAGCATGCGCCAAGGTCAATATATTTAAATACGTGCGCCAGTTCCCTTTAAATTTGCTCCCTCAATGTTTACTCCAGTAAAATCAACGCGTGATAAATCAAGTCCTTCCAAATTTGCATCTTTTAGTGATTTACTGAGAACTTTTTGCGGGTCAATAACAGCTCTGGTTCCCTTGAGGTTAGCACCTTCAATATAGACATCAGTAAAATCAGCTTTTGATAAGTTAATTCCTTCTAAATTCGCTCCACAAATTGCACTGGTTTGTGGATTGATTGCTGCATTAGTGTTTTTAAGATTTGAGTCTTGTATTACTATATTTGTAAAATCTACACCTGATAATTGTACATTTTCTAAATCACATGCAACTAATGCAGTAGGTCCTGAAAGTTTGAGGGGAAATAATTGCGTTTTTTAGATTAACAAATCTAAATTCAACCTCTTTTAGATCGATGTCCCGTAAGCCCATTCCTTCTAGCATCTATCTGGTAAAGAAATTTTTCCTTTCGAAGCATTTCGAGTAACGCCACTTTGTTTAATCGTTCCACGTTCACCACCCCTTTTTTAAATAGCTAAATTTATATCCGAAGAAATATGTAATTAGGGTTTAAATAAAAATTTCAAAGGAGAGAAAAGAAAAAGGGAAAGCCAACAAACAGAAGGCAGACCCAGGCGCAGGGCGTGTTCGTTTCCTTTTTCGATGGCTTCTTCCCTATTTTTTTCTCTTTCTTCTCACCACAACCACCATGTCAATGTATCAAGTATGATTTATATAGAATAGCCTAATGAATTCAGAAAAACTTTTATTCTTCAATGAACTCTGTAACGACGCGGACCAATCCTGGCAGGTCGTCAATTAGCGCCGAGTGCCCGGTATCCAAATAACGAAGGCGCGCATTTTCCCCGATATCTTTTTGAATATCCAGCGCCATCTGCTCCGGCACAACGCGATCCTTTTTCCCGCTTAAAACGAGAACCGGCATCGTAATCTTCGACGCTTTGCCATTTCCTTCGCCCATCACGGTGGTTTCGCTGCTGATATTGAACATGGCAAGTGCATAATCGACATCGACCAGGTTGCGCTGCGTCAGCATATCTTCCAGATATCTGTCATAGCGCGTTTCATCCGGCTTATTGTCGTGATAAATGAGCATCTCCCATATTTGCCGTAGCGTATCTTTATCCCTCGTCTCATACGCCCGCAGAATCGGAAGTACCTGGACCAAATCCAGGGCAATCTCTTCTTTCGTACGCAGCGGCTGTGTAATATCGGGCTGGCCGTGTTCATCTTTTTTGAAAATCGGGTAGCCTCTCGTGCCCACAGATGCCAACAGCACCAACTTCTCTACTTTATCCGGATGATCGGCCGCGAAATCCATTGCCACTCCGCTGCACAGACGATGTCATATTGCCGTGCACAAGCACAAGCGGGCGCGTACCGCCCGCTCGTTCTCGATAGCCGATCCTTTCCCCGTTCGCAAGTTGCACATACTGTAAAGAGATATCTGCCACCATGCATTCTCCTCTCTGTTACAACTGGAACTTTGAGACGTACTCCTTCAACTGCTCCGACTGGGTGCGCAGCACCTGTCCGGCTGCCGCCACTTCCTCCATAAACGCTGTCTGCTCCTGCGCGGCCTGAGAAACGATTTCCGCGCCGCGTGACGTTTCATGGGCCACCTGGGCCACATCGCGGGCATCTTTCATCATGACCTTCATGCTTTCGCTTTGCCGCTCAATCAGTGCCGCAATTCGTTCCACGGATGCAACGACCTCATGCACCGAACTGGAAATGTTGCGCAGCGCCTGCATTGTCTGCTCGCCGCGCTTGGATTCCGTATCCGCAATAATCACCTGTCCCTGAATTTGTCTTACTGCGCCCGTTACCTCACGCTGCATCTGTTCAATCAGCGCTGTAATATTTGAAGCTGCTTTGCCGCTCTCATCAGCCAGCTGCCGCACCTCGTCGGCTACAACCGCAAACCCTTTGCCGTGCTCGCCTGCACGCGCTGCTTCAATGCTTGCGTTCAGCGCCAGCAAATTGGTCTGATCGGCCAGTTCGCTGACGACCCGGGTAATGCTGCCGATTTGTGCCGCGTTTTGCTCCAAACGGCGCACCGTCTCAATCGATTGTTCATTTTCCTGTGCCAGCTTATGCATACCTTCTACCAGCGATTCGACCACTTTGCCGCTTTCCGCAAGCGTGGTAAGCATCTGTCGGGACAGATTGCGGGAGCTTTCCGCATGTTCGGCCGCCTCCCGTGATAGCTCGCCCACCGCTTCCACCGATTCGACCATCGCCTCTGTATGGCGTGCCTGATTTTCTGCGCCTTGTGTAATCTGATCCATCGTTACGCTAATCTGTTCGATTTGTAATGCGGCTTCATCCGACGCCACCGTTAATTCACTCACGCTCGCCGCGGCATGTTCAGACGATTGGTTAATATCGTTAATCATCGCACGCAGGTTGCTGATCATCAAAGCAAACGAGCGGGATAACGCGGCAATCTCATCTCCCGACTTCAACTCCCCGATGTCCACACGCAAATCACCCGCAGATGCGCGGGATGCCGCCTGTTCCAGTTCAACGATCGGTTTTACGATCCAGCGTGCGATCAACCAGCCGAACACACCTGACCAGAATACGCCGAGTCCCAGCGTCAACAGTATAAATAACCAGTACGGAATGATATGTGTTACATAATCGCTTATAACAAAAATGAAAAAACCGCTTGTTCCATACGTTACAGCCGATAGCCCACTGATGCCGAGCACAAGCTTTTTAACCAAACCAAACGAATGCGTAGGTTTGTTATTCATGCTGTTCCCCCCTGCCGCCTCAAAAGATAAAGTCCTTCTATCCTTATTTATCGGATGAAACAGGGGCTATTTATTAATCAAATTAGCTTGTCTATGATGAAAAATTTGCATCTTCTTGCAAAATGTCAACGAGACGCTTTAATGCCCCTTCTATTTCCTGTGCACATGCTTCATATTCCGAAAGACTTCCGCCGAACGGATCGGCTACATCATAGTTCGGAGTCTGGCTTTCCAGGATGGCGATTTGATTTCGCTCTTCTACGGTCGCCTGCATAATGCGCTCTTTCCAATCATCGAGCTTCTCGCGCACCTGTTCGAGCCTGCTGTACAGCTCCTGATACTCGTCTTCCAACTTTTGAATTTCTTCGCGATGTTCTTCCATGAACTTTTCCTGCTTCTGTTCTAACCGTTCATACAGCCGATTCAATTCCGCAAGACGCTCCTGGGCTTCTTCCGACGTGTCTGTATATTCTTTCAGCGTATACACTTTCTCCCGGAATTCAGGGAACTGCTGCAGGAGCGTATTTCTGTGGGACTCGGTCATTGTCATAACAAGATCGGCCCACTCCATCAACTCGGCCGTTACCGCCTGTGAAGAGTGCTTTTCTGTAATACCCTGCCGCTCAAGAATAGTGACAGCATGCTTTGATGCAGCCGATCCTGCAGACGCAAACAATCCGGCGGATTTTGCTTCCACGTCGATTCCACGGTCCGCCGCAATCTTTTTCAACATCTTCTCCGCCATCGGACTGCGGCATGTATTACCGGTGCAAACAAACAAAATACGCATCAAGTTCTCCCCTTTCCTACTCTTCTTCATTGTCATCGGAATTGTCCGAGATTGCAAGTTTAGCCACCATATTCTACTCTATTGTGCCCTTCTTTTTCCAGTATTAGTTACATCATCAGATGGAGCAGCATCATCGCTGCCAGGCTTACCAGCATACCTAATTGCGCGCTTAATGCGTGCATGGCAAGCCCCGCCGGACCAAGCTCTTTCCAGACAAGATACGCCATAGCGCCAATCGCAAACGACATACCGAAAGTAATGGCCTGCGGAGTCGACATAAAATACAATCCACTCAACCAGGCTCCCACCGGAATGCTAAGACTGATAAGAAAAGCGAGCAATAGAATGGAACGCCGGCGCATACTTCCCAGCAAAAACGGAGCGGCCAGTCCAACTCCTTCGGGAATATTGTGCAGCGACATCGATAGCGCGATCATCACGCCCGCATGGTGATGCGTCTGAAATCCCGCACCGATCGCTACCCCTTCCGGCACATGATGAAACGCCAGTGCAGCCGCCATCATCCATCCGGATCCGCGCCATTCCTGCGGTGTACGCCGATGTTCCCCGCTGTGCTCTGCCCCGTGTTTTCCGTGCGCACTCATTATATGGCGGAGTATTTTCAAGAGTAAAAATCCAACCGTAATTCCAAGCAACACACCAAACCACTCTCCACCGCGAAAAGCGGCCGGCAGCAGATCAGCCAGAATAACCAGCCCCATAATACCTGCGGACATACCAAGGTAGAACGCCATAAGTTTACGTCCCGGCATCCCAACAAACAATGTCATAAGCGCCCCCACCACCGTAGTCAATCCGGTTCCCGCACTAATCAACAGAAGTTCCGCCGCTATCATCGGTCAGGCTCCTACAGCAAAAATTTAATCCCGAAACCGAGCAGAATGACGGCCCCGAAAATTTCGCTATATTCCCCAAACCAGCTTCCGACCCTTCTACCCAGCAGAAGGCCTGCCGCCGCCAGCACCATCCCCATTAAGCCAAAGATGGATACCGCCAGCATAACGTTAACACGGAAAAGTCCGAACGAGAAACCGACCGAGAGCGCGTCCAGACTTACACTAAAACTAAATAACAAAAGCCCCCAGAACGTTGTTTTCAACAGAGGGCTTCTCTCTTTGCCGCCAAAAAAAGCATTCCACAGCATATGCAGCCCCAGTGCGACAAGAATCATCCCTCCGATGTATGCGGCGACATGGCCCACATATGAAGTAAGAAACAGCCCGAGGCCAATGCCAATCAACGGCATAACAATATGAAAAATACCAATAGTCAAACTCACTTTTAAAATGGTCAGCAACCGGATGCCGCTCATCCCCATGCCAATGCCAAGCGAAAAAGCATCCATGCCGAGGGCCGTCCCGATCATCAGCAACGTAATGAGTTCCCCCCACTGCAACGCCTCCCATTCTATGCCCACATCCATTCCTCCTGTCTATGTGCATTTACACTTGATAAATCGACATTCGTTCGCGGAGTGAGGGAAGAGGCAGGGGAAAAAGAAGTTGAAAAGATGAAAAAAGAGACGCTTCCCTTTTTTTCATGCAAGGCAAATCTAACCCCCATACCACCAAACAAATGTCGAAACATCAAAGTTTGTCTATATAGACAAGATATGCACAATCGTACAGGATATGCGGATTAGAGATAGCGATTGCCTGCAGCTTTCGCAAGCCGATTCATGATAGCTGCACCAACGCCGCTCTCCGGAAACGTCTCAGCGAAAATTACATCTACGCCTGCCTGGTCAAACTGCCGCAGTACATCATAAAGACGACGGGCTACGCTAATTAAATCGCTTCGCTCTCCGCAGGGGACCACTGTATACCCTCCGTCATAGCTATGAACGGATTCTTCGGTTGCCAGAATGCCGACTTTCTTTCCTTCATCGGCTGCAGCGCGCGCGAGTTCGCGGACGCGCTGTGTCATCTGGGCCGGATTCTCGCCACGGACCAGCCACATCTCTCCTTTCGGCGCATAGTGCCGATACTTCATCCCCGGTGATTTCGGCGCTGCCTCCTCGCCCAGAATGCCTGGATCGATTGCTACTTCTCCCGTGATCTCGACGATTTGCTCCGCCGTGACACCGCCCGGACGAAGGATCATGGGCACGTCTCCCGTAATATCCACAACCGTAGACTCTACGCCGATGCCGGTCGGACCGCCATCCAACACTCCGTCAATCCGTCCGTCCAAATCTTCGAGTACATGCTGCGCGGTCGTCGGACTAGGGCGTCCGGAGAGATTGGCGCTTGGTGCGGCAATCGGAAGCTGTGCCGCTCGAATCAATGCCAGAGCCAGCGGATGGTCCGGCATACGGATCGCCACTGTATCCAGACCGGCGGACGCGCGCATCGCCACACCCGGTTTTTTCGGAAATACAATGGTCAGCGGTCCCGGCCAGAATGCCTCCATAAGCGCTTCGGCCATTAACGGTATTTCGGCCACCAATTCATTCAATTGAACCCGGTCGGCAACGTGGAGAATCAGTGGATTATCACTCGGCCGGCCTTTCGCGGTATAGATTTTTTCCACTGTTTCATCCACAAGTCCGTTACCGCCAAGCCCGTATACCGTTTCTGTCGGAAACGCGATCAGCCCATTATTTCTTACTATTGCTGCGGCTTCATGGACCTGTGGATAATCTTCCAGGCCATCCACAATCTTATCCACATTCCAGTACTTTGTTCTCTGATTCATTGAAAAACCCTCAGTTCTACTAAATTGTGCTCTTTTTTAGTTATACCTGCTCCCTCTTTCCTTTGCAATAAACAACATATCCACAAGTTGTGTATATCTTGTGGATAACTTACTGGATGAGTTGTGTATGACGCTGCTTTTTCCAGAAAAATTGATAATATCCGAATTGCAAAAGAAGGTTAACCGTAAATGCAATCGGATAGGCGATCCAGATGCCCACAATTCCGATTTGATGGGACAGTATATAAGCAACCGGCACTTCCACTCCCCATATAGAGGCGATGGATAAGGCGGTCGGCCAGAATACAGTACCGCTTGAACGCATAATCCCGGACATAACGCTCGCATGGCCAAAAATCAGGTAGCTCCATAATGTAATGCGCAGCAGTTCATGTGCCAATTCCATGGTCTGCGCTTCTGTGATGAACAAAGAAAGAATGACGCCGGCAAACGTATACGTAAGGACTATTAATAGACCTCCGATGATATAGTTCAATACAATTCCTGCCTGGATTACTTTCTTCAACCGCTCAAACACTCCTGCACCAATCGCCTGGGCGCCGAAGATGGACACTGCCATCCCCAGACTCATTGCAGGCATCATCACATAGCTGGCCACCTGATTTACCGCACCGTAAGCCGCGGTCGCCAGTGAACCAAAGCGATTGACGAAAGAAATGACGGCAATGGTCG
>Ga0310822_100619_pt1 | contig 16260 bp, 11 predicted proteins | sample P4_ome_2_FD_201313 | JGI IMG/M metagenome (GOLD analysis project Ga0310822, IMG submission 201313) | Sorghum-adapted microbial communities from Joint BioEnergy Institute, Emeryville, California, United States - P4_Day56_Rep2 | ecosystem: Engineered > Bioreactor > SSF (Solid state fermentation) >... | reverse complement strand
CAAATCCCACAGCCAACGGGATGATTGGAACGATCAGCGCAAATCCCCAACTTTTGAAACCGAGCTTATGCAAACCAAGCTTTTTCCAGCCTGATTTACGGTAACCGTCACGCGTCACGATCAACATCATGATGAGCACTGCAATCGTTGGCGTCATCATATAAGCAAAGGTATTCACATGAGGGATGAAGCTGAAACCAACCGCCAGAAGCAAGACGAGCACGATAAATACAATGGATTTAGTTGAATCTTTCAGGGAGGAAAATATGTTAATCACACCTTCTCTTAAGAATACAACCGCAGGAGTGGCTGCATTCCAAGAGTATCAAAGTCATGTCATATGGACATAGTGACCGTTGTCATAATAAAAGTCATATCTGTCATGCCGTGGACTTGCCAAGGCTAGGAGAAGATGCAATAATTCTAATCACATGCGAAGTTAAAGTTTTCTTTAAACTTCAACTATCGGCGATAATTCGGAGATAAAATAAGAGGAAAAGTGTCGAATCATCGTGCGAAGCGGGACCATGCATCCAGAATAAACTTTACAGTTCCATGATAAAGGGAGTGATGGATGATGTTATCGAACGACTCGTATAGCTTGATCGATTCGACGAGCGGAACGGCAGCCATGAATGTTGAATCCTCCAATAGAATGAGTGAGAGTTCGTCTTTATTGTCCAGGCTCATCTCACCAAGTATGCATTATGTGCAATATTTCAAGACAGCGGCAACCGGAATTGTTAACTTCTTGAAATCTACATACAGAGTGCAAGAAGCGGCAAAAAAATTGATGCTGCGGAATAATCCATTATTCGAAGCAAGAACGGTGGAAACCTCGGACAGCAGTCTGGTTATTGCAATGGCATCGGCTGGAGCTGCAAGGCAAACCTATGATGTGAAGTTGAAAGCGATTGCGACTTCTCAAAGGAACAGCGGAACCTTATTGTCTGGAGCAAGTGCGTCCGTTGTAAGCCAAGGGATAAATGAATTCACCCTTACCCTTGGCGGCAAGACGACCAAGCTATCGGTGGTGATCGCTGAGCACGATACGAATGATCAAGCGCTGAGCAAGCTGCAAGAGGCGATCAATGCAGCAAAGACAGGGATTACTGCAACGATGCTCCCAGATGCAGATACGGGCCGCCTGAAGCTAGAGTTATGCAGCGACCACACCGGAACGGATCAGGCTTTCGAAGTTGAAGACGTTATCGGCAATGCGATGTCAGCAACAGGTGTACGGAATGCAACCCAAATTGCGTCCAATGCCTCATACAGCGTGAACGGCGGTGCAATTCAAACGTCTCAGTCGAACACGATTGAGCTGGAGAAGGACAAAGTGACGGCAACACTCCTGGCTCCATCGATGGAAGCGGTGAGGATTCAGGTTAATCCGGATGCCGATAAAATCATCTCACAAGTGAGTGAGTTGATATCGAGTTACAATGCCATGGTGGGTCGTCTGACAGAAGCTGGCGGGATCTTGAACCCCTCTATCCGAAAAAGCTTGGACTTCTTAGTCGATTCCCCGACCTATGAGCAACTCGGCCTCTATCGTGACGGCGACGGCTTACTCCAGCTGGATGAAGAACAGTTTAAGAAGAATTTGAGCTTGAATTTCGATCAAACTACGCGAGCAATTAGCAGTCATGTCGGCCTGGCTTACCGTCTAGCCTTAGCTATGGAAAGATTCAATACCGTGCCGGCCAGCAGCCTGATGAACCAGACGGCTCGTCAGTTACAACAATTCGCGATCTACCAGTCCTCGATTCAAATCACGATGCCAACCTACGGAAGCGGTTTGTTTGTGAATATGCTGTTTTAGTCATGGATTATTCATCGGGTCAACCAGAATTGGTTGGCCTTTTTTGGCATCAGGTATAATGATTCTAGGCGGATTGGGGGAGGGAGCATTCTGTGTTCGCGGATATCCAGGGTTATGAAACGTTCAAAAAAATCGATCCGATCACCAAAGGCTGGTCGAGCGACCAAAAATACTATATCGAAACCGTCACCAACGAGAGATGGCTGCTGCGCATCGCAGATATTTTCCAGTACGACCACAAGAAACATGAATTTGAAATGATGAAAAGATTAGCCGAAAGCGGGATACCCATGTCGCGGCCTGTGGATTTTGGGGTATGCAACAACGGCCAGAGTGTCTATTCCCTCTCGACCTGGTGTGACGGCGAAGATGCGCAAGCGGTATTGCCGAAGCTGACGGACACGAGGCAATACCACCTTGGCGTGACAGCCGGGCAAATCTTAAGGCAAGTTCACAGTATCCCTGCTCCGGTGGATCAAGAACCGTGGGAATCCTTTTTTAATCGAAAAGTAGACCGGAAGATCAAGCAATATCAAGACTGCGGTGTAACAATGGAAGGCGATGAGCAGCTCATCTCTTATATTGAAGCAAATCGGCACTACCTTAGCGAGCGGTCGCAGTGCTTTCAGCATGGTGATTATCATGTGGGGAATATGATCATCTCGCCCGAAGGGGAGCTGTGGATCATCGATTTTAATCGCTGGGATTATGGGGATCCGTGGGAAGAGTTTAACCGTATTGTTTGGAGCGCTAAGGTGAGCCCGCATTTTGCGACGGGGCAGATTCGCGGTTATTTTCATGGGAATCCTCCGGACGAATTCTTTAAGCTATTGGGTCTCTATATCGGCAACAATGCGTTGTCTTCGATTCCTTGGGCGATCCCTTTTGGTGAAGCGGAAGTCGCCGTGATGCAGCAACAGGCCCGGGATGTCTTAACGTGGTTTGACGGGATGAGGAACCCGGTGCCGGCTTGGTACTTGTCCGATTTTATATCCAGTATATAGATGGGATTCCGTACAAGTTGAAGTGTGGGCGGAGGATTTGCGGCGATTGATTTTTATGATGGCTGTGCCCTATATGACTTTGCTGCTCCTCGCGCTTGTCTCCGGAGGAGTTTACGCTGGGTGCGGTTATCGATGAGGTCTCGTTAAGAGCTGTGAGTGAGGATCGGAGCAAGCGTCAGCAATCCCTTGTGGAGTTGAAACGGGAGTGGGATGCGGCGTGTTTGAAGTGAATAGAACCATGTTAAAATCAACAACCCTGCGAGGTTGTTGATTTTTTGTTTGATGGAATGATTCGTGGGAGAACGGCAAACAAAGGGGATACTCGGCGAATTTAGGCTGATGTATAATAATTCCATCAAAAACTGAATAGTAGAGGTGATAGAGATGAGCGAGGAGATTTCCATCTTGCCGATTCAATCCTTCTACTCGCTCGATGATCGTACCGTTGCGGCGACGGTACTGCACCAAGAGCCTTTGATCATGAGATTCGAACGGCTGCTGACGGACGACGAATGCCGGCAATTGATTGAGGCAGCCGCTCCCCGACTACGAGACTCCAAACTCGTGAACAACGTGACCAGCCAAATCCGCACGAGCCGCGGGATGTTTTTCGAAGAAGAGGAAAACCCCTTTATCCATCGCATCGAAAAACGAATCTCCGCCTTGATGAACGTACCCATCGAACACGCGGAAGGCTTGCAAATCCTCCACTACGGCCCAGGCCAAGAATACCAAGCCCACTATGACTTTTTCGGCCCAAACAGCCCTTCTGCCGAGAACAATCGGATCAGCACCCTGATCATCTACTTGAACGATGTGGAGGCAGGCGGAGAGACCGTCTTTCCCTTATTGGATCTAGAGGTCAAACCTGAGCGCGGGTCCGCCTTGTACTTCGAATACTTCTATCGCCAACAAGAACTCAACAACTTGACCCTGCACAGCAGCGTCCCGGTGATTCGCGGTGAGAAGTGGGTAGCGACCCAGTGGATGCGGAGGCAGCGTGTGAGGGAGGGGGTTGTTTTGGGGTGATGCAGTCCACCTTAATAGAACAATTAGAAGCGACCTGTGGGTCGCTTTTTGTATTATCGGAATAATTAAGGAATCACTAGCGGTGTTTTGAAAAATTCTATGGAATAAACTGTAAGAGCCTGATCATCATCCCTCGCTGTGTTTATTATAGAAGGGACATTTAATAAAAACTAACGAATTATGGCGAAAAAGCCATTCTACATATTTATATACTGTAGAGATATACAAAACCTCTATTAAAAAGTTGATATTAAATATGTTTAGTTTTAGAGTAAAAAATAGCAAAAAATAGGAGGAATGAACTAAAATAAATCGAATAATGTCTAGTACTTAAGTATTTTTTGAATAAAGAAACGGAGGCCTACTATGGGTAATAACTACTCAAGTGAAATTAGGACTGGTGATGTTCTGACCACGTGGAATTCATCTGGAACACGAATATTAAAATATTCTGTCGAAATGTACCACAAAGGTTTAAATGAGCATAAACTCATTTCTGCACCAGAACCAGATATTCTTCAGAACAAGGTCAAAATACAAGCTAAGAAATGGAATGAAAAGTGGAGTAGTATCTTACATAAAAGACAATTGAATCAAGAGAAGGAAGCAAGCATTGAAGAAGCGGCCAGGAGAACAGAGGAGGCAACAAATAATTTAATAGAGATAGATAATCTGTTACTGCACACATTATCCGTCGATGATACCGTAGACTGGGACAGCCTGAAAAGAAATGATCATTACCCTATTAACTCTCCTGAACCAAGAATTAAAAAGGTTTACCCAGAAAAACCCAGAGAGGAAGCCCCATCCTTTTCCTTGATCGATATAATTATTAAATCAAGAAAGCAAAAAAAATTGCAGGAAAGTACTAGTAGATATTCAGCTATGCTTATGCAATGGGAGGAGCTGTTTATTGCATAATAGAAATGCCTACTATTGCAGCGTAAAAATGCCGAACTAAGATGCAAAAAAAGAGACACTTGTCAGCATCCCTCTATCATCCTATCGTTATGTTTGTCGACAACGTAGCGAGAGGAGAAGAAGAAAGGATGTTGAAAATGCCTCAACAACAATATATCAAGTTTTTGCGTGAAGTAGAAGGCTGTTCTGTGAATGAAATTGCACAACGTGTGGGGATTCATTGGCGAACCGCAAAAAAATATGCCGACCAATCGGATTGGAATGCGTCTGTGAGCAAACGGAAAAGCAGAAGTCCCGTAATGGGGCCGTTTGTGGAGATCGTCGATACGTGGTTGGAAGAAGACCGCTTGCTCCCACGAAAGCAACGTCATACAGGGGTTCGCATCTTCCAGCGTTTGCGAGACGAACATCAATTTACAGGCGGGCAACGCACGGTGCTAGCCTATGTACAAAAACGAAAGAGTGAATTGGAACTGGAACGTGCTAAAACGTATGAACGGCTGGAACATCCGCCTGGAGAGGCTCAAGTAGACTTTACTAATCTTGAAGTGAGCCAAGGACACCGGATGCTCACCTACAAGCTGCTGGTGATGTCCTTCCCTCATAGCAATGCCGCTTTCGTTTATCCGACACCGGCGGAAAATCAGGAATGCTTTCTGGAAGCGATGAAGCAGTGCTTTGAGCAGATGGGCGGCGTCCCTCAACGTATATGGTTCGACAACCTTTCTGCCGCCGTCGTACATATTGAGAAGCAAGGCGAACGGCAATTAACAGAAGGCTTTCAGCGATTTTGCGCTCACTACCGTTTTGAAGCTGTATTCTGCAATCCGTACAGCGGACATGAGAAGGGTCATGTGGAGAACAAATGTGGTTATTCCAAGAGGAACTGGGCCGTCCCCATTCCCATCTATGAAAGCCATGAACAGCTTGCCGCGTATTTCGCTGAGCAGGCAATGCAAGATCGCGAACGCCAACACTATACTCAAAACCGCCGAATCGCTGATCTATGGGAGGATGACCGACGTAAGCTCCTTACATTGCCGGAACATGGATTTGAGGCCTTTCGGTTGGCAGCTGCAGTGGTCAACAAGTACGGAGAGATTCGGATTGAAGATACGACGATTCCGTTGCTGGGGACGGTTGCGCCCGGCAGCGAGGTACTGGTCCAAATGTTTTGGGATCGCTCGGTCATTCTGAATGGCCATCACCAGAAAATCCGGGAAGTGCCCAGACCTTATACGGGGCGAACTGTGGACGTCCCGTGGTCGAAAGTGTTTACCGGATGGCTGAGAAAACCGCGCAGCGTTACACACTCACAATTCCTCCGCATGTTGCCGGAAACCTTGCAAGCGTATGTGACGGTGAAAGATCTGACTGAGCGAAAAGAACGCCTTCAGGCGCTGTCGCACTGGAGCGATGTGTACACCATCGAACAGATCCAAGAAGCGATCGCTTTGTTAGGCCAGAATACGGCGGTCGACCGTATCACGGCCGTCCTTGGCATGAAACATGGAAACCGAGACTTGCCGGTTACGTGGGAGGAGACGCTGTCACCACCGGGGACTCGTTCAGATGGCTCTCTCGAACGTTACGACCAACTGGTGGGGGTGGGCTAAGATGGCTATAGAACTGGCGGATTTGTGCCGGCAGCTACGATTAGCGCATGTCATGGATTATGTATCGCTTCAACAGAGCGAAGAGATTCAAAGTATTGTGGAACAAATTCTTTGTGCGGAACTGGATGGTCGCCGCCGTGCCAAGTTAGGGAAACTCGTCCAGCAGGCTGGGTTTCCGCATATTAAGACCTTTGAAGGGTATGTGTATGACCACATCTCTTTTCCAAACGGCAGCAGTCCAGAGAAAATCCAGGGATTGGAATGGTTGGAACGCAAGGAGAATTTGCTCCTAATGGGTGCCGTAGGCACGGGAAAGACGCATATGGCAACGGCATTGGGTGTGGAGGCTTGTCGCCGAGGCAAGGCGGTGCAGTTTTACCGAGCCTCCGATCTGGTCGCCGTGCTTCAGGAGAAATTTGCGGCGGGTACGCTCAGCCGATTTCGAGAGAAGTTGAGAAAGGTTGATTTGCTCATCCTCGATGAGGTTGGTTACGTCCCGTTCAGCCAAACCGGGTCTGAGCTATTATTTAACGTGATTGCGGATTGCTATGAGCAACAGAGTGTGATCGTTACATCCAACTTGGAGTTTGGTCAATGGACGTCGATATTCGGCGATACCAAGCTAACATCAGCACTTGTCGATCGTCTGGTGCACCATGCTCATATTCTCTCCTTCACAGGCGAGAGTTTCCGCTTCAAACAAGCAATGGAACGAATTCCTATGTAACTTCGATGCTGGCAAGTGGGTTTGGTACTTTTGGCTGCAAACCTAAGCATTTTCTACTTGCAAAACACAGGAGCAAAAGAAATCCATCGATGAATATAACCAATCTTTAGAGCGTGAGTATGAACAAGAATTACAAGAATGGGAACAGAAGAAAAATGAATTTCTAAAAGAACAAGAGGAGTACAATAAAAAAATCGATGAATTAAAGGAATTATATTTTAAACATAACGTGGATTCAGTAGTTGAATATTGCGATATGGTACTAAACAATTCTGAATATCCGGAGTCTTTTCCAAAGGATTATGAACTGGAGTATAATCCTGATACCAAAATACTTGTTGTAGAGTACCAGTTACCTTCGATAGAGTGTTTCCCCACCCTTAAGGAGGTAAAATACGTTGCATCAAGAAAAGAGTTGAAGGAATTTTATATTTCAGAGTCTCAGGTTCAAAAAATGTTTGATGAAGCCATGTATAAAATAACTCTTCGAACGCTTCATGAGATCTTTGAATCTGATGTAGCCAATGCAGTAGAAGCCATTTCTTTTAATGGTTGGGTTAAGACGATTAATAAAGCAACAGGAAGAGAAGAGATCAATTGTATCTTAAGCATCCAAGTTAAGAAAGATCAATTTGTTGAAATCGATCTTGCTAATGTTGATCCGAAGGTTTGCTTTAGAAATTTGAAGGGGGTTGCTGGCAGTAAATTAAGTGCTCTAACTCCGGTTCAGCCTATTCTACAGATAAATAAGTCGGATAAACGCTTTGTAGAAAGTTACGAAGTAGCAAATCAAATTGACGCAACGACGAACCTTGCAGCAATGGATTGGGAGGACTTCGAGCACTTAATCCGTGAACTGTTTGAAAAGGAGTTTCAAACAACTGGTGGTGAAGTCAAAGTAACGCAGGCGAGCAGGGATGGTGGGGTAGATGCAATAGCTTTTGACCCTGATCCAATCCGGGGTGGAAAAATTATTATACAGGCAAAGAGATATACGAATACGGTAAGCGTGTCTGCAGTAAGGGATTTATACGGTTCCGTAGTAAATGAGGGTGCAACAAAGGGGATTTTAGTCTCAACTGCAGATTATGGACCGGATGCTTATGAGTTCGCTAAAGGCAAGCCGTTGACTCTGTTAAATGGGTCTAATCTTTTGCATTTATTAGAGAAGCATGGTCATCATGCCAAAATTGATTTAAAAGAAGCTAAGAAAATACTGGCTGATAAAGCTAAGGGTTAATCGGTATTATATAAGGGACCGTAGAGGTCCCTTTTCAATTGAGCAAGTTCCCATCCATGATGTTTCCATAAACTGTATCGACCATTTCAGCTATAATATCTATATCACTATCCCGGAGGGCAAAGCATGTCACTTCCAGTTGAATTAGCAAATATATTTCGTACAAAGCAAAAGTCCTACAAAATGGTGCTTGTGCTTGCGATGATCGACACTTGGCGGGAAACGCATGATCAGATGCTTAAGTTTGATGATGTCGCCCGGCGGTTCCTGACCTACTATCAATATAGAGAGGGCAGTGGTAATGTTGTAGATTCACCGCCGTCATATTTATCAACCCGGTGGGAGTCCATGAACCTATCTCAGGTGAGATCCCTGCTCGATACCCCAATAGAAGCGCTTCGTTCGGTTGTTGTTAAACAGGCGGACGGGGCTTTTTTGACGTTTGCGGATTCGGTGTGGTCGCAAGGGGAGGCAGTGCTGTTCGAACTTCAAGATTATGCTAACCGTGAATTGGACCTGTATCATAGGCACCTGGGGCAGGAGCCAAGCTTTTCCCTTAAGGAAAGTTTGGTCCATATCTTGCAAACCTATCCTCAAGCAAAAACTGAGACTTTTGCGAATCATGAGTTAGGTGCTTTATTTAGAAAAAAATTACCGGAACAGCTCCGATCGCTTCCTTTTATTTCAGAGCATATTCGGATTCAGGGCTCTGTGGGACAAGGTAACTGGGCTACGGTTCCTTGGCTGGCCCTGATGGATACTCGAATTACGAAGTCTACCCAATACGGGGAGTATATTGTCTACCTCTTTGCTGAGGACATGAGCGCAGTCTACTTGACCTTTAACCAAGGGGTTACGAAACCGATCCAAGAACGAGGCAGAAAAGAAGGGTATAAGTTCCTACAGCAAAAGGTAGCGGAATTAAGGGAAAGCTTCGATTTCCAGGGCTTCTCCAAAGATGAAAATATCCATCTCACTTCAGCAGGTTTGGGCCGTGACTACCAAGTATCGACAGTTGCCTACAAGCGGTACGATGCGTCTAATATCCCGAGCGATGATCAACTGGTGGTTGATCTAGAACAATTGATGACGACATACCGAGAGTATGTCGATCGGAAGCTTCAAACAGATCAGGTCGATGATCCAGAATATCCTTTGGAAACGGTGGAAGAGAGCATGGATGATGAGGTAGTTCGCGGGCATTTGGATGGTATCCAAGCGTACATTAAAAATAAGGGGTTTGCCTACCCGCCTGGGTTGATCGAAAACTTCTACCTTTCCCTCAAAACCAAACCTTTCGTCATCCTAGCAGGCGTATCGGGAACCGGGAAAACCAAGCTGATTAAGCTCTTTGCAGAGGCGATGGGGGCGACTTCGGAGAATGGGCGATTTACGCTAATCCCAGTCCGACCGGATTGGAGTGATCCGTCGGATCTGATTGGCTACAGTGACTTGTCCGGTAAGTTCCGTCCAGGGCGGGTTACCGAGGTGTTGTTAGAGGCATCCCAAAACCCGAGCAAACCTTATTTCATCTGTCTGGATGAGATGAACTTGGCTCGAGTTGAGCACTATTTCAGTGATATGCTCAGCATTTTGGAGACTCAGGAATGGCGCGACGAACGTATTGCTACCGCTCCAATCCTTCACAGCAGCTCGCTTGTGCAGGACGAGGATCAAGAGGTTTATGGCAATCTATCGATTCCGGAGAATGTGTACTTGGTCGGAACGGTCAATATGGACGAGACAACACACCCTTTCAGTAAAAAGGTACTCGACCGGGCAAATACCATCGAGTTTAATGATATCTTTTTAGATCGGTATCCTGACGAGGAGTTAGGGAGAGGGCAACGTCCAGAGGCAACGCCTAATCGATTCCTAAGAAGTGATTATCTGCAGCTAGTCGATGCCTATGGTGCGGATTCCAAGGATTTGATTCGAAGCACGACCGAAAAGCTAATGAACATCAACAGCACTTTGGAAGAGATCCATGCGCATGTTGGTTTTCGGATTCGGGATGCGGTGTGCTTCTATATGCTCTATAACCAGCGGTTTGGGTTGCTCACTGAGGATGAGGCGTTTGATCACCAGTTGCTCCAAAAAATATTGCCTCGCATTCAAGGCAGCAGCGCTTCGATCCGCAGGGTTCTTCTGAAACTAATGCGGGAGTGTGTGGATTTTTCTTTTGCCGTCAATGAGTATGAGGAGGATATGACCTCCTTGTTCGAGGGGGATAAGTTCAAATCACTGATCGATCGGGCCAAGTATCCGCGTAGTGCCAAGAAAATCGCTTCGATGTTACGGAGGCTAGAAGAAGATGGATTCACCTCGTACTGGTTATCGTAATGCGCCAATCGAGTTAATACGCATAGAGACCAATTGGTTTGATTTGTATATCAAAGGGAAGCCATTTCATCCGACCGTCGAAACGATGCAGCTACATCGGCAAGATGGGGATGTGTGGGTGGATGCCCATTTCCATATCGAGGTCCCATCTCCAAAGGTGGTTATGACTTCAGTTGAGGTGTTCTCCCATCAAACCATGGATCTCGCGACTTGGAATCCGGGCGATTCGGCAGCGCCTCTATTTTTCGAAACCCAACCTTATGAATTCGTGCTGGAGAAGAAGCAAGAGGATTTGCCCATCGTGTTCTTCCATGAAAATCTTCACTTACGACAAGCGGTGAAACCTATAGGTAGTCGCAGTCGGATCTTGTCTGGAGTGCTCAACTTTCAGAATGAGGTCGGCCTTACGGAGTTGGAGCTTCGTTTGCATGGCGAAGTGATCTTTAAGCTGCAGCTTGAAGTGTTTCCGTCCAAAATGGACTACAAACGCGATTACGAAGTGATTTTGCGAGAGGTGAATGAGCAGATTTATAATCTGTCTTTTGACTTTCTGCGTAAGACGTTTCATCTTACCGGGTTAAGGGAGACACGACATCAGAGTGTGACGGAGTTTTTTACGATATTACAGCAGGTTTTTGGGCAGTTGACCCAAGGTGTCGACCGCATCAAAAACGCTCCCCACTACAAAATGCGCCGTGAACCTCATCTTGTGGAAGCATCGAAGGCGAAGCGGGTAGGGAAGGAGAATATCGCTTTTTTGCGCAAACGGCCAGAGCTGTGTGTTCCTGGGCAGGAGCTACCTACGCATGTGCTTGAGACCCGGCGGTATAGGGACTTCGATACGGCAGAAAATCGATTCATCCGCTGGGCGTTACTGCGCATCACTTCGAAATTGAAAGAGCTACGGTCCCACGCAGCAAGGAGAGAAAACACGGACCCTGTATTGCTGAAGAAAACCGACGTGATGAGTTCGCAGTTACAGCGGCTGTTGAGGCAGGATTTTTTGCAAGTCGGGGATATGAAGCAGGTTTCGCTATCCCTGGTCCTACAGATGGCTCCGGGGTATCGGGAGGTCTATCGGATTTATCTCTTGCTGATGAAGGGGCTTTCGATCCAAGGCGATCTATTCCGGTTGTCGATGAAGGACCTGGCGCAATTGTACGAGTACTGGTGTTTCCTGAAAATCCATGATTTGATGCGGCGAAAATATGAGCTGGTAAGCCAGGATCTGATTAAGGTGAACCGGAGCGGTCTATTTGTGACGTTGAACCAGGGACGGAAGGCGAAGATGGTGTATCGGAATCCGCGAAATGGAGAGGTGTTTACCCTCTACTATAATTCTCTGCCACCGGGAGACAGCCACACTACGTTGGCACAGAAACCGGATAATGTGCTGACATTAAAAAAGAATGACGCGGCGATTGAGTATAAGTATATTTTTGATGCCAAATATCGCTTGAATTCAGCCTATGAGGGGACGCCTTACTGGAAGAAGTACAAGCAGCCAGGTCCTGAAGAGGAAGACATCAACATAATGCACCGCTATCGGGATGCGATTGTGTACCAGGATCAACGGAACGGTGATTACGAGCGGAGTATGTTTGGAGCGTATGTGCTTTTTCCGTATCCGGATGAGGTGAAGTTTAAGGAGCATCCTTTTTACAAAAGCATTCAGCTCGTCAACATCGGGGCGATCCCGTTTCTGCCGAACACAACCGGTCTGATGGAACAACTGCTGGATGAGATCATTCAAGACAGCCCGGAGAAAGCCTATGAACGTTCCACTCGCCCCAGCGGGACGAAGGAATATTACTACAATAAGTTTGCGGGCAAAAATGTCCTGGTGGGTTCTCTCAGGGAGCCTTCCCAGCTGGAAATGGCGCTGAAGCTCCGTTTTTACCATATGCCGTTGAAAAATATCGTCGACCACAAGCTGCTGACTCAAATCGAATACATCGCGATGTGCCAATCTCGCAAGAAGTTCCAAGGTCCCGGGAATACGGGGATTCATTGGTTTGGTCGCGTTCTGGATTGGAAGGTGGTCCGGAGAAGGGAAATCACGGAACGGCCCGCTCGGCCTGGGACAGAAGAGGAGTTGTATGTTAAGTTTACGATCGAACGGTGGGAGCGGCGGGACAAGCCCATTGCGCTGGGTGGACAAGGGATATATACCTGTCTGTACACGAGCAAGTACATGTTTGATCGAGCCAGTGAAATTGCGGAATTGAAGCTGGAGAATGAGGAAGACCTACGGGAATGGCGTGAAGCACGTCGACTTGGTAAGGTGAAGGTGCAACTGGATCACAGCGATGTGGATTTGGCAGAAAAAGTGGTGGGGATTCGGGTGGAGGAATCCTAGGAACACTTCTGAAATAAATATCTTGAAGCAATGAAGCCCGCTCGTTGAGCGGGTTTTTGCTTTCAAGGTTATATGATTGAATTTACATGAATTATTCGTTTGTGGAATCGATAAACTTAACATTCTTAAGGGCATATTCCAACGCCATGTTAATGATTTCGTTCCGAGAACGATTGCTCTTCCGGGCAAGTTCATCTAATTGTTCTTGAAGGATTTTTTCAATGCGAATGGACATTGTCACAGTCTTGTCTTCCCTTGGAGTTATGATGAACTCATCATTGCTCACACGAATCACCTCACATATCAGTATAGATAGAAAGTGAGGAATTATAACATAACACAAAATGTATTTAGTATTGAATACAAATTGAAATGTAATAATAATACATATATAATTACAAACATGATGAAACGACTGAAATGACCCTCTTGCTGCACTCATACTATGCAGAAGCATTCGTTATTTTTGACCCCGGGGCTGTAATTCATGTTAGGAGGCATCATTTATGGAGATTATTTTAGAATCAATTCCAGGTGGAGCCTTATTCTTTGATGAATACATAACCGACTTGTTTAAAGTGAGATTTTATCTGGAAGACCAAAAAATCGTTAGTCCTATTTATGCTTATGGTCCAAACTCAGAAGGTAAGGAATTCAAAACTGAACTCTGTTTGAGCAGTTTACTACCCTATGTAGATGAAGTTAGAATTAAAAGAATTTTATTAGAGATCTTGATATCGGATACAAGATTGGAATTGAACTCCTATGAACAGGAACTAAACACAGCAAGTTCCGAAGAACTCACGAAAATATGGGAACCCCGTGATAAAAGCAAATGGTGGACACTGTTATATCTGTCAAAAAGGGAAGTTCTGCATTACAGTAAATACGATGCACAAAGGAAACTTCATAAATACGAGAAAATGCTAAGTGAATTGTCGGATGAGTTTTAGTTTCTTCACGTATTGAATGGCTTCTTAAATATATAGGGCAGGGATACGACGCCCCTCGCACCCATGAAGAGAAACCACAACCTTATGCGGTTGTGGTTTCTCACTATGCTTAGTTTATCCCATTGAACAACAGAGGAAGCAAAATCAACTGGTTAATCACATGCGTAGCGATATGTCCGAGCATGGCGTAGGCTATTCCGTGTTTCCAATACAGATAGCCAAATCCGATGCCTGGCAAGAAGTTAAGCAATAGCGTCCGGGCTACAGTCACGTTGGTTAACCCCAGCATTTGTGCAGTGGCAGGAAGATGCCCTGCGGCAAAGGTCAAGGCGGCCAAGACTATTCCCACGATATAGATGCTATTGCGATCCGAGGTGTTTGTCAGCTTGCTGGCCAGCCAGATGAGGATCGACATCAGTCCGAATCGGATTAGAAGCTCCTCAATGATTCCCCCGTACAATACGCTTCCCGCAAAATAAAGCCAGGAAAATTCAAACTTCTCTGATAGCCCCAAACTTCCGGCAAACACCAGCTTCTCTGCAATGGCAATAAAACTGGCGGACAACAGTCCGATGCTCAGCGCTGCTATCATGCTGGTTCTGCTCCACACCAATGGCTTGTTCAGATTCACTTTGGGAGCCGCCCAGTTCCCTGCGATTGTAGCCAGTCCGGCTAACACTGCCGTTTGAAGCATGGCGATCAGAACAAGGACTTGCTTCGACCCGAGTTGCGCTGCGATTTGACCTTCCAGTTCAGGGGATAAGACAATCGTTTGTTGGGCTCCTAGCAAAGCCCCGGAGATCAAGCCTAGTACGATCGCGGCAATCACTTTTTTTGCAGATAACATTCTCTTTGTTGTGGTCATCGCTCGTTTTCCTTCCCAATACTAGATTTCAAGGCATTGATGACAGCAGCATCGTCACGAATGCCGACATCACGTAAATAGATCGAGCCGCTGGCGGATTGATCAAATACGAATCGGATTTGGCGGGTCCGCTCCGGCTGGAACAACGAATTGACGTGGCTGAAGTCGGATAGCTGGAAAGCGAAGTTTTGAAACACCGGCTCTTTGGTCGGCATCAGCGACGTCAACGGCCATTTTACGATACCGCCTTCGAACATCGGCAGCAGACCGCCCGCTGCACTTAGCGGCAGGGAGGCCGTGTTGCCGCTGATATCCTCGACTTCGATGGTCAGATCGACCAGCTCTTCCTGTGTACCCGACCGATCCGCCATGGAGAAGACGAGGGTGCCATTCGGCGGGATAGCAACCCCATTATCGGGTAAGGCGATCGTATAAGAAGGAGTGCCATCGACCTTGACGCGGTCCCATCCGAGACGAACGGCGTTAAACGGACCGGGGGCGAACTTCATTTCGACCTTTTCTTCTTTCCATTCCGTGAGCCGCTCTCCTATCAGTTGCCCGCCGGGCAGCGTGGTGGTGGAGAGGTCGATATCCTCGTCGAAGGTGCTGATGAGCGTCGTCCGGGCGTCTGAATAATCGTGGATGTACATCGTATCCGGCAGCCATTCCTTTGCGTAACCCACATTTTGGAAAATAGCTCGGTACTCTGTTCTCCCATACAAGGTTGCATCAAGGAAGGACGAGATGAGCACCTTCGCCGCTTGCAGCTGCTCTTCCTGTGGGATCAGCTGGGCCCGGTTGTACAGCAGGTTGCCAAGCCCCGGCGCATCGCTCCGGCCCCATACCGTATTGAACTGCCCGTGATTGGCCCCGTAGATATAAACGGACGCTTTGAAATCATCACTGCCCGAGGTAAACCGGATCCGGTTGTACTGGCTTGCTCCGGCAAAGGAACTGACGTCCATGTCGTGAGCGCCTTGCAGGGCGAGGTAGTTCACATCAGTCAACTCGGTTGGCTGGCTTGCCGGTTTGTATTGCCCGTCTGTACCCGCCAGCGAGATGACGGAACGGATGCCAAAGCCGTAATTGAACTTGATGTTGCCGTCCTCCGGCGACGACTTCAGCCGGTTGTACGCGGCCGCCACGGTGACTGCCTCGCCGCCCCGGGAGTGGCCGATGAGCGCGATCCGGTTCATGTCCACTTTCCCATAGAACGGATTGCCCGCCGTGCTGTTCCATTCCTTCCATACACTCAGGTGCTCCAGCATGAGCCAGCCGCGTGCGGGGTTTTCCTTCTCCAGCACGTTCAACATGAACAAGTCGTCGAAGGGCGACGTGTTGAGAAAATTTTCATCGATCGACACGACGATATAACCTC
>Ga0310822_100607_pt1 | contig 16514 bp, 14 predicted proteins | sample P4_ome_2_FD_201313 | JGI IMG/M metagenome (GOLD analysis project Ga0310822, IMG submission 201313) | Sorghum-adapted microbial communities from Joint BioEnergy Institute, Emeryville, California, United States - P4_Day56_Rep2 | ecosystem: Engineered > Bioreactor > SSF (Solid state fermentation) >... | reverse complement strand
GCCAGCGGCGCCCCCGGATGCGTCAGCGCGAAGCGGAGCCAGCGGCGGCGCTTCCCGAAGCGTCAGCGGAAACGGACCCGCCGGCTTCCGGACCTGCTCCCGCCGCCGGAGCGCCGCCGGAAGCTTCGTCGCCGGAAACGATCGTCAGCAGGGAAGGCGGCATATGGAACGGACGGAACTCGCCCCTGGCCGATGCGGTCTCGGCCGTTACATAATAATCCAGGATGCCTTTGGGAGTCTGGTCCGTCACTTCATACTTCGCGGTCCAGTACTTCTCGCCGTTCGGAGCGCCCGGAGGATGGGACCCCAGATGCATGTCGATCACTTCTCCGGTCGACAGGTGAACCTGCAGTTTCGCATCCTCCGCAAGCCGGCCGGTGATCGGGTTCTGCGCGGTCATCCGGAAGATAATCGAATCTCCGGGCGCAAAACGGTTCTGCACCACGCAACCGGCGGTCGACGAGACAACATCGCCGTACAGCACGAGCTTCTGGTCAAAGTTGATGTCGACCGTCCGGCTGGCCCCGTCCCAGCTCACCCCGGAAGCGCCGGCCGCCTCCGCCAGCGCGCGCACATACGCGACCGGCCTGCCGTCGCGAAGCTGCACGCTGATCGTCTTTTCGCCGACAGTGACCGTATGGCCGGCTTCGTCGAGCGTGTAGGGAATGCCGGTCACCTCCGCGAAGGCGGATACGTCCACATACGATTCCCAGGAATCGGACAGGTAGTTCTGCGCGGAGCTTACGGTCCGCCCGTTCACCTTGACCGTAATGGCCGCATCGGCGTAAGCCAAGGCCGGCACCATCAGGCTGAGGCCCGCGGCCAGCAGCAGGGCGCGCGAGGTTTTCTTCCACTTGACTGGCGTGCTCATTCCAACAACCTCCCTCATCTTCGTGACCAAAACAACGCCATTATACCGTTCAATCCGGGACTTTAGTAGGAAAAACAGGAAAAAAGTACTTTAAATTTTCTTTAAAAAAACGAAATCATCCGACCGGATTCCCGGTCTTTTATCCGCCCATAGACCCATGTTAAACTGAATCCGTGAACAGACGAAACGCCGGATGCGCGGCACATGGCGCAGAGCGATGGGGAGAAGCGGATGAAGCGAACGGGAAAATGGTTTCTGTATTTGGCGGTTTTCTGCATGGTTGCGGGCACGGCCTGTTTTTATGCCGCACAGGAGAAGCCCCGGGCGGCCCCGGTCCAGAAAGGAGTGCTCGACCTGACCGGCCGGGACCTCGCCAAGGAGGGGACCATCAAGCTGGACGGCTTCTGGGAGATGTACTGGGGCCGCCTGGTCCGCTCGGGCGGGGCGGCCGCGCCGACCGGATATTTCCGGGTGCCGGGAACCTGGAAGGGCAGCCTGAACGGCACCCGCCTGCAGGCGAAGGGAGCGGCCACCTACCATCTGCGGGTGCGGCTCAGGCCGTCGAACATGCTGTACGGGCTGCGAATCGCCAACATCCAGATGTCCAGCGCCGTCTATGTCAACGGCGTCAAGCGGGGAGGCAGCGGGACGCCCGCGCCGGACCGGGCTTCCTACGCCCCGGAAAACCGTCCTTACACGGTCTATTTTTCCGCGGAGAACGGGATCGCGGACATCTTCATCCAGACCGCCAACTTCGACTATTTCCGGGGCGGCATTCCCTACAGCATCGAATTCGGAAGCGGGGAAAGCATCCGGCGCCTCGACGCCGGCTCGGACGCTGTCGATCTGTCCGTGATCGTCGCCATGCTTATGCTGGGAATTTATCATCTGGGCTTCTTCCTCCTGCGCAGGGAAGAGAAGGGTCTGCTTTGCTTCGGCCTCTACTGCATCGTGTCCGCCGTGGCCATCGGCAGTCTGGGCAACAAGGTCTTCATGCAAATTTTCCACGGACTTCCGTTCGAGGCATCGTACCGGATCCAGAACGGCGCCATCTTCCTGTCCATGCTTCTGCTCGCCCTGTTCATCCGCTCCGAGCTGTCCGCGGTTATCCGGAACTGGCTGACGAACGCGATCCTCATCGTCTTCGGCACCTTCGGCGTCTTCGAGATGCTCACCCCCTTCCGGATCTATTCGCGCTTCAGCTTCTACTATACCAGCGGACTGGAACTCGTCGCCTATGCGGCGATCATCGGCATGCTTGCCGTCTCCTACCACCGCGGGCGCTTCGGCGGGTACAGCGAGAGGTCGCTCCTGCTGCTGATTCTCGCCTTCTGCGGGCTGTTGCTGTGCATTGCCGACAATACCCTGTATCTGCTCAGCCTGACCACGGGCAACTATCCGGGGACCGCGGGGATGGTCCTCTTTGTAATTCTCGTCTCGCTCATTCTCCTGCACCGCTTCGCCGAGGCGTACAAGACAATCGAGAGCATGTCCGGCCGGCTGAAGGAGGCCGACCGGCGCAAGGACGAATTTCTGGCCAACACCTCCCATGAATTCCGGACCCCGCTGAACGGAATTATCAACATCTCGCGCTCGCTGCTGGAGGAAACCTCGGGGCCCGTGAACGAGCGGCAGAAATACCAGCTGTCGCTGGTGCTGTCGATTGCCGGGCGGCTCTCCACGCTGATCCGCGACATTCTCGACCTGGAGAGCATCCGCCGCAACGAATTGACCCTGAACCTGGGCGCCGTCGATGTGAAGACGGTCGTCTCGGTCACGCTGGATGTGTTCCGTTATCTGATCGATGGAAAGAAGGTCCGGCTGGCCGACCGCATTCCGGACGATCTTCCGCTGGTCCGCGCGGACGAGAACCGGCTGCGCCAGGTGATCTACAACCTGGTCGGCAATGCCGTCAAATATACGGAGCGGGGGACGATCACGCTCTCGGCGCGCAGGGAAGGCGGGCGAATCCGGGTGGAGGTCGAGGATACCGGGATCGGCATTCCCGAAGACCAATGGGAGACGATCTTCGAATCGTTCGGGAAGGGGCGCTCCCCGGGCGGGGAGGAGAGCACGGGCCTCGGGCTGTCCATCACCCGCCAGCTGCTCGCGCTGATGGACGGAACGATCCGCGTGGCCGCGTCCAAACCGGGTGCGGGCACGCGGATCGTCTTCACGCTGCCCGTTGCCCCGGACAGTCCCGCCGGCACCCGGCGTTCCGACGCGGCGCTGCGGCCGCCCGCCGGAGCAGACTGGCCGCCCGCCGGAGCAGACTGGCCGGCCGCCGGAGCAGACTGGCCGGCAGCGGCGGGGGAGGCAGCCGCCGGGGAGTGGCCGGCGGAAACGTGCGGGTTCGTCATCCTCGCCGTCGACGACGAGCCGTCCAACCTGCAGGTGCTGGTCCAGCTGTTCGCCGGCATGCGCATCACGGTGCGGACGGCGGCGAGCGGGGAAGAGGCGATCGCGAAAATCCGGTCGGACCGGGACATCGACCTGGTGCTGCTGGATGTGATGATGCCCCGGATGTCCGGCTACGAGGTATGCCGGAAGGTGCGCGAAAGCCACGCCCTGTACGATCTGCCGATCATCCTGCTGACCGCGCGCAGCGGTCCCGACGAACTGGCCGCCGGCCTGGAAGCGGGGGCGAACGATTTCATTCCCAAGCCCTTCGAATCATTGGAGGTGCGGGCCAGGGTGAAAAATCTGCTCCTGCTCAAGAAATCCGTCGGCGACGCCCTGCGGGCGGAGATGGCGTTCCTGCAGTCGCAGATCAAGCCGCACTTCCTGTTCAACGCGCTGAATGCGATCCTCTCCATCTGCTATACGGACAGCGCCCGCGCCGCGGAGCTGATCGGACACTTCAGCCGGTACCTGCGGCGCAGCTTCGACATCCGCGGGACGGAGACGTTCGTGCCGCTTGCGGACGAGCTGGAGCTGGTGCGGGCCTACGCGGAGATCGAGAAGGCGCGGTTCGGCTCCCGCCTGGCCGTCGAATACGACATCGGGGAAGGTCTGGACGAACTGCCCATCCCGCCGCTGACGATCCAGCCGCTGGTGGAGAACGCGATCCGCCACGGCCTGATGCGGAAGGAGGAGGGCGGGCGCGTGCGGATCACGGTGCGGGAGCAGGCGGGGCGGGTAACCGTCAAGGTCTGGGACAACGGGGTCGGTCTGCCGTCCCGTCCGTCCCGGCTGCTCTCCGGCCGGGCGGACGAAGCGGGCCGGCCGGGTCTGCCGCGCGGGTCCGGACGGGGCGTGGGCCTGCCGAACATCGACCGGCGGCTGAGGAAGCTGTACGGGGAAGGGCTGCGGCTGGAGAGCCGGAAAGGCGGCTGGACCCGGGTATCGTTCGGGTTTGTCCGCGGGCAGTCTCTGCCGCAGGCGAATACAGGGAGGGATTAGCATGCTGAGAGCGGTGGTCATCGACGACGAGAAACCGGCACTGGACTATTTGTGCAAACTGTTGAACGACCGGGGCGACGTGGAGGTCGCCGGGGCCTTCACCCGGCCCCGGCAGCTGCTGACCGCCCTGCGGGAGCTTGCCCCCGACGTCGTGTTCCTGGACGTGGAGATGCCGGGGACAAGCGGGCTCGCGCTGGCGCAGGCGCTGAAGGAGCTGGACGGGAACCTCGAGATCGTGTTCGTGACCGCGTACAGCGGCTACGCGCTCGAAGCCTTCCACGTCAACGCCCTTCATTACCTGCTGAAGCCGGCGGACGCGGGAATGATCGACCGCACACTGGCCAGGCTGAGGGAACGGAAGGGGGGATCCGGGGAGGCGAAGGCATCCGCCGGCGCCCGGATTCGCTGCCTGGGAGGGTTCGGGATCTATCCGCCGGGCGGCGCGGAGCCGATCCGTTTTCCCACGGCGAAGGCGGAGGAGCTGTTCGCCTTCTTCCTCCTAAACCCGAACGAGCCTCTTTCCAAGTGGACCTTGTGCGAAAGCCTCTGGCCGGCCCTCGATCCGGAGAAGGCGGAACAGAATCTGCACACAACCGTCTACCGGATGAAGCGGACGCTGAAGGCGCACCGGATCGAAGCGGAGGTGCATTCCCGCAAGGGCTCGTACGCTTTCGCCATCCGGGCGTCCTGCGATTTCCGCGAATTTCTGGAGCGGGCGGGCCGGCTGCGCGGCGGCGGAGCGGACTGGGAGGCGGAGCTCGAAGAGACCGTCCGGCACTACGGGGGCCCGTTGTTCGGAGACCGGCAGTATCTCTGGTGCGAGGCGGAGAAGGAACGGCTGCAGCGCGAATACCTCGACCTCTGCCTGCGGCTGGCCCGCGCCTATACCGGGAGCGGGAAGGATTCCCGGGCGGCGTCCTTGCTCAGATCCCTGCTGGACCGCTATCCCCTGGAGGAGAAAGCCCATGAGCTGCTATTGCAAATGCTGGCGGAGCGGAAGGACCGGACCGGCTTCCTCGCCCACTACCGCCGGTTGGAGAGGCTGCTCGCCGCCGAATTGGGCGTGCGGCCCCGGCCCGAGCTCCGGGAGCTTTACGAACGGATGAAAGAATAGCGGCGATCCGCGGCGGAAGGTTTGTCAGCGTTTTGTAAGAAAACGGCGCTAAAATAGGTATAAAGTCCTGGGTATAAAGGGGGGATTGATCTGCCTGTGGAAACCATTCTGATCGCGGAAAACGATCGCTTTCAAACCCAATGCATCCGGGCGGCCCTGGGCCGGGAAGGTTACCGGGTGATTACCGCCCGCAGCGCGGAAAGCGTGCTGGGGCTGATGGACGGCGAACGGGCCGATCTGCTCATCATGAACACGTCGCTCCCCGGGGCGGGGACGGGCCTTTGCCGGACCATCCGGGAGCGGAGCAGCATTGCAATCCTGCTGGTAAGCGCTTCCGGCAGCGAAGAGGAGATGGTGGCGGGGCTCAACCAGGGGGCCGATGACTTCATGTTCCGCCCCTTCCCGGCGGAAGTGCTGCTGGCCAGAGTCCGGGCCCATCTGCGGCGGAGGGCCTTTCTCGGAGCCCGGCAGAGGCAGCCGCAGCCGCAGCTAATTTCCTACGGCAGCGTCGTGATGGACCTGAACGAACGCACCGCTTCCCTGGGCGGCCGGGAGCTCGTTCTGACCCCGCTCGAGTCTTCGCTTCTCGGCCGCCTGCTGAAATCGCCGGAGACGTTCCTGGCCAGCGAGGAGCTGTTCGAGACGGTGTGGGGAACTTCCAGCCTCGGCGACCGGAGAACCCTGTATGTCCATCTGTTCAAGCTCAGGAAGAAGCTGGAGGAGGTTTCCGCGGGCCGGTACACTATCGCTTCGGAGAGAGGGAGGGGGTACCGGCTGCATGTCCGCGTGCCGGTGTAAACCGGGACGGCCGCGGCCCGTCGCCGCCGGCCGGACTCCCGCCCTCCGCCCGCGGGACGCGGCGCCGGCCGGGCAGTCCGGGCGGGGGCGCCCCGGAGGTCCGGAGCCGGGTTCCGTGCGGGCGCCGGCGGGCTTCAGGCCTTCTTCGCCCGCGGCTTGGGGAGACGGAGGAGCATTCGCCGCAGGCCGTAGACCGTCACGGCCAGCAGCATGCCGGCCAGATCGGGCACGAATACGTCGACGGGATGGCCGGTCCGCTGGGGAACGTAGAGCTGATGCCATTCGTCCGTTCCCGCGTAGGCGAGAGCCAGCAGGACGGAGAGCAGGCAGCGGACGCCGGTTCTCAGGGCCGTCTGCGACAGCGTCCACAGCCACAGCGCCGTGAGCAGGAAATATTCCGTCACGTGGCCCAGCTTGCGGATGAGGAAATCGAGGAAATCGTAAGGCCGCGCGGAGCTGACGACCGATTCGCCGTAGGGAATGCGCAGCTTCGGCAGGGAATCGGCGGACAGGGAAAATTCTTTCCGCAAGAGCGGCTTGGTGTCCTGGACGCGGTAGGGCATGCCGGACTGCACGAAGATGGCGGCCATGAACAGAATCGTCAGCCCGAGCCGGAACAGGAATTTGCGTCGGTTGCGGATCATGGGGGGCCTCCGGTTTCGCTGGCGGATTTTTGAAACGGCAATTCCGGGACGAAGGTCCCGTGTTTTTCATTTTACAACGATTCGCCGGCGAAGGAACAGCCGCTACATTTAAGTTTTCTTTAACAAGCGGTTTCTCCGGCCCTTGGAGGGAATCTCCCCTTACCGGGCCGAACCGCCTATGTTAAAATGATAGCAACTTGAAAAAACAGAGTGTGAAATGCATGGAAAGAACGTTCGGCAAATCTGAGATGATCGCCCTCGTGCGGAAGCTGATCCGCCGCAGGGACAGCCTGCTGGAGCAGGACGACGGGCTCATGCCCCGCTACGACAGTCTTCGCCTCCTGGGCGAGCTGAAAGCCTACGAGCTGATGATCCGCGAGCTGATCCGCGAGTTCGGCCTGGAGGAGGCCGATCTGGCCGGCGCGCGGGCGGAGGGCGCCGGCGAAGGGAAGGAGCGGGACGGGCAGCCATGATCGACATCCACAGCCACATTCTTCCCGGACTGGACGACGGCGCGCGCGATCTGGAGCAATCGCTGGAGCTGGCCCGCCAGGCGGTCCGGGAAGGCATACATACGGTGATCGCCACTCCCCATCACCGCAACGGCCGTTACGACAATCCGGGCGGGGCCGTTCGTCAGGCGGCAAAGGCATTGGCCCGGGAGCTGGCGGCGGCGGGGATACCCCTGAAGCTGCGGTGCGGCCAGGAGATAAGGGTCTACGCGGAGCTGCCGGAGGACCTGGAGCGGGGCGAGGCGCTGACGCTGAACGGCTCCCGCTATCTGCTCCTCGAGCTGCCGTCCGGCTATGTGCCGCAGGGGATGGACGAGCTGCTGCACGAGCTGCGCGTGATGGGCCGTGTGCCGGTGATCGCCCATCCCGAACGCAACCGCGAGCTCGCCGCCGACCCCGGGCGGCTGGCCGCCTGGGTCCGGCAAGGCGTTCTCCTGCAGCTTACGTCGCATTCCGTCAGCGGCGCGCTCGGCCCGAGGCTGGCCCGGCTCTGCCTCGACTGGTGCCGGCGGAACCTGGTTCACTTCATCGCGTCGGATGCGCATCATCCGGACAGCCGGGGGTTCTCGCTGGCCGATGCCTACGAACGGATCGCCGCGGCGGCGGGGGAGGACTGCGCCTCCCGTCTTCGGTCCAACGCCCTGGCCCTTGCGGAGGACCTGCCGATCGAGCCCGGGGAACCGCGCCCGAACCGCGGGCGCTTCCTGTTCTGGAAGTGGCATACCTGAAAGATTCTGGTAGCCGATTATTGCCGAATCTGGTATAGTAGAATCAGATTTTGGGAGAAAAAGTAGGCCGATTTTCCTGCCTTTTCCCCGATTTCCTGCTTTGGGACACCCGCGGATGTCCGGCATACATATTGCTTTGGCACGAGATGCCAAGACTCTACTATTTCCCAGAGGTGATGATTTGCATGTCTTTCGGCAGAAAAGTAACGATCTCCACCCTGGCCGCAAGCCTGGCGCTGGGATCTCTGGCCGTCCTGCCTCCCGGTTCCAAGGGGGTTTTCCAGAGGCTGGCGGGAACCGCCACGGTTCTGGCGGATACCTACGGAAGCCTGCCGTCCGCCGCACCGGCGCCGCTGAATAACGAGGATCTACTCCGGGAGCTCCGCAATCTCCACGAGAACCTGTGGAGCGACGACGAGAAAGATGCCCTCCGGCAGGCCCGGACGAATCTGGATCGTCTGAATTCCGCGGATGCGGCCAATTACGTGCTCATCTCCGAGGTCGCGACCCGGATCAACGCCGCGGTCTCGCAATCCGGCGGATCCTACGACGCGCTGACCGAAGCGAATCTGCTCAATCTGCTCAAGGGGCTGGCCTTCCCGTATACCGACGACGGCTCCGGCGTGACCGCCTTCCTGCAGGATTCCGGACACCGGATGACCTTGAACCAGCTGTTCGAACTGGGCGGAGTGCCGGGAGGACTCGACGGCGCGGAAGGGCTGACGCAGGATGACGCGGCGGAATTCATGCGGCAGTTCATGGCCTCGCTGAAGCGGACGCTGCCGGACAACATGGCAGCGCTGGCCGCCTCGCTGACGGATTCGGACAGCTTCAAGAACGCCGTGCTCGATCTCACCGCCAGGGTGTACGACGACCTGTTCCGGAACGATCCCGGAAGGCTGACCCGGGCGTTGAAGAACATCGGGATTACCGCGGACGATATGTACCAGGTCACGAAGAAGATCTGGAGCCGCATCGATCCGGACAAGAACGCCCTGGTCGCCGTCGCGCTGGCGGAAATCCGGGCCAACGGCTCCTTCACGCAGGTTGGAAGCCCGTCGGACAACGGCCGGTCGAAGTCGTTCCAGTTCAAGGTGCTTGACCAGACCGTTCCGGTAAGCATCGTCGATGCCCAGGTGTCCAACGCTTCCATTCAGGTCAGCAAAAATCCGGCCTTCAACACGTTCAAGCTGCTGAATCCGGACAACTCGGACGCCTCGACGGACATCGTCCTGAAGCTCAACGCGCCGATCGAATCCCTGAAGGGCAGGGAATTGTACCGCCAGCAGGGAATTACCCTCAACTACACTTCGCCGGGATACGGCGGCGGAGGAGGCGGCGGAGGCGGCGGAGGCGGCGTGAAGCAGCCGGATCCGCGGCAAATCGTCGAGGATATCCAAAAGACGATCGGCCAGGTCAAGGAGCAGCTGGAGAAGGCGGCGCCGGAGGAGAAGGCGCGCCTGCTGCAGGAGCTGAGAAGCCAGGTCGAAAGCTCGATCCGCCGGATGGCTGCGCTGGATCTGTCCGCGACGGTGAAGGTGGACGGGGACAAGGTCGTTCCCGTCATCGACCCCGTCCAGATGATTCAGAGGATCAAGGATATTGCCGCCCGGGCGAAGGAGCTGAACGATTCGCTCAGGGCGCTGGATCCTTCAGCCTCTCCGGCGAAGGTGGAGCTGACGCTCGACCTTGGCGGCATAAGCGCCAAGTCGGCGGAGATTCCGCTGGCGAAAGAAATTCTCCAGGCCGCCCGCGACAACGGCATGGATACGATCGCCGTTCAGGTGAACGGCATGGCGGTCGCCTTCTCGGCGCAGGAATTCCCTTCGGACGCAACGCTGCGGATCACGTCGCTGGACAAGAGCGCGGGCAGCCAGGCGAACCCGCCCGGGCGGATTGTCGCCGGCGTCTATCAGGTGGAATTCGCCGCGGACGGCCAGGCCGTCGAGCGGTTCGCGCATCCCGTGCAGCTGCGCATTCCCGTCGAGCAGGCGGCGAACCTTGATCCGGAGCTGCTTTCGGTCGCCAAGATCGACGGCGATCACGTGATCCTGTACGGCGGAACCTATGATTCCGCGACGAAACGGCAGATCGCGACGCGCTACGGCATGTCCGTCTATACGGTCGTGGAGAACCGCGTCTCCTTCGGGGATATCGGCGGCGTGCAGGATTGGGCCGGACGCCAGATCGGGGTGGCCGCGGCCAAGGGCATCCTCGAGGGACGCGGAGAAGGGCGGTTCGTGCCGGAGGGCCTTGTCACCCGCGCCGAATTCGCGAAGATGATCGTCAAGACGTTCGGGCTGGAGGACGATACGGCGACAGAGAACTTCTCCGACGTCGGCGACGGCGACTGGTTCAGGCCTTACGTGGCGGCCGCCGTCAAATTCGGCATCGTCAACGGCCGCGCCGCGGACCGGTTCGAACCGGACGGCACGATCACCCGCGCCGAGATGGCCGCGATGGCCGCCCGCGCGCTGGTGGCGGCAAGGGGCTACACCTACGTGCAGGATCCCGCCAAGGCGGTCGCCCGGTTCGGCGACGCCGGCGACATCAACGCTTCCCTGCTGGACGGCGCGGCGACCGCGGCGCAGAACGGCATTATGATCGGCGAGGAAGGCGGTCTGTTCCATCCGAACGACGCCTCCACCCGCGCCCAGGCGGCGGTCGTCATCTACCGCCTGCTGAACAAATAATCGGGATCGCAGGCCGCCGCCCTTCTCCGGCAGGAGGAGGGCGGCCACTCTTTCAGGGCGGCGCGGATCGGTTCATCATTCCACGGCAAATGGGGTGAATAATGACTCGACCGGCGCCATGGCGGGCGCCTACCCTACAACACGGAGGATGGAAATGGAACTGGATTTAAGGGATTATCTCAAGATCATTCGCAAGCGCTTCTGGATGATTCTCACCCTGGTGGTTGTCGCGTGCCTCGCCACGGGAATCGTCAGTTACTTCTTTATCAAGCCGACCTATGAAGCATCGACCAAGCTGATCGTCAACAAATCAAGCGACGCCGCCGGCGCCCAGCCGCTGGATTACAATACGCTCAACATGAACCTGAAGCTGGTCGACACCTACAAGGAAATTATCAAGACGCCGCGCATTATGGACAAGGTGGTCCGGCAGCATCCGGAGCTCGGCCTGACCGCCGACGAACTGATCAACAAGGTGCAGGTCAGCTCGGTGAACAACACCCAGGTGATGACGCTGAAGGTGGACGACCGTTCGTACGAGCGGGCGGCCGGCATCGTGAACGCCGTCTCCGAGGTGTTCCGGCAGGAAATTCCGCAGATCATGAAGGTGGACAACGTCTCGCTGCTCAACGAGGCGCAGCCCCAGGAGCATCCGGAGCCGGTGAAGCCGAACAAGAAGCTGAACATCGCGATCAGCTTTGTCGTCGCCCTGATGATCGGCATCGGGATCGCTTTCCTGCTGGAATATTTCGACGATACGATCAAGACGGAGGAGGATATCCGCACCTATCTCGGCCTGCCCACGCTCGCCATGATCACGAAGATCCGCGACGAGGACGTCGATTGGAAGAGTACGGCTGCGGCCAGAAAGGCAGGTGAGGTGCAAGGTGTCCCGCTCAACCAATAAACAGAGGCCCCTGATCGCTTATACGAACCCGAAGTCTCCCATCTCCGAAGCGTACCGGACGTTGAGGACCAACATTCAATTCTCGGCCATCGACGAAGAGTTGAGAACGATCATGGTGACCTCGGCCGGACCCTCCGAGGGGAAGACGACAACGATTGTCAATCTGGCCATCACCTATGCGCAGGCCGAGAAGAAGGTTGTGCTGGTCGATGCCGATCTACGCAAGCCGACGCTCCATCACACGTTCGGCGTAAGCAACCGGCTGGGCCTGACCAGCGTCCTTGCCGGGCAGAGCCAGCTGGCGGATGTGGTCAAGTCTTCGGACGTGCCGCGCCTCGATCTGCTCACCTCCGGGCCGATTCCCCCCAATCCCTCGGAAATTCTCGCCTCGAAACGGATGAACGCGCTGCTGGAACAGCTGTCGCAGGAGTATGATACGGTGCTGATCGATTCGCCTCCCGCGCTGGCCGTAACCGATGCGCAGATCATCTCGACCCGGTGCGACGGAGTGCTGCTGGTCGTCGATTCCGGAAAGGTCAAGCGGGAGGCGGCAATGAAGGCCAAGGCCAACCTCGAGCATGTCCAGGCCCGCATTCTCGGCGTCGTCCTGAACAATATCGACCGCAGGCACGGCGAGGCCTACTATTACTACTATTACCGCCAGGAGGAAGAATAGGGGGAAGGTCCCGGCATCAACCGGCGGGCCGGACTTCTCTTTAAATTTTTTTAAATTGATTCGAAAGCTATTGGTCGCCTTTCCCGGATATGGTATATATATGGGTATAAGGAACTAGTCGGGTTGGAGGATGAACCATGAGCAGTTACCAGAAACGAATGTGGGTTTTGATCTGGCTGGATGTCGCGATCGTCTGGACAAGCGTCTTCCTGGCCTACCTTCTCCGGTTCGACGGACACGTTCCGGCGGAGTACGGCCGGCAATGCCTGATCGTCATCCTGGTTGCCAGCCTGGTCTGCCCGGCCGCCATGTACTATTTCAGGCTGTACCAGAGGGTATGGCAGTACGCGAGCATAGGGGAGCTGGTCTCCATTCTCAAAGCGGTCGGGATCGGCTGCTTTCTTACCTTTCTCGCGGCGGAACTGCTGACCGGCGCGCGCATTCCCGTCACCGTCATGATCTGCATCTTTGAAGCGCAGGTGCTCCTGCTCGGCGGATCGCGCTTCGCGTGGAGAATGATCCGGGACAAGTACTACCGCAAGGGCGGGGACCAGCGGAAGGCGCTCATTATCGGGGCGGGGGATTGCGGCACGCTGATCGCCAAGGAGCTGAAGCAGAATCCGCAGGCGACGATCTACCCGGCCGCCTTCATTGACGACGATCCCGCGAAGCACCGCCTGCAGGTGCTGGGCATTCCGGTGCTGGGCGGGCGGGAAATCATCGCCGAAGCGGTGGAGAAGCACGGGATCGACGAGATCATTATCGCCATGCCGTCGGTATCGAAGAAGGAAATTTCCGCGCTGATCGAGATCTGCAAGACGACCGGGGCCCGGCTGAAGATCATCCCCAGCATTGACGACCTGATCCACGGCAAAGTGACGATCAACCAGATCCGCGATGTCGGGGTGGAGGATTTGCTGGGCAGGGAGCCGGTGCTGGTCGATCTGCAGGGGATCGCCAATTACGTGGAAGGGAAGACAGTGCTCGTTACCGGAGCCGGCGGATCCATCGGTTCGGAGCTGTGCCGGCAGATCGCCCCCTTCCGTCCCGCCCGATTATTGCTGCTCGGACACGGGGAGAACAGCATCTACACGATCGAGATGGAGATGCGCCGTCTGTTCCCGGAGCTGGCGCTCGAGACGATCATCGCCGACGTTCAGGACCGGGCGCGCATCGACCGCGTCTTCGAGCTCTTCCGTCCGCAGGTCGTCTTCCACGCCGCCGCCCACAAGCATGTGCCGCTGATGGAGCGCAACCCGGCGGAAGCGATCAAGAACAACGTCTTCGGCACGAAGAACGTCGCCGAAGCGGCGGACCGTTACCGGGCCGAGCGGTTCGTGATGATCTCCACCGACAAGGCTGTCAATCCGACCAGCGTCATGGGGACGACGAAACGGATCGCCGAGATGTTCATCCAGTCGCTCGACAAGCAGAGCGCGACCAAATTCGTCGCTGTCCGCTTCGGCAACGTGCTGGGCAGCCGGGGCAGCGTCATTCCGCGGTTCAAGGAACAGATCGCCCGCGGCGGGCCCGTCACCGTCACCCATCCGGAGATGATTCGCTTCTTCATGACGATCCCGGAAGCCGTGCAGCTGGTCATCCAGGCCGGTGCCTTCGCCCAGGGCGGAGAAATCTTCATCCTCGACATGGGCCGGCCGGTGAAGATTCTGACGCTGGCCGAAGACCTGATCCGCCTGTCCGGCTTCGAGCCCTACGAGGATATTGACATCGAGTTCACCGGAATCCGGCCGGGAGAGAAGCTGTACGAGGAATTATTAACGAACGAGGAAGGGATCACCTCGACGAAGCACGACCGCATCTTTATCGGCAAGCCCATACATATTAACCGCAGCGAACTCGAATTCGAGATCAAGAAGCTGGAGAAGATTCTCGGCGAAGATCGTTCCCAGATCCGGGAAGAACTGAAGCAGATCGTGCCGACTTATCAGAACGTATCCTAGACTGCAGCCGGAGGCGATGGAGCGATGCATTCCACCGAATTCAACCGCAGAAGCGAGAAACGAATCTGTTTGAGCAAGCTGTATTCCTCCAATCTTTCGATCCGGGAATGCGGGGGCCAGCCCGTCGAAACCCGCAAGAAGCCGGTGGTGATTCTGGATATCAGCTTCTCGGGGCTGCGGTTTATTAGCGACCTGGACTTCCCGGATCGGGAGGACCTCATCCTCTCCTTCGAGCTGGGCACAGACAGCGGGACGGTCCGGGCGGACGGCCGGATCGTATGGCGGAAAGCCAGCGGACCCCGGCTTTACCAGTACGGGGTGAAGCTGATCCACAAGGAGAAGCTGGAGAGCTTCTTCCTCCGCAGCCTGAACGAACTGTTGCTGTCCCTGAATCCGGAGGAGCTGCGCAGGCACGAGCTCTACGAGATGTTCGCCTATGATTGGAACCGCAAAGGCTTCACTGGAAACAAACGGATCGATTGCCTGGCGTAGACAACGAAGAGAAAGGGGCGGATGGGGGGAAAGTACGCAAGAGTTGAGGAGCGGTCTGCTCGATTATTGATCCGAACATGTGAAATCCGGGCTGGTCAACATAGGCTCGATGGCAAGCTTTTATCTCTAAAAAGAGACAGGGTGTCGGACGTGAAAATCTATCCCAAGTGTAAACGATTCTTCGACGTTCTCTTCGCAGCGATTCTGCTGATTCTTGCTTCACCGGTTATGCTGTTGGCGTTTCTTGCCATCAAATTAAGCTCACCGGGGCCGGCTGTCTTCAAACAGCCAAGACCCGGAAAGGATTGCAAAATCTTTACCGTCTTCAAATTCCGCACCATGCGGGTCGAAACAGAGAAGGACGGCCGCCCGCTCAGCGATATGGAGAGAATGACGAAGATCGGCTCCTTCTTACGCAAAACCAGTATTGACGAGCTGCCGCAGCTTTTGAACATTCTTCGGGGCGAAATGAGTTTCATTGGGCCGCGGCCTTTGCTGGTCCGCTATTTGGATCTATATACTCCGGAACAATTGCGGCGCCACGAAGTAACACCCGGCATATCCGGATGGGCTCAAGTGAATGGCCGGAATACCATCTCCTGGGAGGAAAAGTTTCAACTGGACGTTTGGTATGTAGATCATATCAGTCTGGGGATAGACTTGAAAATCGTTTTCTTAACGGTATGGAACATCCTGAATCGAAAAGGAATTAACAACTCGGATGGTAATACGATGCCTTTCTTTACTGGAAATAGAGAGACGATGAGGGGATAACTAACTGAACGGTGGGTTCGCGTGATGTCTAATTTATTGATCCTTGGCGCCGGGGGACATGGGAAGGTTGTGGCAGATACGGCCTTGATGACCGGCAGATGGGAGAAGATCGGGTTTTTGGATGACAGGGAGGATTTGCGAGAAGTGCTCGGTTTTCCGGTCCTGGGAAAGTTGAATAGCTTTCAACGATTTCTCGGTCAATACCCGGAGGCTTTTGTCGCTATTGGAAACAACCGCTTGAGGCTGAAATGGATACGAGTCTTGCAAGAGAGCGGATTCCAAATCCCGGTCCTTATCCATCCCCATAGTTCGGTAAGCCGGCATAGCACCATAGCGGATGGCACTGTTGTTATGGCCGGGGCCGTCGTTAATGCCTGTACAACCATAGAGAGAGGATGTATCGTAAACACCTGTTCGAGTATAGATCATGATTGCTATGTAGAGGAGGGAGTTCATGTGTCACCCGGATCCCATGTAGGCGGTACCGTTCATATCGGACGCTGTACGTGGCTGTGCATCCATTCCTCGGTTGCCAATAACCTGAAGATTGGAAGATTCAGCACAGTTGCTGCGGGTGCCGTAGTCATCAGGAATATCCCCGACAACGTAATGGTGGCAGGGGTACCGGCAACAATAAAAAAGCAGCTTGGAGATGATTGGCATGAATAAAAGAATTTATCTCTCCCCTCCGCACATGAGCGGCCATGAAATGAAGTTCGTTCAGGAAGCTTTCGATACCAATTGGGTCGCTCCATTAGGCCCCAATGTCGATGCTTTTGAGCGGGAAGTTTGCGAATATGTAGGTGCTGAATACGGGCTAGCCCTAACATCCGGGACTGCGGGAATCCATTTGGCTTTGAAATACCTCGGGATTGGGCCAGGGGATTACGTATTCTGTTCCACGCTTACTTTTGCCGGAAGCTGCAATCCGATCCTTTACCA
>Ga0310822_100605_pt1 | contig 16632 bp, 14 predicted proteins | sample P4_ome_2_FD_201313 | JGI IMG/M metagenome (GOLD analysis project Ga0310822, IMG submission 201313) | Sorghum-adapted microbial communities from Joint BioEnergy Institute, Emeryville, California, United States - P4_Day56_Rep2 | ecosystem: Engineered > Bioreactor > SSF (Solid state fermentation) >... | reverse complement strand
CTGACCCTGCTGGTGGTCGTCTTTGGCCTTCCCTTTATGCATCTTGTGAATGTGCTGATTTTTCAATTCCTGATCGGGCTGTTCATGCTGCTGTTCGGAATCCGCTGGCTGCGAAAAGCGATTTTGAGGTATTCCGGCCTGAAAACGCCTCACTATGAAGATCAGGCGTTCGAAGAGGAACTGGAGCGGCAACGCTCCCGGCAGACAAGCGGAAAATTTTTCGATGCCTTTGGATTTGCAACGTCGTTCAACGGGGTCTTCCTGGAGGGACTGGAATCGATATTTATTGTCATTACCTTCGGATCGGCCGCGCATTCTCTCTCCTCGGCTGTCATCGGCTGCCTGACGGGCCTGATGATCGTGGTTCTGGCCGGAATTTTGCTGCGCAAGCCGCTGGCAATGATTCCGGAAAACACGATGAAGTATGTTGTTGGACTGATGTTGACCGGATTTGGGATTTTCTGGGTAGGGGAAGGCATGGGGATTTCCTGGTGGGAGGAGGATTTGTCCATACCCGTAATTCTTTTGCTCCTGCTCGCCGTTTCCCTGGTCTGTATCGCCATTCTTAAACGCGGGTGGAAAAATGCAGAGGCGGAGAAATCCAGGCCTTCAGCGGGAGGAACTTTATGAGAAACCCATGGAAAGTGATTGCAGGTCTCGTATTTGACGATTGGTGGTTGTTCCTGGGTGTGCTTGCCGCCATCCTGCTCAGCTACCTCGGTTTGTCATTCGGGATGAACGGTCCGACAGGCGGCTGGCTGCTGACCTTGTTTATCCTGATCGCCCTAATATTGAGTCTTTCGATGGAGTATAGAAAAAAGGTAAAGCAGGCGGGAAGGACTTGAGCGAATCCGTTTTTTTCCTGCCGAATGTTTATCCGGACGAGGAATGCCCGGGCAATTGCAGAACCGAAAGTTTTTCGCTTTTTTCAGCTTATTTTCATGTTTATCGGGTAAGATGGGATAGACTTTTGCCATACCATAGAGAAGGAGGAAAAAGCGGAAGATGAATTACGGTGTGTTTCACGCGATCAATCTGCTGGCCGGCAAAATTCCCGCACTGGATGGGATCATGATTTTCTTCGCGCAGGATGTCCTGTTCATTTTTCCGGTCCTGCTGCTGGTTCTGTGTTTAAGAGGCTGGCAGAGAACCGCCTTGTATGCGCTCTTCGCTGCTTGTCTGGCCCTATTTTTCGGCCAAATCATCCATCTGGTCTACTACCATCCGCGTCCGTTTACGGAGCATGCGGTGACGCAGCTGATCCCCCATGCGCCGGATGCCTCGTTTCCAAGCGACCACGCACTTGTCACTTTTGCCGTGGCCTTCGCTGTCAGCTTCCGGAAGAAGGGCTGGGGTTATATCCTGATGATTCTGTCCATTCTGGTGGGCGTAGCCCGTGTCTACACCGGCGTACACTATCCGGCGGACATTGCGGGCGGCGCCTTGGCGGGATACCTTGCGGCGGTGCTGGTCCATAGGGCGGAAAGGCCGCTGGAACCGGTCACTTCCCGGCTGCTCCAGATGTATTCCAGAATATTTCCGTTTCTTCCTTCCGCCAAGCGGGAAGATCCGGCCAAGGCGACGTATCATCCTTAAGCAGAAGACTTCCAGATTCCGGGTTGAATCTTGGGAGTCTTTTTTCGCACAAAAGCCGGAAGACAGCCATTGGGAGGAAAGATCATCATCATGCAGATCGTTCTGTTAAAGGAGGCGGATAAACCGGCATTTCCGCGATTGTTTCGGGCGGTGTCGGCAAAGCTTCGGGAAGAAGGGAAATTGTCGCCGGCCATCCGGGCTTTCCCGGCTACAGAGATTCAGCACCGTTCCGCAATCGAATTTTTCGCCGCCGACTGAAAACGACAAACATTGCGCCGGCCGGAAGGTATAATCGATGAAAGAGTCCGTTCTGCTAGAATCCGGTCGCGGTCCGATGGGATCGGTTGAATGATTCCCGTGAAGGAGTGAATATCGTCCATGAAATGCAGTGTAAAGCATTGCGGCATCCATTCTGCAGAAATGCTGGCGATTATTGATGACGGCAGGAAGCGGTTCGTGCTGTGTCCGGACCATCAACTAAGCTATGCCTTGTCCGAACTGAACGAAGCGGAGCTTGACGGGTATGCGAGCCAGCTGGAGGAGCATGAATGCGAAATTTGCTGCATGCCCGCTTCCATCTATGCCGATGAGGTCGAGCTGCATTTGTGCAAACGCCATCTGTCCAAGCTGATCCGCAGAAGCCTGAGTCCCATGGAATACCGGGTTCTCTATGAACGACACCAGGAATTTCAGCTGATCAACGGGCAAATCTATGCCAAAGGCGGTTATGCCCTGCAGCCGGTTGCGCCGCTCAGGCAGGCCCGGTAACCGGATTTGTTCCTGTTCCTCTCGGACGGAGGTTTTCCGACAACCAACTCTCCCTAACGAAACGGGGGGGTTTTTTTTATTTGCGATGACCATAACAGAACAACATTTCTGATTAATTCCGCGACACAATCGCCCGGATGAAAGGAGTAGAATATTCACGGTGAAAACAGTTAGACGTGAGACCGCCGGGTTCTGCCGGATTCGGTAAACGTTTTCCGGTATTGATAAGGGCTTACACCGACATTTTTTCGAAACAGCTGGCAAAAGTAGGAAGTATTGGACAAACCGACGGCCTCCCCGACCTCTCTGACGGAAAGCTCGCCGGCCTTCAGCAGGCGACAAGCTTCCCTGATTCGTCTGGCGGCCAGATGTTCCGTTATGCTGTGGCCGACCTGCTTGCGAAAAAGCGAAGAGACATGAACGGGCGAAAAATGAACGGCGGCGGCCAGCCTCTCCAGCCTGAAGGGCTCCATGTAATGGGCATCGATCCACTGCATGATCTGTTCGGCCAGGGTTGGGGCCGGGCGGTGAAGGTGACCGGTTCCGGCCGTCTGATCCCAGGGCTTCTTCAGGAGCGCGAACAGGGAGAGGATGAAAAGCGCTTCCTGCTCGAGCCTTTCCGATGGCCGTGCTTGCTCCAATCTCTGCCTGTTCAGCCGGATCAGATCCATGATTTCATCCGGATCGATGTTTTTCAGCACCTGCACGAAATGCTGATCGTGGAGAAAGTTGCGAAGCATGCGGTCCAGTGAGGGAAAGGGAGCGAAGTAGCCGTACAACGCCTCCGGCTCAAACAGAAAAAGCGAGCGGACATAGGGCTGTTCCGGGGAACTGAACATCTGGACATGATGGAGCTGAAAGGGCTTGAAAAAGACGAGCATATTGGCTTCGAGTTCAATAATTTGCTGGTCGATGACAGCCCGCCCGCTCCCCTGATGAATATACAGCAATTCCAACCCTTGATGGGCATGGTAGACTTCCCTGAACTCACCCGTCCGGTTTTCATGCCAGCGAAGAAAGACCGGGTGCTCGGTCAATCCCATGTAGTTGATGATTTTCACTCGGAAAGGCTCCTTTCCCGCATATTGCTCTGGCTCTTTTATTTTAGCATAAACCGCTTGCGGGCGCTCTTTCGGCTGAACTATCGCCATCCCGGTCAGGCGGGCCGGGGACAGGATTCACCAGATATAAAGGGGGATAAACAAGATGACAGGCGGAAAAAGAGGAAAACTCGTACTCGCCGGCATTGTCGGCCTGGCCGCGGTAATGGCCATGACCGGCTGCGGCAAGAAAGACAGCGGCGCAAAAGACGACGGGGCGGCGGCCTCTGCCCTGAGTGAACCGGTGGAACTGAATTTCTACCATAACGGCGGAATCCCGGAGGATCAGTTCAACCAGCAGTTCGCCGGCTATATTCAGGAGAAGCTGCCGAATGTGACCGTGCATTTCATCCCGAAGGACAAGAATACGTCCTTGTCTGAAATGGTGGCGAGCGGATCGGCAAATATCGATATTTTCATCGATTCGATCGGCCAGATCGGGCTGGAGGGGTCCCTGATCGATCTCGGATTGAACCAGGATGTCTCTGACCTGGTGAAGAAGCACAATATCGATTTGAACCGCTTTGAACCGACGACCATCGAGGCCGTCAAGGTGATGGGTGGGCTGTACGGCCTTCCGATCAGCAATAGTACGATGGTCCTGATGTACAACAAAGATATTTTTGACAAATTCGGTGTTCCGTATCCGAAGGATGGCATGACCTGGGAGGAGCTGGCGGAGCTGTCCAGGAAGCTGACCCGTTTCGACGGCGGCGTCCAGTACGTCGGGTACTCCACTTCGATCAATCACTTTTTGCGGATGAATCCGCTCTCGCTGGCGAACGTCGACCCGCAGACGAAGCAGGCCTCGCTGGAAACCGACAGCTGGAAGAAGCTGCTGCAGGAAACAATCCTGAATCCGATGCAGGGAGACGGCTACAAGTCGGTTGTGGAGAACCTCAAGAAGCAGTGGTATAAGGTTCCCTATATGGACGAATTTTCGAAGACCAAAAATGTAGCGATGTTCAGCTTTATGTACGGAAATTACGACTGGCTGAACGGAATGAATTTCGACTTCGCGGCGCTGCCTTCCTTCAAGGACAAGCCGAAGGTGGGAGGCCAGGCCTACCCGACCTATATGTTTATCACATCGACCAGCCAGCACAAGGATGCGGCCATGGAAGTCATCAAACTGTTTATATCCGACGATTACCAGATGAAGATGTCCAAAGAAGGCGGCATCACCATCCTGAAGGACGAGAAAATCAAGCAGGCGTTCGGGCAGGAAACACCCTTGAAGGACAAAAATATCAAAAACGCCGTTTTCTACAACGCTGCCGCCCCGGCCGCGCCGAAAACCAAATACGATACGTATGTCGAAGGCGCCATCCGCAACCAGATTTATCCCTTAATCACCGGGCAGACCGATCTGAACACCGCTCTGCGGACGGCCCAGGAAGAAGTCAACAAGAAGATCGAAGCGGCGGGCAAGTAACCCGGCATATGGAAATCCCCTTGACGGCAAGGGGATTTTTTTGCGAGGGCCTGGTCAAAATTCGTATACGGCCGCTTATGAACCCGGCCAGCCGGATCGAGCGCGATGCTCCCGTTTTCGCCAAAAGCGTGAGGAACACCGTCTTCGGCCCGGGGCATCAATCACAGCTTCACCGTACCGCCGGACGGCGCGGAGGACGGGATCCTCTGCCAGCCATCCTGCCGGATCCTTGCGCTGCAAGACGCAAGCAGCCGGCCTGTTCCGGAGAACGAGCCGGTTTTTCCTTCCGGAAACAGGAAAAGGTTTGAAAGCAGCGAATACATAGGGATAGGTAATTCTGTTCAATTTTTAAAGCGGGGAGAGTGGCAGCGATGAAATATTTGAAGGTTGGCGCCAGCGAAATTCAGGCTTCGACCGTCGTGCTGGGCTGCATGCGTATCAACAAATTGGAGAAAAGCGAGGCCGCCCGTCTGATTCATACGGCTCTGGATGCGGGGATCAACTTTTTTGATCATGCGGACATATACGGCGGCGGAAGATCGGAGGAGCTGTTCGCCGAGGCGATCGGAATGAATCCGGCTATCCGCGAAAAAATGTTCCTCCAGTCGAAATGCGGCATTCGCAAGGGCTTGTTCGATTTCTCCAGGGAGCATATCCTCCGTTCGGTCGACGGCATTTTGCAAAGGCTGCGGACGGAATACCTCGACGTGCTGCTCCTGCATCGTCCCGACACTCTGATGGAACCGGAAGAAGTGGCGGAGGCGTTCACGGAGCTGAAGGAATCCGGCAAGGTCCGGCATTTCGGCGTCAGCAACCAGAATCCGATGCAGATGGAGCTGCTTGCCAAATATCTGCAGCAGCCGATTATCGCCAACCAGCTGCAGCTGAGCGTGACGAATACCGGCATGATCGATGCGGGACTCAATGTCAATATGGAGAACCCTCCTTCCATAAACCGGGACGGAAGCGTTCTGGAATACTGCCGGTTGAAGGAGATTACGATCCAGGCCTGGTCCCCGCTGCAGTACGGATTTTTTGAAGGGGTCTTCATCCATAACGACAAATTCCCCGAGCTCAACCGGGTTCTTGACCGCATGGCGGCGGAGAAATCGGTGACCTCCAGCGCAATGGCGATTGCCTGGATTCTGCGCCATCCGGCGCGGATGCAGGTCATCGTCGGCACCACCAACAGCCAGCGTCTGGCCGATCTGGCCAAAGCCGCCGAGGTCGAGCTGAGCCGCGAGGAATGGTACGAAATTTACCGGTCGGCAGGGAACAAGCTGCCGTAGAAAGAAGCCGCGGGGACGCCGCTTTGCATGACGGGCTGCCGATTCCGGCGGCCTTTTGCTTGTTGCGGAAATTGAGAGACCCGAACCTTGTATAAAAGCACGGGCAGGCCGGCTGCCGGAGGAATACGATAGCTGTAGAATCGTTTTCCGATATTTTACCGGTAACCGGAGCAGGGAGTTGGGTGGAATGAAACGTTCCGAGAGGGATGATAAAATATTTGCCGATCGCGTCAACAATTTCGTCGGAAGCGGAGCCTTTATTATCGGGCAGTCGATTTTCCTTGTTGCCTACATGATCTACCAGCTGTTTGCGGGAAATCCATTTGACCCGTATCCGTTCGTATTGTGCAACCTGATTCTTTCTTTCCAGGCCGCCTATACCGGACCGTTCGTCATATGGAGCCAGAACCGGGCCGCGGCCCGCGACCGTGAAGTGATCGAGCATATCCGCTCGATGGTGGAACAAATCGGGACGCTCGTCCAGCAGATCAAATCGCTGGAGGAACAGACCAAGGCGAAGATCGAAGAGATGGAGGACGATCTGGAGTCGGCGGACAAACGCCCGTGCTGAGAGCGGAATTCCGTTCATGAATCAACGGCCCCGCAAAGGTTTCGACCGTAGCGGGGCCGCTTTTCACAGCGGGGATCATTTTTGGCCGGACGCCTTCTCCGCCAGCATCTTGTTGATTTCGTCATCCAGATCCCGCAGTGCCGTATTGACGTCCTTCTGCCCCGAAAGAACCTGGGCGTATTCCGCATCCAGAAGCTTGCGGGCATCCGGGTAATATTGGGAGAATACGGTACCGGGTGCCGGACTGCTCTTGAAAATCGACTGCAAATCCACGCCCTTCAGGTATTCCGCGCCGAATTGCTTCTGCAGTTCCGGATCCTTGAGCGGGGACATTCGGGCCAGGGATCTGGAGGCTGTCATCTGGACTTCATCGGAGGTCAGCACTTCCACCACCTTCATGGCCGCATCCTTGTGCCGGCTCGTCTTCGTCACGAGAACCACGTGCTCATCCACCATGCCGTACACGTTCGGCAGCTCCTTATAGCTGGGATATTGCGCCACGCCTACGCGGAGTATCTGCGACTCGACGGCGGTTTTGATGTTCTGAAGGGCATCGCCGACCGTGGCGTACATGGCCGTTTCGCCTTTGAAAAAATCTTTGTTCGGGTAATTGCCGGGAATGGTTTGAATGCGGTAGCCGAGTTCGAATATTTTTTTCCAGGTATCGTTGTTGACGTTGGCTTTCTCTTTCTGCGTGGTTTTGTCTTTCTCAATGAGGTTGGGGGACCAGGGAAAGGATATGCGGCTGATTTTCTCGATGTTCAGCCCCTGATACGTGACGCCGTTATCCTCCCGCGTCATTTTTTTGCCCAGCTCCGCGGCCTCGTCCCAGGTCAGCCCGTCCCTGGGGTAGGGCACTCCGAATTTGTCGAACAAATCTTTGTTATAAAACAGGCCGTTGATCTGAACGTAATAAGGGAGCGCGTCCAGGCCGCCGTCAACGGAATTGACCCGGATCGCATCCAGGTAGATCGGCTTGAACCGGCCCAAATCGTATTGATCTTTCTTCAGAAGAGGCGTCATGTCTTCCAGCATGTCAAGGTTTTTCAGACTCGGCAGGCTGTTGTGCACCCACGTCAGCACATCCGGGGTTTCACCGGCCGCGATCAGGTCTTCGAGTTTGCCGCTTTGCAGTTCGATCGTAATATTCGGGTACTTCTTGGCCATCGGTTCTGTCACCAGCATTTTGAAAACGTCGTCGTTCATGGAAGCATTGCGAAGGACCTTGATCGTTACCGGCTTGGAAGCATCCTCCGGCGAAACCTTGTTCCCCGTTCCGCCGGAATCGGAACCGGCCGTTTTGGCCGGGGTTCCGCAGCCGGCGAACACGAGGCACGCCATGAGGAACGGGAGGGCTCCTGCTGCTCGTCGAATCATCGAATTTCCTCCTTAGCAATTTTTGAAAGCGATTTCATTTTAAAGCAAAACCAGTCAGGGTTCAATATAAAATTTTTCAGAATTTTGCGACAGGTTTCGCCTCAAAATGCCAGGTCCTTCCGGCCTCGGGCAAATGCGGGAGAAGTCAGAAACGCTCGGCAATCATCCTCTTCCGATACTGATAAGGCGTAATTCCCATCTGCTCCTTAAAAAATTTGCAGAAATAAGAGCTGTTTGTCAGGCCGACCGCTTCCCCGATTTCCGCTACGGAACGGTCGCTTGTAGTCAATAACAGAATCGCCTGCCGCAAACGGAACGCCGCGATGTAATCGGAAATGGTGCTTCCTGTGTTTTCCTTGAACAAATGGGAAAGATGGAACGGGGAAATATGCAGATCCCGGGCCATTCGCTTCAAATCGAACGGTTCCGCGTAATGCCGGTTGATCCATTGCAGAATCCTGTCTGAATGGTGCACCTCGTGCGCAAGATCATGAAGAGGCAGCAATTCATGGTTTTCCCAGATTTGTTTCAGCACCCGGAAGAAGGAGACAAGAAACAGCGAAAACTCCTCGAAGTAATCGTTTTTGGTAAGCCTGGGAATGATTTCATGCAAGCTGCGGCACAATTCGTTCAGGTCGGGCCGTTCGCCCAAACCGGAAAAACACTGGGAAGGGAACTTTCCCGTATGAATCATCTTGAAAAAACGGTGAAGCGAAGGCCATTTTTCGAAATAAGCTTCATAGAGCGAGGGCTCGAAATGGACAATCGTACGGATAAAAGGCGATTCATCCAGATCGACCTGAATGTGATGCAGCTGGAACGGCTGGAAGAAGCAGAGCGTTCCCGGCGAGATGCCGTAAGTTTTTTGCTCCAGAATCAGGCTGCCTTTGCCCTGGTGAATGAACATAATTTCGATCCCGTGGTGGGCGTGAAAAGTTCCGTTGAATTGCCGTTTGTTGCGGCTGGTCCGCCGGTAGGCAAAATATAGAGGCACCTTGTGAAGATTGATGTTAAGAATAAACGGCATAAACGGCATGGCCCGCTTCCCTCTTTCATCCGGATTTTGCTGCAATGAGAAGAGAATCCGTTTTCGCAATGCAACGTTATTTTACCGCAAATGGACAGGATTTTCGACAGCGCTTTCATGATATAGTTTAAAAAAATGAAACGACACAAGGGAGGAAAGATGAAAATGAAAAAAACAATCGTGTTCGCTGCAGCGGCCGCCTTCTCGCTGTTGCTGAACGGCTGCGGCGGCAAGGAGAGCGGCACGGAAGCGGGAGGTCAGGGTCCGGCGGCCGTCCAGGCAAGCTCCGATCCCGTAACACTCAAATTTATGGTGGCTTACGGCGGTTTTAACGATGAAGATTTCCAGGCATATTATGTTGATCAGCTCTCCAAGAAATACCCGAATATTACCGTAGAGAAAGTCAGCGGCAAGCTGGAGGATTTGATCGCCGCAGGCGAAACGCCGGACATCCTGATGGCCAGTTTGCCGGGGATCCCGGCTTTGCAGGAACTGAAGGTCATTGAAGATCTCAGCCCGTATTTCAAAAAGTACGGGATCGACCTGTCGAAATACAATCCGGATGCGATTGATGCGATCAAGACGTTCAGTGATAAAGGGGAAATACTGGCGGTTCCGTTCCGGATGAACGTCCCCGCCTTATTTTACAACAAAGATGTTTTTGATACGTTCGGAGTTCCCTATCCGCAAGACGGCATGACCTGGGAGGAAGCGACCGATCTGGCCAGAAAACTGACCCGAAACGAGGGAGGCGTGCAATATCTCGGACTCGATGTCGGCGGGGCGGACCGGATGGGTATGGGGCTCGTGCTGCCTTATGTGGACAAAAAGACGAACCAGGCTGTGCTGGAAACAGACGGCTGGCAGCGGGTGCTCAACCAGTATAAAGCGGTCTACTCGATGCCGGGATATGTCACGGACGGCAAGGTGGCCAACGCCTACAGCATGTTTCTGAAAGAAAAGACGGTCGGGATGGCAGCCTACTGGTGTGCCGACGTTTTCGGCGAGATTAACAAAATGGTGATCGGCGGACAGAAATTTAACTGGGATATGGCGACGGTCCCGACATTTGACAAAGGCAAGGGCTACGCCTGGCAGGTGGACTCGCAAAATTTCCTGATTACCGCGACCAGTCAGCATAAGGAAGAAGCTTTTCAGGTCATTTCCTATCTCGCCGGCGAAGAAGTCCAGAGGCTGCAGAACAAAGACGGCAAAGTGCCGGTATTGCGGAAAACGGAAGAAATCCTGAAAGATTTCGGCACCGGTGTATCCTACCTGCAAGGCAAGCATACGGACGCCTTGTTCAAACTCCCGCAAGGGCTGCACCAGCATACGAAATACGACCAGAAGGGCAGAGGCTTCATTAACGATGCGGCGAAGGAAACCGTCCTCAAGGGTGTTGACGTCAATACCGCCCTGCGGAACGCGCAAGAGAAGCTGAATCAATATATCAAGGATCAGGCGAGCGGATCCTGACCCCGGAATATCTGCAAGTTACGCGACCGCTTTGCGGCATGATATGCCGCAGGGCGGTTTTTTTGGCGGTAGGCTGCGGCGGAAATAGCAGATCCCCGTCCCGGGCGGGGAGTCAGGAGCCCCGGGCGGTAATGCCGCACTCCGATCCGCACAGGAAGTCGAGTCCGGCAAAGGCGGCCAGCCGCCGGTTCCCGGCGAAAAGTTCGTAGCCCGGCGACAGAAAGCGACAACGATTGCAATTCCCGCAAGTTATAATGAATGGGAAGATTAACCAAACACCATCCGGTCACACGATGTCCACCCGGTCGCCGCCCGTTTCCTCCACTCAATCTTTCAGCCATTCCGCTCTGTTCCTTGACCGGCTTGAAATGCCAGCCTCCAGACAACTTGCTTGGCTCTTCCGCCGAATCGCTTTCGGTAAGCAGGCGCAGCATCGAAACGAGACAGTTTCCATCGTTTTGGCAGCGCTTACTTCAATAAAAGGATTATGAGAGGAGCATGTTTTTGTGAGAAGAGCAAAGATGGTCGCATGGTCAGCCTTGCTACCCGCACTGCTTATTGCGGGATGCGCAAAGCCTTCCGCGGAAGGAACCCCCCAGGACACGGCAAACGGGGGGGACAGCAAGCCGGTAGAAATTACCGAACCGGTTACAGTGAAACTGCTGCCCTACTCTCCCCTCAACGATGAAGCCTACCAGATGCTGATTATCGAACCCCTGGCCAAAAAATATCCGAATATTACCGTGCAGCGGCTGAGCGGCAGCCTGGACAATCTGCTTACGGCGGGAGAAATCCCCGATCTGGTCACTGACTGGAACGGGGCGATTCCGAATTACAAAAACTACGATCTGCTGGAAGACATGACGCCGCTGATCAAGAAGCACAATTTCGACCTGAGCCGCTTCCAGCCGGTCTTCCTCGATGCGGTCAGAGTAGCCTCGGACAAGGGGGAACTGTACGCGATTCCGTATTACGGGCAGTTAAACGCGCTGTTTTACAACAAGGATTTGTTTGACCGGTTCGGCGTGCCGTACCCTCCGGACGGGATGACCTGGGACGACGCTGTGGAGCTGGGGAAGAAGATGACGCGGCAGGAGAACGGGGTCCAATACCAGGGGCTGAATTACGAGAACATCACCCGCATATCGTTCCCGTGGTCTCCGGACATTGTGAACAGCAAAACGGTGAAGGCCAATGTCAACAACGAAACCTGGAAAAAAATTTTTGAGCTGGCTTACCGCATAGACTCGATTCCCGGCAACAGCCCGAACAAGGACTTCTACAAAGGAGAAGTCGCCATGTTCGCCACCGTCGGCGATGCTTTCCAAAATATCAAGAAAGCGGTGGATTCGCAAACTCTCAATGTGGGAGTGGCGCAATATCCGAGCTATAAGGAGATGCCGAACACGTACGGCATGGCCGACGCCCATTACATCTTCGTCACCAAGCCCAGCAAGAACAAGGACGCGGCGATGAAGGTGATCGAGACCCTGACCTCCGACGAGGTGCAGCTTGCGGCGGCCAAATATCTGGCCAGACAGTCGCCGCTGAAAAATCCGGAAATCCAGAAAGCGTTCGGCACGGAGTACTTGAAGGGGGTCGACATGCAGTCGATCTTCAAAAGCCATCCCGCTCCCGGCACCGTCTTTCACAAATATTACCTGGATTCCCGGAGCATTCTGGAAAAGCAGTACGACGAAGTCAAGAAGGGCAATAAAGATGTCAACACCGCTTTGCGGGATGCCGAGGAAATGATCAACCAGCTGCTCAGTGAAAAATTGGGGGCCGATGGCAAAAAATCATAAAAAAGTGTATATTGATAATGTAAGGGGTTGCAGAGGCTTCGGCCGACGGGCCCCTTTGACATACTTGACGGAGAAAGGAGCCGAAGCAATGCGATGGAAACAGCTGATTCTCCTCTGTCTGGCCGCGGTGCTGGCTGCCGGTACCGCAGGATGCGGCCAGAAGGATGACGGATCCGACGGGAACGGGAAAATTACCCTGACGCTCTGGTACTGGAACCGTTCCATGGACGACAATCTGCTGAAGCAGGTTGAGCAGAAATTTCCCAATATCCATCTGAAAGCGGAAAAAATCGGCGGCGATTTCAAAGCCAAGCTGATGGCCGCCTTCGCCGCCCGGTCGGGGGCGCCGGATATTGTCGGTCTCAACGACTGGGTTGCGGAATTTTTCCCGAACCGGGATCAGTTCGTCAACCTGTTCGACTATGGCAGCAAGGAACTGAAACCGCTTTACCTGGAGTGGAAGTGGAATCAGACCGTGACGCCGGACGGCCAGTACCAGATCGCGCTGCCCATGGATACCGGGCCGACTGCCTTATTCTACCGCGAGGATTTGTTTCAGAAAGCGGGGCTGCCTACCGACCCCAAAGAAGTATCGGCGCAGCTGAAAACGTGGGACGACTACATTGCCGCCGGAGAGAAGCTCAAGAAAGCAACCAATGGAAGCGTGTACATGTTTGATAATATCAATACCGTTTTTAACCAGACCCTGGCCCAGAGCGACAAGCTGTATTTCAATACGGCGGATGAGTTTATCGGGGATCAGGAGCCTGTCAAGCGGGCGTGGGACAATGCCGTCAAGGTGCATGAGCTGGGATTGAGTGCGGGGATAAGCGGCGGTACGCCGGAATGGAACGCCGCGATGAACAAGGGGGATGTGGCATCGTTCATCGGAGCGGTATGGATGAAGCAGATTCTGATGGATGCCGCTCCCGATACGAAAGGGAAGTGGCGGATCGCCCGGGCGCCCGGGGGGGACGGCAACAGCGGCGGTTCCTTCATCGCCATTACGAAGCAGTCCAAGCACCCGAAGGAAGCCTACGAAGTGATCAAATGGCTGGAAAACCCGGAAAACCAGCTGAATACGCTGGGCACGTACAATCTGTTTCCTTCCACGCCGAGTATTTTCGGGGATCCGAAAATGACGCCGCAGGAGCCGTTCTTCGGCAATCAGCGGACCAACGAAATCTTCTCCGAATCGGCCAAGCACGTCAAAAGCGCCTACCGGGGACCCAAATTTTCGATCGCCAATTCGGTTTTCAGCGACAAGCTGTCCACGGTGGAGAATCAGAACCTGCCTGCGGATCAGGCCTGGCAGGAAGCGATCAAGCGGATCCGGAAGGAGCTGCTGCTGTATTGATTGACTGCCCGGCAGAAAATCGAAGGGAGGAAACGCCATGACCAATCCGAACACCGCGCCGGCGGCGACCGGCCGCAAGCCCGCGGGCAAGCAGGCGGAGCTGTGGCGGGAGATTGTCAAAAACCGCGCGATTTATCTGTTCATCTCGCCATTCTATATTTTGTTTGCCATATTCGGCCTGTTTCCGGTTTTGTTTTCCCTCTACCTGGCCTTTAACAAATGGGACGGCATTGGAAGGATGCGGTTCACCGGACTGAACCAGTTCCGGTACCTGGTGACCGATGTCCAATTCTGGAAAGCGATCTGGAATACACTGCAGATCTGGGTCTACTCAACCATCCCGATGCTGTTCTTCGCGCTGCTGATCGCCTTTCTTCTCAATGCGGCGTTCCTGAAATACCGCACACTGTACCGGATCGCCTATTTTTTGCCGAACGTCACCTCCATCGTCGCGGTAGCCATCGTGTTCGGCACGCTGTTCGGCAACAAGTACGGCCTGCTCAATTTCGTCCTGACCTCAATCGGACTTGCGCCGGTCCAGTGGCTGAGTTCCGCGTTCTGGATCAAGATCGCCATTGCCTCCATGGTGGTCTGGCGCTGGACTGGGTACAATGCCATCATCTACCTGGCCGGACTCCAGAGCATTCCAAGCGTTCTGTACGAGGCGGCGAGAATCGACGGGGCGAGCACCTGGCAGACCTTCACCCGGATTACCGTCCCGCTCTTGCGCCCGGTCATCCTGTTCACCGTCCTGACTTCCACGATCGGGGGCATGCAGATCTTTACCGAATCGCAGGTGCTGAACGGGAACGGAGGCGGCCCGGGCGGAGCCGGGATGACCATCGTGCTCTACCTGTACCAGCTGGCCTTCGTCAAATACCTGTTCGGCTACGCTTCCACGGTGGCATGGGGCCTGTTTGTCATCATCGCCGCCTTCTCGTATTTGAACTACAAAATTGTGCAGCGTCCGGACGCATCCTAGAAAGGGGGAATCACGGTGATCGGACAACCGATTTGGAAAAAAGCGCTCCTGCATTTGGTTCTGATCGTCGGCGTTGTGCTGTCCGTCTTTCCGTTCTACTGGCTGGCTGTAATGGCAACCAGCACTACGAGCGACATTTACCGCTTCCCGCCGAAGCTGACGTTCGGAAGCCAGCTGATCGTGAATGTGCAAAACGTGCTGAACCATATCAATTTCTTCTCGTCGTTCCTCAATACTGTGTTCGTGGCCGTTGTGTCGACCGTACTGGTCCTGTTTTTCTGCTCGCTGGCGGGGTTCGCCTTCGCCAAATTTGAATTCCCCGGCAAAAAAGTGCTGTTTACACTGCTGCTGGTCACGATGATGATCCCGAGCCAGCTGTCGCTGATCCCTTCGTTCATGATCATGCAGAAGCTGGGCTGGGTCGGCACGTTCAAGGCGCTGATCGTGCCCGGTATGGCGAGCGCTTTCGGAATCTTCTGGATGCGGCAGTATGCGACCGGCGCGGTACATGACGAATTGCTGAGCGCCGGAAGAATCGACGGGTGCGGAACCTTCCGCCTGTTCTGGAACGTGGCGCTGCCGATCCTGAGGCCGGGGCTGGCCTTCCTCGGCATTTTTCACTTTATCGGTTCCTGGAACGATTATTTGTGGCCGCTCGTCATCCTGACCGATCCGGCCAAGTATACGCTCCAGGTAACCTTGTCGCAGCTGAACGGAATTTACAATACCGACTACGCGATGGTCATGGCCGGAACCCTGATGGCCACGCTGCCGCTTCTGATCATGTTCCTTCTGGTCAGCCGCCAGTTCATCTCGGACATCGCCGCCGGGGCCATCAAGGATTAACGACAAGCTCCCTCCCTTTCCGCGAACAGGCGTAAGGGGAGGGAGCTTTGCGCTTAATACTCCATCAGCAGGGAACCCCAGGCCAGCCCCCCGCCGAAGGCGGTGAGCGCCACGAGATCGCCCCTCTTGATGCGCCCTTCCTTGACGGCAAGGTCCAGCGCGATCGGGATGGTGGCGGACGAGTTGTTGCCGATATGGCGGATCGTGCTGATCACTTTCTCCGCAGGGAACGCAAGCTGCTCGGCCACCGCATCCGTTATGCGCCGGTTCGCCTGGTGCGGAATCAGCCAATCGACCTGGTCGAGCGTATGGCCCGCCGCGGCGACAGTATCGCGTACCGAACGGGACATGCCCTGCACCGCGTACTTGAAGATTTTCCGCCCTTCCATGACGATTTTGCGCTTCGGCTCCTCTTTTCCCGCATCCCGGAAACGGCTCCCGCCGCCGGGAATGATGGCCGCTTCGAACAGCGAGCCGTTCGCGTGCAGCCCGGAGTGCAGAATGCCCCGGCTGTCTCCGCCGTTCCCCCGCGAAACGACGGCGGCCCCGGCTCCGTCGGCGAACAGAATGCAGGTGGTCCGGTCGGTATAATCGGTGACGCCGGACAACAAATCGGCGCCGACAACGAGGATATTCTCGTACCGGCCCAGTTTGATATACGCCTCCGCGTTGTGAAGCGCGGCAAGAAAACCGGTGCAAACGAGGTGCACATCGTAGGCGGCGATTTCCCGGCAGCCGAGCCGGTGCTGCAGCTGGCAGGCGACCGGCGGAAACGGATGGTCCGGCGTTTCCGTCGCCACCAGGATCATATCGATCTGCTCCGCCGGTATGCCGGCATCCGCCAGTGCGGATGCCGCCGCGTGGTACGCCAGATCCGAGGTCGCTTCCCCGGCGGCGGCGATCCGCCGTTCCTTGATCCCGGTACGGGTGACGATCCACTCGTCCGACGTCTCGACGAGCCGCTCCAGCTCATGGTTGGTCAGCCTCTTCTCCGGCAGATAGG
>Ga0310822_100597_pt1 | contig 16691 bp, 20 predicted proteins | sample P4_ome_2_FD_201313 | JGI IMG/M metagenome (GOLD analysis project Ga0310822, IMG submission 201313) | Sorghum-adapted microbial communities from Joint BioEnergy Institute, Emeryville, California, United States - P4_Day56_Rep2 | ecosystem: Engineered > Bioreactor > SSF (Solid state fermentation) >... | reverse complement strand
AGCAGGTGCAGCACGATGGCGGCCGCCATGACAAGCGAACTCCACGCGTGCATCTGACGCAGCAACAGACCGCCACGGATCTCGAACGAGATGTCCAGCGTGGAGGCGAACGCCCGTGACATCTCAACCCCGACGAGCGGCTCGTACGACCCTGAGTAGGTCACCCGCTGCATGGACGGGTCGTAGAAGAACGTCAGCACGACGCCGCTGATGGCCACGACGACGAAGCTCAAGACGCTGGCCTGCCCCAGGCGAACTGACCAGTGGTCTGGAAATACCTTCGTCCGTATTGCGGCCAAAAGCTGGGTTTTGTCGCGGGACCCGAGCCCGATGGTGTGGAGTCGGCGCACCGGAGACCTCCCGTCGGAACGTGACATCGTCACCCCTACGACGGGCTCTGCATTCTGAACGTGACACGCTGCCGACGTCCGGGACGGAGATCTACCTCACATCGTTCGCGTCCCACCGGCTGAGGACATCACGGATCACGCGATCGAACACCGACCTGCCTCCTGGCTCGTACCTTCTGACTCGTACGGCTTGGACCCCACACATGCGTACGAGCCGTGAGCAGCCAGCGCTCGACTCCTGTCTTGACTCACGAATCAGGATCGATGTTGTGGCGGCGCAGCAGCTCGCGCAGCCGCCCCACCTCGGCGAGCAGCTCGTTCTGCCTGGCGACCAGCTCGTCGTTCTGATCGAAGAGCGCCTTGAGCTCTCGGAAGATCAGCGCACGCCGACCGGATCCCGATCCACCGGTCAGGAATTCCTCCGCGGTGCCACCCAGCCTCTCATCGCCACCTGGCTCCGCACCGGACTTGCCGAGTAGCTCCAGCACCTTTTCTCGCACGGCACTGAGCTCGATCCCGAGACTGAACAGCACCTTCGCGGCCAGTCCCTCTCCCTCACGAACCAGGCCGAGCAGGATGTGCTCCGTCCCGATGTAGTTGTGGCCCAAGTTCATCGCCTCACGTAACGAGAACTCCAAGACCTTCTTGGCCCGTGGTGTGAACGGAATGTGGTGATCAGGATCCCTGTCCCCTCTGCCGACCTGCTCGAGGACCTTTTCTCGTACGCCGGCAGGTGAAACGCCGAGCGCTTCCAGGGCCTTGGCTGCGATGCCCTGCTCTTCTCTCGTCAGGCCAAGCAGCAGATGCTCCGTGCCGATGTAGTTGTGGCAAAGCTCCCGGGCCTCCTCCTGCGCGAGCACGGTGACTCGTCGTGCCCGGTCGGTAAACCTCTCGAACATGCCGTGTCTCCCCTTCTCCTGCTCCAGACGAACCTGCTCTCGGTGTTCCTCCCACGGCGGCTCCATGCGCTCGTGTGTCGGCGTCAACCGGATCTGCAGCTCGTGGCTGACCTCAGCTACCGAGACCTGACCTGTCGCGATCGCATCGAGCAGGCGGTTGATGTCGGCAACTTCCTCGGCCCCCGTCTCCCCGGACACCGCCAGCCGAAGATCCCAGCCGTTTCGGGCCAGGAAGTGCACCGTGGTCGCCAGCGCGACGGCACGGTTGCGTCGCGGGTACGGGCGCCTTCGCGCCAGTCCCGTGAGCAGGGTCGCCGCCGCGGTCGCGATCCGACCCTCGGACTCGTCGGCGACTTTCGTCTCGGCGAGGGTCTCACTCACCGCATCCAGGTCGGTGAGCTCTGCGATCGTCATCGAATCGCAGTCGAGAACCCGGGCCGCGACAGCCAGCGCCTCTGGCAGATCGAGGTGGATCACTCGTCGTCCTCTCGCAGGAGCTTCAGGATCTGCTCGTGTCGCGCCATGCTCTGCTCCAGGAGCTCGGCGAAACGCTTGTCGCGGCGCCGCTGCTGCACCAGCGTGGCGATCGCCTCTCGTGCGACGTCCGACACCGACCGTCCCTCGACCGCCGCGATCGCCTGCAGACGCTCGGCGAGCTCGGGATCAAGCCGCAACAACATGTTCTTGGTGGCCTTCGGCATGGCTATCATGATATCACGCTATCTCGGGAGGCCGGCTCGCTGAGCGAGCCGCAGCCTCGCTGGGTGCCGACAGGTGCCGTGGCAGGCGCGCCCTCGCCGCGCCTGGTCATTGCTCTCGTCACGTCCCTCGCCGCGCCTGGTCATTGCTCTCACACGTCCCTCGCCGCGCCTGGTCATTGCTCTCACACGTCCCTCGCCGCGCGTGGCCATTCGGAAAGTGCCGAAAAATGCGTGAGATCTGCCCCTCGAGCGGTGATGTACTGATGTGCACAGCCTGACCGAACGTTCCGTGCCATGGGACGGTGCGACGCCCGGGCTGCCGCCCGGACTCGCTCCGTTGAGTCATCGCGTGCGCAACGCCGCCATGACAGGGCACCCCGAAACCGCACCAAAGTTGCGCTCAGACCCGATGGGCTGGGAGTCGAAATCCACGTGCACGTTACGGAAAAACGATTGCGCCACGCACTAAAATTGTCCAGTGATGAACCCGGTGGGGAATGACCAGGAGCTTATGACAAGTTCACAACCGGTTCGCCGAGTGAGCTATTGCTGGCGACTTCGCGACATGATGCTGGCCCACGGAATGCAGACCGCGACCGAGTTGCGTGAAGAACTCACGGTCCGCGGCGTGAAACTCTCAACGGTGGCGGCCTGGCGCCTGGTGACGCACAATCCGACCCGGCTTTCGTTGCCTGTGCTCGCGGCATTGTGCGACATATTCAGGTGCGCGCCATCGGACCTCATCACGACGTCGGCCAGTCACGGTCCGGTGCGACGTGGCCAACCTGAGTAGGTCCTAGCAACGTAGAGGTCCTGGCAACGCGGTCGCGTCAGTCCACAGGCGTTCGGCTCGTGGTGGTCAGCTGGCCGTTCCCAGCGCCCAGCGACGCGCCATCTGCATGCCCGTTCGTCTGGAACTGGGTCTCGTGCAGCTCCGCATACCGCCCTCCTGCGGCGAGCAGCTCGGCATGCGTACCCCTCTCCACCACGCGACCGTCCTCGAGGACCAGGATTTGATCGGCCGCGCGGACTGTGGACAGCCGATGGGCGATGACGAGGGCGGTCCGTCCGGCAAGCGCCTCACCCAACGCCGCCTGAACTGCTGCTTCCGACGTGGAGTCCAGGTGTGCGGTCGCCTCGTCGAGGATCACCACCCGCGGACGCGCGAGGAGTAGCCGGGCGATGGTGAGCCGCTGCCGCTCACCGCCGGAGAGCCGGTATCCGCGCTCGCCGACGACCGTGTCGAGCCCGTCCGGCATGCCCTCGATCACCTCAGCCAGGCGTGCCCGACGCAACACGTCCCACAGCTCGTCATCGGTTGCCTCGGGACGGGCGAGCAGCAGGTTGTTGCGAACCGTGTCATGGAAGAGATGCCCGTCCTGCGTCACCATGCCGACCGTCTCACGTATGGACGCGCTGGCGAGGTCACGGACGTCGATGCCGGCGAGACGGACGGCGCCGGAGTCGACGTCGTACAGCCGCGGCACCAGCGACGCGATCGTCGACTTACCCGCTCCAGACGAGCCCACCAGGGCGACCAGCTGGCCAGGCTCGATCCGGAACGACACGTCGTGCAGGACCTCCACTCCCCCGCGGGTGTCGAGCTTGGCCACCTCCTCGAGCGACGCGAGCGACACCTTGTCGGCCGAGGGGTAGCTGAACCGCACGTGCTCGAACTCGACCGACACCGGGCCATCCGGGACAGCACGCGCATCGGGCTTCTCTTGAATCAGCGGTTGGAGGTCGAGCACCTCGAAGACCCGCTCGAAGCTCACGAGCGCGCTCATCACCTCGACCCGGGCGCTCGCCAGCGCGGTGAGCGGAGCGTACAGCCTGGTGAGCAGCAGCGCGAGCGCCACCACCGCGCCGGCGTCGAGCTGCCCCCGCAACGCGTAGAAGCCACCCACTCCGTAGACGAGTGCCAACGCCAGCGCAGACACGAGGGTGAGGGCGGTGATGAAGACGAACTGCACCATCGCCGTACGAATCCCGATGTCACGCACTCGGCTGGCCCGCACCGCGAACTCGGCCGACTCACGCTCGGGCCGCCCGAAGAGCTTCACGAGTGTGGCGCCAGCTGCGGAGAACCGCTCCGTCATCTGCGTGCTCATGGCGGCGTTGTGGTTGGCCGCCTCGCGCTCGAGACGAGCCAACCGAGAGCCCATCCGCCGGGCGGGAACCACGAAGACCGGAAGCAGCACCAGGGCGAGCAGGGTGACCTGCCACGACAAGCTGACCATCACGCCGAGGGTGAGGACGAGCGTCACGATGTTGCTGGCCACGCCGGACAACGTGTCGCTGAACGCACGCTGCGCCCCGATGACATCGTTGTTGAGCCGACTGACCAGGGCGCCGGTGCGTGTGCGTGTGAAGAACGCGATCGGCATGCGCTGCACGTGATCGAAGACCGCCGTGCGAAGGTCGAGGATCAGACCCTCGCCGATGCTCGCGGAAAGCCAACGCCCGACGAGTCCCATGCCGGCCTCGGCGATGGCGATGCCGGCGATCACGAGCGCAAGCCCGACCACCAGCCTCACCGAGCCGCCCTCGACGATCGCGTCGACGACCTGGCCGGCAAGGATCGGCGTCGCCACCCCGAGTGCGGCCGTCACGACGCTCAGCAGCAGGAAGAGCGTCAGCTTGCGACTATGTGGGCGCGCGAACCGCCCGATCCGGCGGAGCGTCGCCTTGGAGAACGGTCGCCGGTCGTCCTGGGCGTGCATCGTCTTGTAGAGCGACGTCCACGCCGTGACTTCCATGCTCATGGGCACACCTTTCGCATACGTGACCGGCGAACGGCCCGTACTCGCCGACGCGCTGCACCCACCGACCGCCGCCGGAGACCCAGCTTGTCAGCGCCCGCCGACAACCGACCTGCAGACTCACGACTCAACCACGCACGAGGTGGTTCTCATTCCCACAGCGGACGCGTGAGGAGGGCGCAGCCGGGTCAGGCAGGTGGAACGCTCACGGAGCAGGGCTGGATGGATTCGGTGCGTAGCTGAGTGAGGGATACCAGTCACCCCGGCCTCGTCGAGTGAGATCCAGGACGTGCCAGACCGGGCTGAGCAGATCGATTCCACGCTCGCCGATGTCGTCCGACATCCGCGGATGCGCCGAGTAGAAGTGGCGTACGGACCCGTCGTCGTCGCGGGTGAACACCGAGACCATCGAGTCCTGGTTGCCGTCAGCATCTTCGCTTCCGAGGTCGTACTTGAAGCTGGTGGACCCGGCACTGAGCAGGCGGAGGTTGGTCCATTGCCTGCTCCGCGCATGTGCGCGCAACGTGCGGAGATCAGCCGCGGCGACGACCGCGAAGTCGACGTTCTGCGCCAAGTGATGGGCGACCCCGTTGAAGCCGTCGATCCACATCGTGCACATGTTGCACGGCTCGGTCTGTCGTTTGCCGTACATGAAGTGGTAGATGATCAGGTCCCGTCCGGGCCCGGTGAAGAGCTCGCTCAGTCGTACGGTCGTGCCAGGAACGTCACCGGCCTGCAGATCAGCGGGTCCTTCCTCGAACACGTAGTCGTCCACGACCGGCCCCAGCGGGAGCCGGCGGCGTAGCTCGGCCACCCGCTCACGCTGGCGCATCAACGCGATCTCTGCCTGGCGCAGCTCCTCACGGGCACTGACGTATTCGGCCGACTCGTCGGCGAGATTCGTCTGACGCATCGCCCACCTCCGAATCGCCCGTACGCCCATGCGCGAGGCCCTCGACGACCTCGGTCACCGTCGTGCCACCCGATGCCTGACTGCCGGTTCTGTCTCGACTATCTACCTCCGCACGGAGCATCCGAACCTTCGCTGAGCAGCACGAACCAGGACGGCGACCGCATGGGCTGGCCGGATACCGGACTGCGACCGCGCACAGCTCGTCCCACCGCAGGCCTTGGCGATGACGCCCCTTCCCACCCACACCAACCAGCCCCATTCCTCCCCCACCGACCACGCGGCCTCGACGGCAGCCAGGACCGTCTCGGCCGCGTTCGCTTCGAGGTTTGTCAGCTTCGTCGCTGGACCAGTTGGATCGGACGTTGGTCGGGATCCGCGACCCAGGCAACGCGTAGGTTGTCGTGCTGGTCCCTGGGTTGAGCGAGGGGCTTGGCGCCGGCCGCCGTCAGCCGGTCGAACGCGCCGTCGGCGTCGTCGCACCGCAGCACGAGCTCGATGGGCGGACCGTTGACCCTGCCCGACCGGCCGTGGTTCGCCTTGGCCAACGTCGCGTCAGCAATGCTCAGCTGGAACCCGTCGAGGACGAGATCCACGCGCTCCGGCTGCCCGCGTGGCGCGTACCTGAACGTCTCCGTGAAGCCGATGCCGCGATAGAACCGCACTGCCCGGCCTATGTTGCGCGAGTAGAGCGTGATCCATGGCGTTGAGAACATATGTTCGATGGTACGTCGGTTCCGGCGACTTCTCCAGCCCGAAGTTCATCGCCGCGACCCTCCGCCACGTCCCGACGGGCTCCCGATCCAGCTTCGACTGCCGAACCGCCCCTCGAGTAGCCCGCCGCCCTCAGCCAAGCCCTCGACGGGCCGCATCCCCGACCCTCGCGGAATCTGTCAGCGACAATGGCTCGAAGGTTTGTCGAATCTGCGCCGCCCGTTCGACGTATGGGTGGGACCGACAAACCAAACCCACCGAGGGGAGCCCACCATGGCCCACTACGCCATCCTGATCTACGCGAACGACTCCGCCCATTCGCCGAACTCCACGCCACAAGACACCGAGTCCTGTGATCGCCACGCAGAGGAGCTCGAGCGCTCCGGCTCGATGGTCGCAGCCTTCGCGCTGACGCCCCGAGAGATGGCCACCTCGATCCGTAGCGACGGGATCACCGACGGTCCGTTCGTCGAGTCGAAGGAGATCGTGGCCGGTTTCTACGTGATCGAGGCGCCAGACCTGGACGCGGCCCTGAGGATCGCCCGGCTCAACCCCGCCATCAGCGAGGGCGGTGGTGTCGAGGTACGACCGGTCGCGAGCTACGGGATCATGGAGCGACCCGCTGCATGACGGCACCCCACTCGGTCGAGGCAGCGATCGCCGACCTGCATCGGCGCGAGTGGGCTGCCGTGCTCGCTGCGACGGTGCGCGTCGCACGGGACCTTGACCTTGCCGAAGAGTGCGTGCAAGAGGCGTACGCCGCAGCACTCGAGGCCTGGCCGCGCGACGGCATACCCCGCAATCCCGCTGCCTGGCTCACCACGACGGCGAAGCGCCGCGCGATGGACGCGGTACGGCGGGAGCAGACATTCCGCTCGAAGCTGCCGTTGCTGGTGGAGCCGTGGGAGAGCGAATCGGACGTGAGTGCCATGCGAACGCACGAGACGGCAGGCGGCTCAGCCGTACCGGACGACCGGTTGCGGCTGATCTTCACCTGTTGCCATCCGGCGTTGGCGACGCCGGCACAGGTCGCCCTCACGCTGCGCCTGGTCTGCGGGATGTCCACCGCCGACATCGCTCGGTCGTACCTCGTCTCGGAACCCACGATGGCGGCGCGCATCACGCGGGCGAAGAAGAAGATCAGCACGGCACGGATCCCCTTTCGCGTGCCACGCCCCGACGAGCTGCCGGAGCGGCTCCAGGCCGTGCTCGACGTGATCCACCTCCTCTTCACCGCTGGACACACCGCGCCGTCGGGTCCGTCGCTCGTGCGTACCGACCTGGTCTCGCAGGCCCTCCACCTGGCACGGATGCTGCGAGACCTCATGCCGAACGAACCCGAGGTGTCAGGGCTGCTCGCGCTGCTGCTGATCACGGATGCCCGTCGTGCGACCCGCGTCGACGAAGACGGACGCCTGCTCACGCTGGCGGACCAGGATCGGTCGCTTTGGGATCGAGCGGCGATCGACGAAGCGCACCACCTCATCATGGAGGCCTTGCGCAGCGGGCGTCCGGGTCGCTACGTCCTTCAGGCGGCCATCGCGTCGTTGTACGTCCAGGCACCGAGCTACGACGAGACGGACTGGCCGCAGATCGTGACGCTCTACGACGAGCTCCTGCGGATCTGGCCGTCCCCTGTGGTGGCGCTCAACCGTGCCGTAGCCCTCTCGATGGTCGCCGGTCCCGCAGCCGCGCTGGCCGAGGTCGAGAAGCTGGAGCGTGACGGCCGGCTCGGCCGCTACCAGTACCTGCCGGCGGTCAAGGCCGACCTCCTGCGCCGACTGGGGCGTACGGCTGAAGCAGCGCACGCCTATCGGCGAGCTCGATCCCTTGCCCGCAACGACGTCGAGCGTGAGTTCCTCACCGAGCGTCTTGCTGGTGGCGGGTAATCCGTCTCGCTATCCCTGGTTCAGGTACGCCTTCGCAAGCTGCGGCGGCGCGAGGACGAGCCAGCCGTCGACTAGGGCATCGCGCAGTGCCGACTCGGACACCTTCGACAACGCGATGAGCACAGCGGGATAGCCGTCGAAGTGCGGGATCGTGAAGAAGCCCGCGTGCTGTGCGGCGAGCACCGCCTCCTTCTCACCGAGGTCCTCGACCCGGACCGCAAGGATCGGGCCGTCGGGAGGTGTGGCGTCACCGAAGCGCTTGAGATCGGCCTTACGGAACGGACGCTCCCACGCGAACACCTTGCCCCCGACCGCCCATGCACGATTCCCGTGGCGTTCGATCTCCTCGGCCTCGGGCAACTCGGCGACCAACCGGGCGACGTCGTCGAAGCTCGCCATGCCGGCACCCTACTGCCGCGTACCGACAACGCAAGCCGTCATTCCATCCCGGTGGGATCTTCGCCGAGGTCGTGGCCGACACGGCGCAAGCACCGAGCTACCGAAAGTCAGCGAGAGGTCTGCACTGGCCCGCCGCATGGCATCCAGAAGAGGTTCCCATGGGACTTGCGTCAGTATATATTGACGGTCAATGGTTGCTGACGTAGATTCCCTGCTGGATGCGCTCGGAGACCCGATGCGGCGTCGCATCGTGAGCCGCCTGGCAGCCGCCCCGACCGACGTCGGAGCACTCGCGGGCGGGATGCCAATCGGACGGACCGCGGTCTCGATGCATCTACGAGTGCTGAAGGCGGCAGGGCTGGTGGTCGATCGACCGGTCGGCAACCGCAGGGTCTACCAGCTGGATCCCGAGGCGTTCAGCGTCCTCCGGGCCTACTTCGACTGGCACTGGGACCGTGCGCTGGCCGCGTACCAACAGGCGGCGGAACGACGAGCTGCCGAAGACAGAGGAGAGATGACTGAGCTGCAGGTGGTCCGAGAGGTTGTCGTCGACGCGCCGCTCGACCTCGCGTTCGACGTGTTCGTCGAGCAGAGTTGGTGGCCGGTTGCGACTCATCACCTCGCCGAGCCAGCAGGCACGCGGGTGGTGCTCGAGCCATTCGTCGGGGGCAGGTGGTACGAGGTCTCCGCCGACGGTCACGAGACCGACTGGGGAACCGTATTGGCCTGGCAGCCACCGCACCGTCTGTTGCTCACGTGGCAGATCGCTCCGGGCTGGACGTATGAGCCAGATCCGGCGAAGGCATCCGAGATCGAGGTCAGGTTCACGGCGGAGGATCCGGAACGCACGCGTGTCACACTCGCGCATCGACATCTCGAGCGGTATGGCGAGCACGCCGAGCGGATGCGGCAGGTCCTCGAACGCCCCACTGGTGCTGTCGAACCTCTGCGCTACTACGCCCGACACGTTCACCGCATACGCAGAAGATCTGAAAAGCAAAGGAGCTGACATGTTCACGTCGCTGATGCCTCATCTCTACGCCGCCGATGTCGACCGCACCGTGGCGTTCTATCGGGATCTGCTTGGGTTCATCGAATCCTTCCGGTATCCATCCGACGGCCCTGCCGAGCATGTGGAAGTGCGCGTCGGTGACGTCGTTCTGGGAATCAGCGCGCAGGATGCGGTCCGCGCAATCGAGGGATTGCCCGAACCCACCCCGGGGCATCCGATGGAGCTCACCGTCTGGTGCGACTCCGTCGACGAGGCAGTGGCCCGCCTACGCGACGCAGGCGTGCCCGTTCTCGTCGAGCCGTACGATCATCCGGCAAGACACCGGCGCGCTTACGTGACTGACCCAGACGGCAACTGGGTCGCGCTGGTGGGGAAGTAAGACCTGCAGAGTGTGTGCGAGCGACGAGCCGTACAAACGGCTCGATCGGAGAGCGGCTCCAGCAGTAGGGTCGTCACCATGGTTGAGGTTGCCCCGGTCCCGAAGCGGTTCCTCGTCGACGCCAGCCTCGTCCGCCGACTGATCGACGCACAGTTCCCGCAGTGGCGGCATCTTCCGATCCGACCGGTGGCGAACCAAGGCTGGGACAACCAGACGTTCCGTCTCGGCGACGAGATGTCGGTGCGGCTGCCCACTGCCAAGGAGTACGCCTTGGCTGTCGAAAAGGAACAGCGGTGGTTGCCCGTGCTCGGACCCCAACTGCCCTTGCCCATTCCTCTTCCGTTGGGCAGAGGTGTGCCGAGCGAGGAGTACCCGCATCCCTGGTCGGTCTACAAGTGGCTTGACGGTCAGCCGGCGAACGAAGACAACATCGCTGACCTCACCGCGTTCGCGATCGACCTTGCCGATTTCCTTGCTGCGCTGCAGCGGATCGACTCGACCGACGGGCCAGCGCCCGGTCTGCACAACTGGTACCGCGGCGGACCAGTGGCAACCTATGACAAGGAGACGGCGCGACACCTCGAGACGTTGGACGGCCACGTTGACACCGACCTAGCTGCCGAGATCTGGCAGACCGCCATCGGAGCCTCCTGGGACGGCCAACCGGTCTGGTTCCATGGCGACGTGGCCCGCGGGAACTTGCTGGTGAAGGACGGTGCCCTGGCCGCTGTCATCGACTTCGGCACATCCGGAGTCGGTGACGCAGCCTGTGATCTCGCGATTGCCTGGACCTTGTTCCGCGGAGAAAGCCGGGAAGCGTTCCGGGAGAGGTTGTCAGTCGACGCCGCAACCTGGGCGCGAGGTCGCGGTTGGGCGCTCTGGAAGACTCTCGCAACCTACGCATGGGCTGTCCGATCCGGCGACCCGCAACCGTCCGAGGCAACGTACGTTCTGGATCAGATCTTTGCCGAGTACAGGGAATCCGCGGAGTGAGCTTCCGGCTCGCGGCATACGCCGTATGCATCGCGGACGGGCGAGCGCTGCTTGCCCATCACGTACCGCCGACTGGCGACCCAGTTATGGCAACGTCGCTCAGACGGTCTGGACCCCGATCGCGGACATCGCCCGCCTGCGCCGCTCATCGCTGGTCGACGTCGGCATCACCTTGGCACAGACACTCCCCCAACCGGCATGTCGATCCCGTTCCGGTTGCCGGCCTGATCCAGCGCTGAAGCCACCGACCGCTGGATTCAGGCCCGTGGCGCCGTGTTCCGGAACGCTCCGCCGCGTCACAAGCGCCGTTGCGAGATCGCAGTCGACTAGTCGCCGGGCTCGAGCAGACAGAAGGGACGCCCGGCAGGATCGGCGTACACATACCCGACGTGTTCGTTGTCACGCGGCCGGATGCACCATGGACTCGACAGCACGTGTGTCTCACGCGACGTGGAGGATGACGTCCTTCAGCTCGATCAGCTTGTTGATTCGGTAGCTAGCCTCTGAAAAGTCCTGTGACTTGGTGAACTCGTTGTGGACGATCACACAGTCGATACCTGCCGCCACGGCTGACTTCAGCCCTCTCGACGAGTCCTCCACAACCAGCGCTTCGTGTCTCGTGGCCCCAAAGCGCTTCAAGCCGGTGAGGTACGGCTCCGGGTGCGGTTTGGGGCGCTCGTAGTCTTCGCGCACGAGAACGAAGTCCATGAACTGCCTGATCTGGCGCCCTTCGTGGATGATGTCGAAATCGGCTCGCTTCGACGTCGTCACGATGGCCATGCGGACGTACGTCGACAGCTCGGCAAGGGCCTCAACGACACCTTCAATCTCGATGGCTTCTGTTCTCAGATACTCCTGGTAGTAAGCATCACGGACCTTGCGCTGCCTCGTGATCGTCTCCTCGTCGATACCCGCGGCTCTGGCTTGGGCCCACGTACCCAAGCCCTGGGCCATGTCCTCGAGGTACTGATGTCGATCCAGGGTGAATCCGATGTCAGCCAGGGCCCGCTCGCCGGCCTTGAAGTACCAGAACTCGGTGTCCACGAGGACGCCATCGTGATCGAAGAGTATGTACTTCTTCACTCACGTGATCCCTTCACGTAGTCGCGTGGCGCGGACGCTGCAGCTTGTTGCTGACGAGGGAGCCACCACGTCGACTACTCACGCGAAGCGCCTTCTGGCCAGACCACCACAACAGGCTTCCGCATGTCGCGAGCGAGCTGTACGACGTCGGCGGTCCCGCCGTAGCCGCGGGCTGGCTTACCATCCCAAACGGCTAGGAGCATGTCCGCTCGTTCAAGCATGACGCGGCTGGCGTCCATATGGGCCTGTTGGGTCGAGTCGAGGTGATCTAGACGCTCAACGCTCCTTGCCCTTTCGATCAGCCTGTCATACTCCGCATGACTTTCAGGTGGCAAACCATCTCGGTACTTCGTAGCCGGCACGATCACCTCTAAAGACCCACCGGCGTCGAGCACAGCTCGGGCGAAGAGTTGATCAGCGCCATCAGCAAGACATGAGATGCCGACAAGATCATCAGCTCGGTACCGTGCCAGTTCCACACGTATCGCGTCGTCGACCAACCTCACCGTGTGATCGGGTAGTCCGCGGTGCCCGCTGATGGCGATCCTCACTCGTCGTCCTCCAGGTAGCTTGCATGCAGACGCTCGTCAAGATCGGCCGTAATTCGGGCCGGCAGGCGCGGCAGCTCTGCACGAAAGTCTCGTACAGCTTGCCGCGTTCGCTCCGATCCGAATCGCCGCCCAGCGTCGTACGCACCGGCAGCGAGCCTACAAGCGTGTTCGAACTCGCCCTTCGCGGCGAATGCACGAGCACGTTCAACGACTGCGAGCGCGGCCTGCTTCGGGCTCCGGCTGGTTCCCGCCTTTTCACTTGCCGCCAGTGCAACCTCAGCCATGCGAAGTCTGGCCGCGATCAAGGAACGGTACGTAGCGATCTTGCGCTCGTCGAAGTGAAACATCCAAGGCCACACTGGCGCGTCGTCCTGAGCCGCCTCCGCGTGCCGCTCCGCCTGGTCACGAACCGCCAACGCCGACCGGTCACCCAGGTGTGCCAGCGCTACACCTTCGAGCGCACACAGCCATGCCCAGGCGATGCGCGGTGCCGACTTCGGAAGCCGACCCGCCGCCTCGCGCACAAGCCGGAGTCCCTGTCCAGGATCGCCGGCTGTGCTTGCGTACTACCCCAAGCTCCCCTGCATGTAGATCGGCAACAACGGGTGCCCTGAACGGTGCGCAGCGGCAATCGCCATCCGGTAGTACCGCCGTGCCTGCGATGCTTCGACAAGATCGGCATGCAGCCACGCTGTCAAGCCTGCGATCTCGCTGATCGCTCCGAAGATTCTCCGCTGGTGGCCAGGATCGCCGTGTTGCGAGAGCTTGTGAGCGAGCGAGAGATGGGCCGTTACCGGCGAGACCATCGTCCTGCTGCTGGTGTGCTGCTCCAGGCGTCGGTAGGCCAACGTCGTGAGCATGAGAAGTTGCTCATCGCCGAGCTGACCTCGTGGTGCCAGGGCGAGGGCGCTCGTCGCGCCCAGCGCGCCCACCAAGAATCGCCTACGTTCCGTACTCTCCTCCGTGCAGTCGTCGGCAAGACCGGCAAGTCTGCGGGGAATGCCGAGCCCGGCGCACAGTGCACGCACCGTCTTAACACCAGGATCTCGGCCCTCACCACGCGCTAAGCGTGACACTTGCGCCTGCGAGATACCGGTCCGGTTGGCGATCTCGGTCTGAGTCATGCCAGCGTCGAGCACCGCTCGAAGCGTCGTCGCCCAGTCTCCCGCCGCCAGAGCACGACGCACGTCGGCACGCTCGAAGATCCCGTCGAGCGTTCTCGTCATCATGCGCCAAGCCTCGCCCCGCCTCAGTATGTGTTGATGTATATCTCACGCCTTTCTTATGCAAGGACGTATAGGTCAAGGGCGGCGTTCCGGCCAAGATTCGTCGTGGCGCGGTGATTGGTCGCCCCTCAGCCCGAGGGTTTCTGGTTTCCCGGATCACCGCGCTGCCGCCGAGACGGGCACAGCGAGTGCGGGGCTGTCCGCCGCATCCGAGGATGTAGGGGTCGAAAGTGAGGCGTGTCATGGTGGCGTATTGGCAGCCTTCTTCTAGCCCTTATCGGGTTCATCTGGGCGACAGCATGGAACAGCCAATGACCAGCCCTGACGACAAAGCCTTGCTTGACCCGACGTGCTTGATCGCGTTTAGGGCGCCGCCGTTAACCCGATGGCATCGCGAACAGCTCGAGGCAATCCGCTCGGGCACTGGCTGTGCCGACGTTGCGGTGCAGACATCGCTGGATGGAGGCCTGTCGGAAACAGGAAACGGTGACGCATGAGCGCTGTTGACCTGTCAACGATCCACCCTGCAGCGCGTTGGGGTACTCGACGGAAGGCTAGAAGCGCATAACGGATGGACTCGCGGCGACGTCGAGTATCGTGCCAGCGTGCTCTCCGAGGCGTGCCAGCACTGCAGGGCTGCGCCAGGCCACTGGTGCCGGAACACCGCAACCGGATCACCTATTCGGAGTCTTGACTACCAGCATGCAGCGCGAATCGCAGCTCGTCGGCAACGCCTCGGTCGTAACCAGTGAGGCTCGTGTCGCTCCTCGCGGGCATGACTCACGTTCATCGGGCACCGAACGAGGACCCTGCGGCCTGCCAGCACTATCGCCGGTAGAGAGGTGGTGGCCCCGCGGCGCGGTACTGCCCCTCAGCGCTGCCGCAAGTCGAGACCGACATAACTCCTTGCACGACCAAGGACGGCGTCGAGCATGGCTTCGGTCAGCTTGCCGGTGAAGGTGTTCTGCTGACTGGGGTGGTAGGAACCGACAAGCAGAACCACGCGTTTCTCCGAGGAATGCGTCAGCTTCGTCTCAGCGCCGTGCGAGAACCTCGGCTTCGGCTTGGGTACCACGTAACCCGTGGCCGCCAGTGCGCGCAAGGCCGCGTCCCAGGCGTACGAGCCAAGCGCCACCACCGCCTGCACGTTCGTACACAACCGCACTTCACGCGCCAACCACGGAAAGCAGGTGTCGCGCTCGACAGGCGTCGGTTTGTTCGCTGGTGGAGCACATCTCACCGCGGCGACCACGCGCGTTCGATGCAGCCGCTGTCCGTCGCCGGCATGTGTGCTCGTCGGAATGGATGCCAAGCCCACACGATGCAAGGCGGCGAACAGCCAGTCACCTGAACGGTCACCGGTGAAGATGCGACCGGTCCGGTTTCCGCCATGGGCGGCCGGAGCCAGACCGACCAACAGGATGAGCGGATCGTCGTCACCCCAACCGGGAACCGGCCGCCCCCAGTAAGGCTCGTCGGCGAACGCACGGCGGCGTGCCGCGGCGACCTGCTCCCGCCACTGCACGAGTCGAGGACACGCTCGGCACACCGACTGTCGAGCAACCAGGTTCCGCAAGGTCCTGGCGCTTCCGGCGAGCTTGACCACCTCGTCCGCCGTATGCGCGACCGGAGTGGAGGCGTTGGCCGGATCGTCTGGCCACCCGCGACCGGGCGCGACCGGGCTCGCGAACTCCACGCCAGTTACGGGATGCCGACGAAGTGTCGGCGTCGGCTCGCTCATCCGACGTTTCCCAGAATCGCGATCAACGACACGACACGGTGTGCGGTCGGGAAGTCCGGCGCGACGTACCGCAACGTCGTACCGCTCGGGCGCTGCATGCCAGGAACGTAGAAGGCCGCAAGCTCAGCCTTCGCCGGTGTCAGCACGTCGACCTCCAGGGTCACCTGACCGTCGAACCGCAAGGGCTTCACCGACTCCCGATCTCGCAGCGCCGACGAGACCTCTGCCTCGATGCGGTCACACGCCTCGCCCGGGTGCAGCGAATCGGCCGCCCGAGCGCCGAGTGCCCGCTTGACCACGACGGTACGCATGCCGGGTGCCAGGTCCGCAGCTTCGAGCGCCACCGTGTCATCACCGGTGACCAGCACCGGGACAGCGCCATGGTGGGCTGCGAGCGCCACGTTGAGACCGATCTCGCCGAGCGAACGCTCATTGCATCGCACGTCCGCGATGACCGCACTGCTCACGGTATGGGCGAGCACCGAGCAAGCCTTCCCTGCCTGGCCGTGGTAGCCCACGAAGACGCAGGCGTCGACACCGGTCTCGATGCCGGCCAGCATCCCGCCCAGCTTCGGTTTGCCACGCAACAGTCGTGCGCGCCGGTCGAGCTTCTCCGGGAGCAGATTGCGAAACTGCGCGTGCGCGTCGCTCACGATGACCTCGGCCGTCGAGTCGTACGTGAGGACACCCCGGATCGCCGCATTCGCCTCTGCGGTCATCAGGTGCCGGTTGCGCTCGTACTCCGGCTCACCAGGACGAACGTCCGCAGGATCGACGACCCCGGCGACGCCCTCCATGTCGACTGAGACCAGCACCCGCATGAGACCCTCAATCCCCTCGCGACGTGGTCGCCTCGGTGGCGATGTCGAGCGCAATGCCGTCGAGGATGTCGTGCTCGCTCACCACGACCTCACCTGTCGAAAGGTGCGGACCGACGCGACGCATGATCTCGTCCAGGACCAGCGCACCACCGCCGATGACGTCGGCTCGACCAGGATGCATGAAGGGCAGCGCCCGTCGTTGCGCAAGGCTCATGGCGAGCAGGCGCTCCGTGATCGCGTGCACGTCAGCTGCGCTCATGC